>Ga0114958_10001989_pt1 | contig 15646 bp, 16 predicted proteins | sample C_130208_EF_Meta_FD_89577 | JGI IMG/M metagenome (GOLD analysis project Ga0114958, IMG submission 89577) | Freshwater microbial communities from Lake Croche, Canada to study carbon cycling - C_130208_EF_MetaG | ecosystem: Environmental > Aquatic > Freshwater > Lake | place: Lake Croche, Canada...
CCTACGGGACCTACGGGACCTACGGGACCTACGGGACCTACGGGACCTACGGGACCTACGGGACCTACGGGACCTACGGGACCTCAAGATATTCCATCTACATTTACAGGAACTGCTACAGGAACTAATTTAGCATTGAGTGGCGCAACACCACTACTTATTTCAAGATGTTATATCACAACAAGTGCAACGGGGTATATTTGGATGACTGCTTCTGCTGAATTTTCAAATACTGATTCTAAAAATGATGAAGATGTTGGAATGTATATTTCTATTGATGGAACAACATCAAATTCAACTACTTCAACTATTCCACATAAAACGGGAGGAGGAACAAGCTATAGTCAAATAACTGTTCATCAACGAACAACTTCTAAAGTTTCTCCAGGAGGATATACTGGAACTGTATATGCAACTACAACTGCAAGTAGTAATATGTATAATACACATTGCGACACATTTGCTATTGGAAATTTATCATAATTCCTACATAAAATAGCTTGTTTCTTATAAAGATGCTTCTAGGTTATAAGCCTGGTCTTGGTATTTGCAACAATGGCTACAATTACAAAAACCCTGGTCCAGCAGGACCTACAGGACCACAAGGAATACCAGGAACAGCAACACTTACAGGCGCAACAGGAAGTAGTGGTCCTACAGGATACACTGGTCCTACAGGAGCAAATTCTAATGTAACGGGACCTACAGGACCTGCATCTACAGTAACGGGACCTACAGGAGCAAATTCTAATGTAACGGGACCTACAGGACCTGCATCTACAGTAACAGGACCTACAGGAGCAAATTCTAATGTAACGGGACCTACAGGACCTGCATCTACAGTAACAGGACCTACAGGACCTGCATCTACAGTAACGGGACCTACAGGACCTGCATCTACAGTAACAGGACCTACGGGACCTTCTTCTAGAGTAACGGGTAGTTGGACATTATCAACAGGTGCGAATACAGTAAGTTTTACAGTACCAGCGAATGGTACTTATTCATTATGGGTTAATGGAAATATCCCGAATGGTATTGTTGCATACACTGCCACAGTAGTTGTTACAAACACCAATGTACCTGTGATTGGTAGTAGCTATGGATGGTATTATGCAACTGGTAATGCTCTAGTCCTCACAGCGATACCTGTGCAGATTGTTGGAACTCTTAATAGCATTAGCACAGCTACAGTTAGTACTACAACCGCTAATGTCTTTACATTTGGTATCACTAATAACAGTGTTAGTTCTCAAGTAGTAAACTACGGTTACACTACTCTTTAAGTTAGTGTAAACAAATAACGAGATTGATTGAGATCAGCTAAAATTTCATCGCGAATGTTGAGAAGATCGGTGTCGTCTTTTTGAAGAAATTTAGGAAGAGATTTCGAAAGCCACGCAACAGCACTTTTTAGAAATGTAGGACCATCTTTATCGTGAAAATTATGAATCTTTATCGAAGCTGTTTTTCTGAAGTTAGGCCGACCGTATTTTCCCATATACACTTCTACAAACGTGTCAATGTTTTTGTCAAGTTTGTCGACTAAATCGTCCGTAGCGCTATGACGAGGGAAATGCATTGTTTGCCAATGATAAATTTTGATCTGGTTTCGTAGCGTTAACATGATAGTAACTATTTCTGCCGACATTTTATTAATGGATCTTAATTTAATTGGATTGGGACTTATAGGGGCAGCTGTTTCTTATCTTGCTTATCAATCTTTCAAACCTACACAAAAACACACAACGCCGCAGAGAAATGGGTTATTAGTAGCTGAAGATACAGGAAAATCAAAACATATTCAATCCAAAACGGGAGATGCGTCTATGCAAGTTGAGCTACGAAGACGTCGTGCTATTCAATCCGTAGGCCGAATGGACCCTACAATGTTAAAAGAATCCACTTACCAAAAAGGATCGGCAACAGGAGCTTTGGAAACATTCTTTCTTACTGGAATATGATCTCCCATTGAGAATTTGTTATATATTTAAGGGTAGAGGTCCCAGGGTACGATGGTGGCAATGCAAGTATAAAGGTTTATACAAATCCTATAGTGGGAAAAAAGTATAACAATGAAGGTGGAAACGATGACTACTGTGATGTATTGGAGAATAAAGGAAGAGATCCAGGATACAGTGGTGAAAATTCACGCACAAGAGTATGTGGTAAATAGATAATGGCATGCTCGACAAAAAATATTAAATTCCAGCTGCGTAGGGACACGTCTACAAGATGGACATCTGCAAATCCTGTTTTGCTAGATGGTGAACCTGGCTGTGAAACCGATACCTATAAGTTAAAAATTGGAGATGGTATTACACAATGGAGACTTCTTCCATATGTAAATTCGGGTGGAACAGGTACGGGTACTACAGGTCCTACAGGACCCACGGGTTCGCAAGGTGCAACAGGTCCCACAGGTATTCAAGGTAATTCGGGCACAGGTTCTACAGGTCCTACAGGTCCTACAGGATCAAGAGGTATTGCAGTGTTTTATGGACCTTTGGGCCCCTCAGGACCGTATACAGGTACAAATCCTCCTCCTCAACCTGGAGATTTATTCATAAATTCTATAACGGGTGAACTTTACGTATTGGATTAAACAATAGAATCTTATTCATAAGAAATGCTATACATCTCTGCAAATCTACAGAAATATGATGAGTTTAAGAAACTCTTTCAAGAGATGAATAAAGATAAAGAATTCATAGATTTATCACGTGTAGCATCCACTAGTCTCATAACGGAAACAGATTCAATCGTAACTCATCATACAAACTGTTGTGTATTTCTAGGATATTTAGAACCTGGATGGATGTTAGAACCATCTCATCAAACACGTATGCGAAAACTCTTTCGTAAATTCCCAGTTGCTATAATATCCAATTTTGTTGAAAGTTTGCCTTTCTCATGGAAAAACGAAATTGATACCTTTTACATAGACGAGGTTCTACATAAGAATGGAACCTCCCATTCTATCAACGATGGTGGTTCTCTATAAGACAAACTTGAAATTTGATACAACACTTCTTGCAAATTGTATTCCTTTAAATGAGAATATCATTAAAGTTGAAAAGCGAGGTGTCATAAAACGCGGAGAGAGCAAACGTGATCTTATTAAACGCCGCTCAAAGAAAGAACCGTCTTCAAACTCAACTGGATTTTGTCATAATTCATTAACGCTTGTTATGATGAATGATGGAGATGGAAATCTTTTAAAGAAAGAAATCACAATCAAAATATTTCAAAATGGAGTCTTTCATATGACAGGTATTTTGGATGATAGATATGATTCGTCTTCTATTCGTATTTTGCTACATACATTATGGACATATTGCAAGGATGCGATTCATGATATTCCAGATAAAGTAGATATTTTGAATCGGCGTGTCGTATTGATGAATTATACTACAAAACTATCCTCCAACAATACCGTAGCTCGTGAAATTCTACATAACAATATTAAAAACGCAAAACTTGAAAACATAATGTCACATTATGATCCCGATGTATATCCTGGTGTCAAGATTTGCATTGGAACAGAGAAATGGACTGCAAAAATATTTCGTACAGGTAAAATTATTCTAACAGGAATCGTGAGTCCAGCGGAATGTGTTGAACTTATTTCACAGTTGCTGAGCTTGTTTGAGAAGGTGCTTCCCCAAAAGTTGAAACTATAACAGATGTCAAATAAAGCTGACCAACTTGTAATGCACTAAGCAAACATAACCATGCAAACAAAAATCGTGGACTACTTAGACTTTCCCAAATGTTTGAGAAGTACGCTACGACTCCTCCTACGACGATGAGTAGACTTGCTGTCCCCCCGCCGATGAGTCCGTTTATGATCGCGTCCATTCTTTGCTTTACGATGACGTTTTGTTCTACGTCCTCCTTTCGTAGGTGTAGGGTCATATGGTTGAGCATTTAAAAGTTTATCACCTACTGCTCCAAACCGAAGAGCATTTAAGTTATTCACATTTGCTAAATGAACTCCTGCACTCGATACTCCTTTTATAGTTCCTGCTTCAGGTATTATAGGCAAATGAGCATTTAGATTGGGTGCAGCACCACCTTTTCTTTTTCTACGACGTCCAGCTCCTTTTTGTCCTGCTCCCATTGATTTTGCAGTAGCCGCTAATGCAGCATTGGAAGCAATCGTTTTTGCAGATGCAGCTTCTAATGCACTTCCTGCGATCGCTTGTTGTCCAGGTATATATATTGCAGGTTCCGCAGGAATAACTTGACCACTCGCCAAAGTTGTCATCTTAATGTATTACACAGAAATAAGAGAAATGTCAGCATTAACATCCATGCAAATTCAAGCGTTGGTTCGTGAGATGGATACGAGTATTCGTCGTCATCGTGGCCTTAAAAATACAAATCCTGAAAAATACTATGAAAAAATTATGAACGAAAACAAAACTCTTTACGAAGTATTTCCAAACATTTTTGAAATGCATTTGCAGGGAAAACTGGACGCTACCTTTTTTGAAATGCTCAAACTTCGTAATAAAATTGAAAAAGGAGAGATGACAGAAGATGATGCTTCAAAACTCATTGGCCAAAAATTATTTGATCGGTTTGTTGCTCCTGTTATCGAAAACAAACCTGTTCCTGAGAAACCACTAAGTTATTCAGAGTATTACAAACAATTTACCTAGAATTGCAACTTTCTTGATATTATATAATGCCCGTAACATCAAGAAAGCTTATTGTTCATAAATTTTCAGGAGCAGGTAAAAAGGCTCCTACAACTTTGAAATATGATCCTGCATCCAGACGAACTATAAATGTTGCGTGTTTTTGTAAACCTATAATAGTATGTTGTACTGATAATATAGGGTATGACGCTGGAAATGCGACATCCGATTATACTATCGTGATAGAAGATGATGGTACAGGTATTCCATTTGACGCAGGGGATGCTCAGACAGAAGTTTGTTCTTGAAACTCTTTACGAATATCCATTAAAATCTTACCAATTTTGTTTTGTCCTCGCCATTTCTCTGGATGTTTTGATTTCTCAGAAGATTCTGATGTACCAATCCCCCAATAGGTGTTTCGCGCATTTGCTTCACCAATCATACGCTCTCCCGTATTCTCTAATTGTTTACGCAATGCAGGATGCTGGATAAACTTCGTTCGTATTCCCACTCGCATGATTTCATCTTTCTTGGAATCCCAAATATCTTTTGTGAATCCTTTTACCTTTTTACCTAAAGCCTTTGCAGCTTTCGGTGTTCTTGCTTTCACTATCTTTTCATATATTTCATCATCTTTGAACTCTTTGGCCTTCATTGCTTGAAAGTAATGTTCTACCGTTGGAAATTGTGTACCGTCCACGTCAATCCTATGTTCGGACATATTGCTGAAATTGCGGTGTTCTCCCTTACTCTCGTCAGAGCCATGAAAGAGGACTGGAGGCGGGCCAGTGTTCTCCGCAGACTTGCGAAGTTTCCTCTTGACAGGCTTGGCAGGTTCACCGTCAGGCTTCCGATCTTCTGTTTCAGTCGCTGGCTTCGTCGTCTCACTGCTAGTACTCGTCGGCTCGCTAGATTGTGTCTCACCATCTTCTTTGATATCTTTTTTGGAGCTACGTTTAAACACAAATGTACGATTTAGAAACGAGAAGACCTGCTGTTCTTGCGTAAGTGTAATACCCGTTTGCGATGCATATATTTCTGAAAATAATTTAGATTCTACAAGATCCCAACCATATTCTTCAAGAATCTGCGTAACCTTTTCAAACGGCACAAGATATTCAACAGAAGGTTTATCAAAACTTTCTAGAAATACATTGATAGGCATACCAAATTCTTCCGTCCATGATTCTTTATCATCGTATTGTTTCGTATATTCACCACTTACCTGTTTTCCACTTCCAAATAAATGTACCTTTTTTCCTGCAAGCAAGGAATAAATAGATTTTCCATCGGAACACGTTCCAAACAAAACACTCTTTCCATATTTTTGTAGATTTTTTGCAAATGCACGAAACACTTCCTCGGTTTCACACGCATAATGCATTGCAAACTGACACGACACTGAGTCAAATTTATCTACACCTTCAAAATGTTTTAGATATTCTGTAGATCCCGTTTCCTTTCCTGTTAAAATAGGCATATACTTATCTTCCTGCTCAAAGAGAGGGTAAGCTGTCATATCGCCTTGCAGAAATAAACATGGCGGTAAATAATCATGAGGATGTTTGCGTTTGTCCATGATATAACGTACTGCGGATCCTTGCGTAGGTGATGTTATATTTGAAAGTGAAATATCAATGCCTACAACTTTCGATGGCTTTACACGTTTCCACTTATTCAAATCACCACCACGTCCAACAGCAAGTTCTAGTAGTGTATCATCTTTTGTTACATTTTGTTTATAAAGATCATCTTTGATACGATTATGAAAATCGTATACATCTGCAAATATACGAGACGATCGTTTTAGGTCATCGCGATAATACATATCATCTTCATAGGTTGCATCAGGTGGAGTAGTTACAAATGCACGAATCATATCTTCTGTTACAGGAACATGCATGGATGTCCAGATTGAATTTGCTGTTGCAATATCATTACCATACTGCGGCTCACGCAATACACGATACTGATATGTCTTGTCATACCGAGTTCTTAAAATACTCCAACGTTGTGTGTCTATATCAAATGCACACTCTACAATCGTATTGTCCTCTACTCGGTTGCCCGCCGAATCAACTGTCAATGACTTTTCATTGATGGGAACCAATACTTGATATGCATCAGGATTGCGTGGAACAGTTGGTTGAAATACAGATGGTACACGCGTATTGGAATCCGCAACTTTTTGAAGATCTTCAGGAAGTTTACGAGGAACATACTCTCCCGTCATCGTCTCACGAGGGTACACAATATCCTCACCAGGTGTACGCGACACATACAACTCACCCTTCTTTGCTTTTACCTTGTCTACAGGATCAAACGTTTCCTCTGCTGAAATTTTGATCAGAAAATCAATCGTATTGTATTGCGGTGGTTTCCATTTGTAGAGACGCAACCATGTCTTTCCCTTTCGGTCGGAAGGTGGTGCAACCGAAGTATTGCGAGGCGTAAAGATAAGCCCATCTGTCTCATACTCAAATTTCATATCCAACAAACTTCGAATACATTCTTCCATGGCAAGACCATCTCCTGCAAGAAAGAGTTTTGTTTCAATACGTAATTGTGTTAGAGATGGACTCATTCGAAATTTTGTTCTCAAATCATTCACAAATTCCCGAGCACATCCTAAACGAGACTGTAGCGGATTCTTTAGCGTATCTTCATCACTTTTCATTAAGGGCAATCCACGCGTATCACGTCCACGAAATCGGTATACATCAAAGATACAAAACAACTGCTTGTCTGAAATGTATTCTCCGTCTACAAAATCGCCCGAATGACTATCATCTATGGCAGTAATACCCGTCCACAAAATCTGCAAATTGGGTGAAACAAGGATGACACGACGATCACGTGCGACATACAATCCTCCACGCAATCCATCGGCTTTCGTTGTTACCGTATAATCTTTCAGAATACTATGTGGATTTTCAGGAGTTAAATGACGCCGTGATATCGTTACTGCATTTACAAATGTATTGTTTGTTAATTTGAACTCTTGTTGGTAACGCTGAATATCGGAGACAGGAATTAGAAAAGGTGTTTGGTAATACGCTTGTGAAATAGTTGTCATAATTTTCAATAAATCTTCAACAATCAACTTGCTATCCAATTGTGTTTTCTTGTTGACAAATTCAATTTCTAACTCATATGTGTGCGGCTGTTTCAACATATCCCGAATACTTTGCTTTGAATTTTGAGGTCGCATTTTCACCATTGAGAAATCAATACGAAATAGATCGGAAGCTGTATTCACCGATCTACGGTTTATCATGCGAATATGACCCTTTGGATCACTTGGATTTCCTTCCCAATCTTTTCTAATGAGTTGCTCCGATCGCAGAGTAAAGCGCGCAGAGGCTTCAGGTACATCCAACATATCTTTTTTTCCAAGATTGCTTTCAAAATATCTTTGTTTTCTTTCCACCTCAAGCGGAATTTCTTTGAAGGAATTGTTGACACATAGTTTATGAATATTTTGTGTTCCGTTCACGATAACACGATTTCCATCGGAATATGATATTGATATACGATTTTCTTCGGTTTGTGCACCCACACCCAGCATTTGAATTGATTTTATAATACGATCTGCGACGTCCTTCGTTTGAATCTTACCCGAAAGCAGTTTGCATTCTACTTCTGCTTTTGGGTCTTTCTTTGCAATATCAACGAAGGATACCAATTCGTCCAAAACTTGCGTAGTGACGATATTATCCATACTGTTATATTTTATCTTGGATTAAAACCAATCCATTTTACACCATTCGCTCATACACTTTGCGAGTTACCATATCCTCTTCCATACGTCTTCGCTGATCTAAACAAAAAAGTACATATTTCTCTACTTCTGTAAGTGTTTCATCGTCTAATGTATTTGCAGAAACAAGTACACCATTTTGCGTTCTTGTTACCTGCGGGCTATTCTTTTTCATAATATTGTATATTTGTTTATGCTCATTCACATCAAGCTTATCAATTTGGTCCTTCAGCATCTCCAATTTTGAACGAGAGAACTTTGTTGTCATTTTCTAGATTACCTGCACTCTGTCTAAGCTTTCTCGTTTTCTTAGGTTTTTCTTCTTCTGTGGGAGTTGTGATAATCTGCTTTACATCTTCTGGAAGAACAGAAGCTACAAGATTTTCAATTGTTGAGGGTTCTTCACCCAATAGAAGTGGTTGTTCAACAGGCTCTGCAACTTTTGAAAGTAGTTTTGCAACCACAATAATATCTTTATCTTGTTGCTTAAATTGTGATCCAATCACTTCAAACTCTATATCTTCACCCACTTTCACATTCTCAAAATCTTCGTTTCCAATGTGTAGATCGCGTGGAATCAATACTTTGATAGGAGGCGTTTCGGCATGAATACCTACTTTGCTTCTAACCGTAACAGGTGCCTTGAATCTTTGACCTGCATGAAGCATACATACATCCGCTTGAAATTGAACATCATAATCTACACCTCCCTTAATATAGTTCGTTCGTCCCAAGGAATAGTTTGTAATTGTAATGCTGTTCCGCTGAATAAATCCTTCTGCAGAACACTTTCCTTCAAAATTCATTTTGAGTTGTGCAAGAATAGATGCCTGCATGTTTTTTTGCAGAAACTTGGAATGTATATGAACCTTTTTGGACAGTTGTCGTCTTTCAAACAATGGATCCATCTTGTTGTTTTAAGCATATGAATTCGTTTCATCGGTTTTCCATATGAAAAAAAGCTTTCGCCCATTTTTTGTTATTTTTAGCGCCTCTCGTAAGACAGTTCCTCTCGGCAGTCATTGTCACAATGAAGCCGTCTGCACGTCTCACATGGGTCATCTATCAACTCTGCACCCCATTCCCAGGTAATTCCATCCTTCGTTCGCTCCAAAATGGAGCCGTCTCCGAAGAAGCGAGTGTACTGTCCTGCTCCCTTCTCATTCACAACTTCCTGAAAAGTTGGTTTCTTAGGAAAGATTTTGTATACGTTAGGGCTCTCATAAACGGTTATAGAACCATCAATGTACCACGTGTATATAACACCATTTTTAATGGTGAATACACGCTCTTCGTCATTTTCAAAATTTCGCGGACAAATCGGTCGCTTTTCGTAACCCCAATCGTCTTCCAACGTAATGGGGTTGACAATTTGGACGGTCTGGCAAAATGTTGTCATTTTTTAATATATTATAGATCTTGCATTCATACGGAAGAATCCGTTTTCTTAGATTTGGACTACGTATGTTTTGTTCATTGACAATTCGTACAATATTGACACCCTTTCTTGCAACAAGTTTGTTCATTTTATCATGTTTTGGGTTTACTGTTTTAAATTCATTTTTAATCGTCTTTTAATTGTTTTAGTATATCAGGACGATTCTCATCCTCTGAAAAGATCGAATATTCTTCAGGAGTTATCCAAAACAATCCATCTTTTCCTGACAAAATAGATTTACGTACTAAGAGATCTAAAAACAAACATCTATCTTTTTTAGTTTTTACTTCTTCGGGAAATCCCGTGCCTACCAACCATTCCGAAAACTTATCTAATAATCCTGCTGTGTATGTCGTACATTGCCGACCGCCAATGTTTTTAGCTCGTGCTGCTCTCTTCACATCTGTAGCCTTCTCATCCATGTTAAAAATAATTCCTCCATCTTTCATCGTTGCAAATAAATCTGTCTTTTTGGATATGAATCGTTGTTTTGCACGCTTTAACCATGCTCTATACGCATCTTCTTCTGCCCCTACAGGATTTATGTTTTCCTTTGCAGCATTGTAAATCTTCTTTGAACCCAGTACATACAAATTGCTTCCATCCGAAACAGTTGCTAATAAAGGTGCTGCATATATAGGAGGTGCAGACCAATTTACATTCAATAAATGATCAATTTTCTCTGTTTCTGTTAACACATTATCTACAATATACCAATCCAGTACTTCAGGATCAAAGTGATCCTTTATATGCGATGGCCATGGATATGCTTCACGTTTCTCTGTTAAATCTAAAAATCCAATTTGTAGAGACGATGGTTTTTGAAGAGGCGCTTCCGTAGCTTCTATGGGTGTAAACACAGGCAATTCAACATTCACACCTTTATCTTCTTTCAAAAGACGATCTAGCAACGTATCATGTTCTCCAATTGTAAATGCAAAAACACCCTTTTTAGACTGAAGATGTCCAATACGTCCGTTTTTATCTTTCAATTGAAATCCAGAATCAATTGCGCTTTGAAGAATATAGGATAATACTTGCTTGGTATACTGTTTCATAGATTCATGATTGAAAAGATCCTCTTCTTTCCAAATAGGTTTTTTTGCAAACAGTTTTAGAACTTTATCTAATATCTCATCTTTTACATCTAAAATTGCAGACAACGGTCTTTCATGGTTAGGATCAACTTCTGAAGGTGTGACATTGCAAATAATCTGATGAGATCCTTCTTCAAAAGTTGGAGCCGCCATTCCTGATAAAGGTAACCGTATTATTTCCTTATCTTGGTCACGTTTTTGTGGAATAATAAGCTCATCTCTCCATTGTGTTGGTAAACTGTTGATAGAATCTTGCAACTCGCAATCCATAGCAGATTCCATAACAACGCGTTTGACTTTCGCAATTCGTACTGCTTTTTCCTCCACGAATACACGGTAAATATATTCATCTACAGTTTCTTGCTCAGAATCAGGATATCGGCATACATGCAAATACACCGTACAATTCTGTTCTTCAAAATCAAGAGATGAGTGTGAACATGTTCGCATACCACGACCCAACACCTGCTCGATACGACTCATATTAAACCATGGATCCAATACATGAATCTGTCTCACATTTCGAAAGTCAACTCCTTCTGATACTTTTGGTGACGCAATTACAACCCGAATATCTGTTCCATCTGCGTTTTCTTGACGTTTCAGTCGTATAAGAGCTTTCTTAATATCCGAATCCGATATATCCGATGTAAACAATACATATTTACCTTTGGATCCTCTCGTAACTTCTTTGGATGTTTCTTTCAATAATTGGATTCCTGACATAGGTTCATATCCGTGCTCTTCCAGACACATTGCAAATAATTGTGCGCCTGATTCAACTACATTTGAATACACAAATACAATTCCTGAAGACGCCTCAATTGTCTTTGCAATCAACCCAAATTTAGAACTATACAATGCAACCTTTGAAGGTGCTAAAAACTTCTCACCACGATATTTGTATCCACCTTCTATTCTCTCGAACGTTTCTCGAAATGTCTTGTTTTCAGGATATACACAGATCAATCGCGAATCTGATACAGCTTTTACAGTCAAGTTCTTGATCGCATCTTTCTGCAAGGGCGAAACAAATGATTTTGTTAGTGTTAAGTATTTGCGTTGTTTTTTAATGACTTCACCTACTATATCCGTCTTGCGATCAGGCAATGCAACAAGATTGTTCGGTGGTGGAAGACGAAATGGAAATGTAAATGGATTTTCGCCTCGTACGAAAGACACATACTCTTGACACAATGCTCGAAATACACTTTCCTGACCCTCTTTGAATTCTCCTGCTTCCGTAAACAATTCCGATGTTTTTAGAAGCTTGTTTAATTCCAGTTTTCGCTCATTCCATAAAAACAAATTAAAGTAATATAGAATCTCGTCAAATTTATCGTACATAGGTGTTGCTGTTAGCAAAACAAGCGTGACACCATTTGCTGTTTTTACAATTTGTTCAATTGCAATGGCTACAAGTTTATTTGACTCCGATTCAGTTGTTTCTTTTAGATTATGCGCTTCGTCAATAATGATAAGACGATTATCAAATGTATCATGAATCCACTTCTTCATATCATTATCCGTCTTTGCAATCAATTTCTGCCGATCAATCATATTTGCAAACGTAAAATACCCTACAAATTCATAAAACTCTCCAATGATTTTATTTGCTAGATTCATGACACGTTGCTGAGATGCTTTGTCAGTGTATTTCAGTGACTCCGATTGCGAACGTTGAATCATATCAAGATACCGTCTTCCCGTACACTGTTTTGAAAGCAGAAGTCCATCTTCATCAATAGATACACGCGAAATATCAAAGATTTGTGTTTTAAAGTTTTCTTGAATGGATGGATTGGCTAATACGAGAACTCGTTTGTCCTGAAATTCAGGTCGTATAATATATTCTTCTGCAATTTGGATCGCAGTGCAAGTATTATGTGTTACACTAAAGTCATCTAAAACATACCGATGGTTGCCATCTAACACAAACCCATAATAGTCTCCTTCTCCTAATGATGTAACCGTTATACCGTATTTCAAAGGATCTTTGTTATGATATCTTGGCTCACTCTTTTTTATGAGAATTTTTACAGGAATTTCATCTATATATCCAAAAATATTTGTTCTGTAATAATATCCGACTCGTTTATTTCCGTTATATGTACATGATTTTTTGGCTAAAATAGTCGTTGTTCCAAATCCAAGAGATCTAGCTAAAAATACAATATCATTTGCAAGTTGTTCTGATTTCTGTGTTATTTCGTAAACTGTATTTATCAAATAGCCATCTGTATCAATTAAACCTGCTAAAACTTGCAATCGTACATTTCTACAATTGTATTTGTAAATATTTGGAACATGCTTATTATTTATTAAATCGTATTTCTTTAGAAATTCAAGAAATATATTATCGTAATTCTTTGATATAGCAGAAATTCTATAATCATACCCACTTTGAAATGTCAAGCATGCATTGTTATTTTTGCAAAATTCTCTGAGATAAGAAAGAATTTGAGAATCTTGTGACGAAATTACTGGATCACGTTTAGATCCATCTCCTAACCAAACGCCAAGTATATATGGATCAAAATCTATTTTTTGTGGAGTAAAATCTATTGGTACTTTATAACCCTTTAAGTTTCTCTGAACCTTTTTACTTAACTTCAAAAAATCCTTAACTTCAATTTGAGTAATGTCATCTTGACCTGTATATTTCAAGCATAAAATATGTTCGCTATTTACACTATATTTTGTACCTTTTGTTGATGATATTTCATACATTTGATCTCGCCCTCTTGCAAGAGATAATACACTTCTCGGAGTAGAATCATCTCCCATCAAAAGATCGCCTTCAACAATATCTTGTACCAATTTTACAGAACCATCAAACATCAATATTTTTGTATTTATTCCATGACATTTACCTACGCCAGTGCCATGCACCAACAAAAGGTTACGTGTAGGTGACTCAGGACTCAACACTCTTCGTAAAAATCGTTGATTAGCTTGTAATTTGAATTCTTGCGAACTGCTTGAAGAACACATGGTTTCTCTCATCTGTTTCAAAGCTTCTAGAGTTGCATTTGATGGTAATGGTTGCGACTTTGTTTCCGCAAGTTCTTCGTGTGAAACATTCACCATCCTTATATTATCTCTCAAAATTGATTCATATTGTACAACTTTCACAGTCTATCCGTTATGAATAATATGGAACCATTTATGTTGGATATTTTGAATGGAAAAACATCAGTCTATGCATGGAATGATCGCGAAACCACCGACACTCTTCTTCTGCGAGATTGGTTTACAGATACAGAGGGAATTATTGAAGTTCTTGAATCAGCCGATCAAAATGCATGGGCATACGTCTGCAAAAACCGAGAAAGGTATTCTCAACGTATTCAAGATGCTATTGCATCCTATACAGTAATTTTTAAGATACCCACAAAACTTCGTGTTGTAGATCTAACCGATCAAGAAATCTATATGATTGAAAAAGATCTTGCAAATAAACACGATAAAGCGTTTGAAATATCTTGGGCTGAAGAATCAAAAACTGTTCCTCCACGACCTATTGGTGAAATAGATATGTTGGTTGATAGGATAGGTGAAGCATTTTGCGATGCAAAAGATATGTTGACCAATCACCTGAAATCAAAAAAGAAAAAGTATGTTCCTCCTGGAGCACAAGTTATTGTAGATCCAAAACATAAGAAACTAGAAGATCTTGTTCATACTCTAGAAAACGAATATACTGTACTCAAGGAATCTATCAAGAGACTAGATAATATTTATTGGAATTCTAAGAAGGATGAGTACAGACAACTATGGATGCCATAAATGCAAAAGAAGAAATTCAACATTCAATTTTACATGTAAATGCGGGAATTTATTCTGTATTCGGTGTAGAATGCCCGAGCAGCACGCATGCACATTTGATTTCAAAAAAGAAGCTGCACATCTTTTGATAACAAAAAATCCAAAGGTTGTAGCAGAAAAACTAGATAAAGTATAATGAAACTCAGCAATTTATTATCTGCAGTTGCTTGTGTAGACTTTGTAACAATTGCCTTATCAAAGATTTTTCATTTAGGAAAATCGTTAGATAAATGGTATTCTCAATTTGGAATTGTTGCTGTCTTATCTGATTGCTTAGTGATCGTATTAGGAATTCTATTAGCCCAGATCTTCTTTCCAAAAGCAGGAATGATTTCTATTTTATTGATTTCTATTGCTATTCAATTAGTACACGATTATTTATTTTATATATTTGTGATCAAAGCAGTTCCCAAGGGTCATAATAAGATCATTGATCTTTTCAAGGAATATGCAAGTGAAAATTCATGGAAGATTCTAGTTGCAGATTCTTTAATGATTGGTTCAACTGTTTATTTAGCACATCATTTATCCTATCTTGAATCTTCTTATTCTGCATTTATTGGACTTTTAGCGTTGTATGGAATAACCTACATCATATATACAAACTAAATGGGAGGTGGTTTATTTGGAACTCCTCTTTACCTAAATCCAAAATGTCTTGTCTTTAGTGGTTTTGTTTTAGCTGTATATTGGCTGCCTCATCCAAAACATTATATGCATAAGATTGTAGCAGCATTTTTACTTGCAACCTTAGCGTATGTTCTTCTTGCTTGGTATGATTACATATATAGTTGTAATGATGCATTAGGTCCTACTCTTTTAGGATGGATCTCTATGCCTTTCAAACCTGCAAGCTATAGAGCTCAGTTTGATC
>Ga0114958_10001990_pt1 | contig 15635 bp, 13 predicted proteins | sample C_130208_EF_Meta_FD_89577 | JGI IMG/M metagenome (GOLD analysis project Ga0114958, IMG submission 89577) | Freshwater microbial communities from Lake Croche, Canada to study carbon cycling - C_130208_EF_MetaG | ecosystem: Environmental > Aquatic > Freshwater > Lake | place: Lake Croche, Canada...
CCATTCAAGTAGGTCCAAAAACTGGGCGCAACGATCCTTGCCCTTGTGGTAGTGGCAAAAAATACAAGGCTTGTCATGGAAAAGATATTGCTTAATAAATACATTGACCATACTATTTTAAAACCAACTTGTTTGTTGTCGGATATAGAAAAACTATGTGCTGAAGCAAAACAATATGATTTTGCAGCGGTATGTGTCCCGCCTAATTTTGTAAAATTAGCCAAAGAATATTTACAAGGGAGTGATGTTAAAGTGGCTACTGTTATTGGCTTTCCTTTTGGATACAGTGCCACGGAAGCAAAAATTGCTGAAATTATTTTAGCTATGGTAGATGGAGTTGACGAGTTGGATGTGGTAGCCAATATTTCTGCCATCAAAAATGGCGACTGGGTTGCAATAGGGGATGAAATAAATCACCTCCTGCCTATTATTCGCTCTAAAGGAAAAATTGTAAAAATAATTATAGAGTCGGGTGTGTTGACCAATGATGAAATTATAAAGTGCTGTGAAATTTATGGGATAGCAGGAATTGATTATTTAAAAACCTCCACCGGCTACGCCGAAAAGGGAGCTAGTGTAGCAGCAGTAGCCTTATTTAAAAAATATTTGCCCGCCCAAGTTCAAATTAAAGCATCGGGGGGTATTCGAGATTATGCAACAGCTAAACAAATGATGGAGGCTGGTGCTACTAGAATTGGGACTAGCACAGGGGTGGCCATCCTATCTGGAGCCATCAACGATAATATTAAAAGTAATTATTAACTTTACTATTATCATGTTATTAGAAAAAATTAAATCCTTAGCCAAGCAGTTTCAAGCCGAAAACGTTTCAATACGTAGACACTTGCATGCGCACCCTGAATTAAGTTATCAGGAATTTGAAACCAGTAAATATGTGCAAGCACAGTTAACGACCATTGGCATTCCATTTAATGTAATTGCTACAACAGGCGTATTAGGAATTATAGAAGGAAAAAATCCAAATAAAAAAATTATTGCTTTAAGAGCTGATATGGATGCACTTCCTATTTTGGAAGAAAATAAAATTGATTATATATCTACTAAAGAGGGTATCATGCATGCATGCGGGCATGATGTACATACCACCATATTATTAGGTGCTGCTAAAATTCTATGGAGTTTGCGTAACGAATGGGAAGGGACTATAAAATTATTATTTCAACCGGGAGAAGAAAAAAATCCAGGCGGCGCAAGTTATATGATTCGTGATGGAGCGCTTAAAAACCCAGTCCCACAAGGTATTATTGGGCTTCACGTTCATCCCGGATTGAATCATGGTAAACTAAGTTTTAGAAAAGGATGCGTCATGGCCAGTGCGGATGAATTGTATATTTCTATTAAAGGTCCTGGGGGACATGCGGCCACTCCGCATCAAACGGTGGATACCGTTTTAGTAGCGGCGCAATTAATTACGAGTTTGCAAACCATTGTTTCACGTAATCGGGATCCACAAAATCCATCTGTATTATCTATCTGTTCAATACATGGAGGTACTACAACCAATGTAATTCCTAGTGAAGTCAAGTTAATGGGAACGTTTAGAGCAATGGATGAAATATGGCGTTTTAAAGCACATGAACTAATGCTACAACAAGCAAAGGGATTGGCTATGGCAACTGGTGCGGAAATAGATTTTAGAGTAGATATTGGTTATCCAACAGTAGAAAATGAACCAAGTATTACGGATGCTGCTTGGAAATTAGCATCAACTTATATGGGTGCCGAGCAAGTAGAAGAAACGGAGAAAAGAATGGGTGCCGAAGATTTCGGTTATTATGCTCAAGTAATTCCTGGTTGTTTTTTTAGACTAGGTGTACGCAATGAAACGCAAGGCATCATTCATAATGTACATACGCCTCTCTTTAATATAGACGAAGCTGCTATAGAAAATGGAGTGGGTATGATGGCCTGGTTGGGCATGCAATTATTTGCATAAAGTACTATAATTCAATTAGATAAAGCTGAAAAAACAAAGTGTAGATTTATTCATTAGCTTTGGGTCCATTAAAAACTAACATTCGTTATAAATTAATTATATGCCTAATAAACAAAATTTAAGAAGAGAGCAAGCTTTAGAATATCATGCAAGTGGTCGACCTGGTAAAATTGAAGTGGTACCCACTAAAGAAGCTAAGACGCAAAAAGATTTGTCATTAGCGTATAGCCCAGGTGTGGCCATTCCTTGTACCGAAATCAAAAATAATCCTGCAGACGTTTTCAAATATACAGCCAAAGGAAATTTAGTAGGCGTCATTACCAACGGTACCGCAGTATTAGGTTTAGGAAATATAGGTCCCTTGGCTAGTAAGCCTGTAATGGAAGGGAAAGCTGTATTATTTAAAATATTTGCAGACATTGATGTTTTTGATATTGAAATCAATGAAACAGATCCAGATAAATTTGTAGAAATTGTAAAATCATTAGAACCCACCTTTGGCGGTATTAATTTAGAAGATATAAAAGCCCCTGAATGTTTTTACATCGAACAAAAATTAAAGGAGTCCATGTCCATTCCAGTTATGCACGACGATCAGCATGGTACTGCTATTATTAGTAGCGCTGCTTTATTAAATGCATTGGAATTACAAAAGAAAAAAATTGATAAAGTAAAGTTTGTAGTAAGTGGAGCAGGCGCTGCAGCTATGGCTTGTATTAAATTATACGTAGCATTGGGTGCTAAGCATGAAAATTTTATATTGTTTGATAAAGATGGCGTGTTGCATGCTGATCGAACCGACTTAGGGGAGGATAGAAAGCCATTTGCAATAAAGTCAAGTAACATGAGCTTATTGCAAGCCTTTAAAACTGCTGATGTATTTTTAGGACTAAGTGTGGGAAATATTATTTCAGCAGAACTGATTTTATCGATGCCCAAAAACCCGATCGTTTTTGCATTGGCTAACCCGGATCCTGAAATTGACTATGATGCAGCAACAGCAGTTAGAAAAGACATCATTATGGCAACAGGGAGATCCGATTATCCCAATCAAGTAAATAATGTGTTGGGCTTTCCTTATATTTTTAGAGGGGCATTGGATGTTCGAGCAAAATCAATCAATGAAGCTATGAAGTTGGCTGCGGTATTTGCCTTGGCTGAACTTGCAAAGACTGCGGTTCCTGATTTGGTGAACATGGCTTACAACCAACAAAGTTTAGGTTTTGGTCCCGAATATATTATACCTAAGCCATTAGATCCAAGGTTATTAAGCACTTTGGCTCCAGCAGTTGCAAAAGCAGCGGTAGCATCGGGTGTAGCGCAACAAGTTATTACTAACTGGAATGAATATGAATTACAATTAAATAAGCGCTTGGGTTTAGACAATCAGTTGATGCGTTTGATTAGCAATAAGGCAAGACGTGATCCAAAGCGTTTGGTATTTTCAGACGCAGAAAATATTAAAATTTTAAAAGCAGCTAGTATTCTATATGATGATGGCATTGCTTATCCAATTTTATTGGGGAATGAAGTTAGGATAAAAAATATTGCAGCAGCCAATAATATCGACATCAGCGATTTACCTATTATTGATGTGCGTAGTGATGAAATGGAAGCGAAGCGAGAATTTTTTGGGTCTGTTTTATTTCAGAAAAGACAAAGAAAAGGAATTAACAAGTATGAAAGTTTGAAATTGATGCGCACTCAAAATTATTTTGGGGCCATGATGGTTGAAACAGGAGAAGCAGATGCGATGTTGTCTGGCTTGACGAGAAATTATGCTGATGGTATTAAGCCTGCCTTGCATATTATTGGAACAGAAGAGGGAGTGAAAAAAATTGCTGGAATGTATTTGTTGCTTACTAAAAAAGGACCTTTGTTTTTGGCAGATACCACCATCAATATAAATCCAACTGCTGAGGAATTAGCAGATATTGCTTTATTGGTAGCGAAAGAGGTACGCAATTTTAATTTAGAACCAAGAATAGCCATGTTAAGTTATTCCAATTTTGGAAGTAGTGATACACCCGAAGCAAAAATGGTGGCAGAAGCAACTAGAATGATCAAACAACGAAATCCATCGTTAATTGTAGATGGGGAAATGCAGGGAATGATGGCATTCAATAAAGAAATATTGAGAGACAATTATCCTTTTAGTGATTTAGTCAATGCAGACGTCAATGTCCTTATTTTTCCAAATTTAACAGCAGGCAATATTGCCTATCATTTATTAAAAGAAATAGGCGGAGTAGACATTATTGGCCCAATTTTACTTGGATTGAAAAAACCAGTGAATGTGTTGCAATTAGGTTCTGGGGTAAGAAATATTATCAATATGGCCACCGTGGCAGTAGTAGATGCGCAATTAAAAACTAGGGTAGACACGGATACCGAAGTGCAAAGAGTAAGTTGGTGGAAGCGTATGAAAAAGAGAAAGAAATAAGTTAATTTAGCAGAATGAATATCTTCACTCATTTAGGCAACTATATTTTAATGTTAAAAGGCATGTTTACGGCTGCTGAAAACAAAAAAATGTTTTGGAAGGAGTACATTAAACAATGCGTGGATATTGGCTTTGGTTCCTTACCTATAGTAGTGATTATCTCTTTTTTTCTGGGGGCAGTAATTACGGTGCAAACAGCAGCACAATTTGTAAATCCTTTAATTCCCATTACAACCATTGGTATTGTTGTGCGCGATAGCATGTTGCTTGAATTTGCTCCTTCGTTTTTAAGTATCGTTTTAGCCGGCGTGATAGGAAGTAAAATTGCTAGTGAGTTAGGAAATATGCGCATTAGTGAGCAAATAGATGCATTGGAAATTATGGGCATTAACACCAAGAACTATTTAATCTTACCAAAAATATTAGCTTGTTTTACAATAGTCCCCATTCTTGTTGGCTTATCCGCTGTGATTGGAATTTGGGGTGGTTATTTTGTTGGTGGATTAACAGGGTCGGTTGCGCCAGAAGTATTTATTATGGGCATTAGAAAAGAGTTCGATGCCAATTATGGCATGGTTGCATTTTATAAATCGTTTATTTTCTCCTTTATTATCAGCACCGTGCCTTGTTATTTTGGATACTATGTAAAAGGGGGTGCTTTAGAAATTGGAAAAGCGGGTACTCAGGCAGTAGTAGTAAGTTGCATACTTATTTTAATTGCCGATTATTTAGTGGCTGCCATCGCAATTTAAACTAACTTTAAAGTAATAAATAAATCAAATGAAAATAAGTTTTCATGGTGCTGCACGTACCGTTACAGGTTCTAAACATTTGGTTCAATTAGATAACGGTGAAAATTTTTTATTGGATTGCGGATTGTTTCAAGGAATGGGCAGAGATACCGATTCGCTGAATGCCACATTCGGTTTTGATGCAACCAAAGTAAATTATGTAATTCTTTCTCACGCACATATTGATCATTCGGGGTTACTTCCTAAATTAGCCAAGGAAGGTTTTACCGGAAACATTTATTGTACACCAGGTACCAAGGCATTGGTTGAAATTTTATTGGAAGATTCGGCTATGATACAAAGAGATGATGCGAAGTATGGCAATAAGCGTCGAGCTAAACAAGGGTTACCTCCCATTGAACCCTTGTATGATATGGACGATGTGAATATCGTTTTGCCTTTAATAAAGGCAGTAGAGTATGATGTACATACTAAAGTTTCTGATTCAGTTGAATTATTATATACCGAGGCGGGGCACATCATTGGAAGTGCTGTTGTAAGTTTAAAAATCAAAGAAGGAGGTGAAATAAAAACCCTTACTTTTAGTGGAGATGTGGGAAGGTACCGGGATATGATATTGCGATCGCCTGCTATTTTTCCTGCAGCAGATACCATTATTATTGAAAGCACCTATGGTGATAAATTACATGACTTAATTCATACAACTCCAGATGATTTATTAAAGTGGATTGAAAAAACTTGTGTAGAACAGAAAGGAAATTTAATTATTCCTGCTTTTAGTGTGGGACGTACCCAAGAAATATTATTTGAATTGAATCAATTGTCATTGGAAAAAAGACTGCCACATATTCCGGTATATGTAGATAGCCCTTTAAGTATAGAAGCCACAGATGTGACTAAAATGTTTCCTAAATATTTTAATAAAAAAATACAAAAAATATTAGAGGTAGATGACGATCCATTTGATTTCGAGGGGTTGCGGTATATTAAATCGGTGGAAGAAAGTAAGGCATTGAATGAGGACTTGCATCCAAAAGTAATTATTTCGGCTTCTGGTATGGCAGATGCAGGTAGGGTTAAGCACCACATTAAAAATAATCTTAGCAATGCAAAAAATACCATTTTATTAGTAGGGTATTGTGAGCCACATTCTTTAGGTGGTAGGTTAATGAATGGTGCAAAAGTCGTTAAAATTTATAGCGAAGAATACCCGGTAATTGCTACAGTGGGTTCGATTAGAAGTATGAGTGCCCATGCCGATTACGAGGATTTGATGCAGTTTTTAGGATGTCAAAATCCTGATTTGGTAAAACAAATTTTTGTGGTGCATGGCGAAGCAGAAGTGCAGGATCATTTTGCAGAAAGATTGCGTAAAAAAGGGTTCAAAGAGGTGATCGTTCCGGAAATGCATGAAACCATTACAATTGCATAATTAACTAGGCTTTGTAATTCCAAATTAGAACAAGGTTTGTGGTTTAAATATTTTGTAATCAACCTTTTCAAAAGGGGTAGCACTTTGTTGGAAATTTTTAGCTACTGGATAGGCCCTCATTTTACTATCTGCTATTTGATATTTTGCAATTTCAACAAGTTGAGTTTCATTCAAACTTTCATTCACCCAACTATTGGCTAAATCATCATTCAAAATGGTAGGCATTCTCTTTTTAACATGGTGAATTTTGCACATTAATTCATTGGCTTCGGTAGTGATAATCCCAAAGCTATTTTTTTCTTCTCCTGTATTTTGATTGGTCCAAGTATTCCATACACCCGCTATGTAAAATATAGGGGCATCATTAATGGAAATACAATGCGGATATTTTTCTTTTTCTATTTGTTGCCATTCAAAAAAATGAGTGGCCAACACTAAGCAACGGTGAGTATGAATGGTGGACTTTGCCACTTTATTAGTAAGTAGGGTTTCCGCTTTAATATTTAAGGTGGTATATTTTTTCCGAGACTCGATTAATTCTTTTTCATTGTGCACCCAATTCGGGATTAATTCCCAGTGCATAAGCCCCGGCCTCAACATGCTATTAACAGAAGTACTTGAATCTTTTTGATGGAGTGGTTCTCTAAAAATAACTGGCCAATGACCATAGGAAAAACCTGATTGAACGGGAAGGTCTATGGGGTCCAATTCCAATACAGTACTTCCTATTTTAATAGTTTGTTTCTTAGGTATTTTAATACCAATTACATAACACATATGAATACAAATATAAACAGAATAATTATGCTGTCATTGAACAAAATTCATGCTTCTTTGTTATTAAAAGTGTAAAAAATATGATTATATGCATCCTCAAGCGACATTGTTAAATGAGAAAATTAGGGATCTCAGGTCTCAGCTTTTAACACATCCAGTATATACTAAAATTAATAATTTAGCAGGATTAAAAAACTTTACACAATACCATGTTTTTGCTGTCTGGGATTTTATGAGCTTACTAAAGTCACTTCAAATTGGTTTAACCTGTGTTCACCTTCCTTGGCTGCCTGTGGGCTCGGCCAATACAAGGTATTTAATAAATGAAATTGTGCTAGGGGAGGAGTCGGATATAGATGAACAGGACAATAGAATAAGTCATTTTGAATTGTATTTAAAGGCGATGCGTCAAATGGGTGCGCCAATAAAGTTGATTGACTCTTTAATCAATGAAATCAATAATGGGATTTCGATAGAGCAGGCCATTCAACTTGCGCCATTGCCTAATAAAGTAAAAATGTTTTTGCATTATACATTTGAGATTGCCCAGCATGCACCATTGCATGTTAAAGCGGCTGTATTTACTTTTGGTAGGGAGGATTTAATTCCTGAAATGTTTACTGCAATTTTAAATAAAATATACGCGGAGTATCCTCATCAAGTTTCCACATTCAAATACTATATTGAAAGGCATATCGAAGTAGATGGGGGACATCATAGTCAACTGGCATTGGAAATGGTGGCAGAATTATGTGGGGAAGACGCTGTTAAATGGCAGGAAGCCACCGAGGCCTCCTTAAAAGCATTAGAAATGAGGGCCTTATTATGGGATGCAATCATTGAAAGTATATAGGAGTATTGGGGTCACTTAAAGCCCCTCCCCCCTGAATGTTTGGGCGGCTTTGTAGTCTCAATAGGAGCGATTTTGGAATAATTTGCTGAATAAGTCGAGGCATTTTCTAAAGCAAATTTTGAATTTTGAACGTAGTTAAATGCTTAAAATGCTATTAAATTATAATATATATTTAATTTAAAATGAATGTTATGTGAATAAATACAACAAGTTTTAAGTGATTAGGTCCACTACAATGGTATTTTCAATATTTTAGTTCAAATAATGATAAAAACAGCATCATTAAATATTACCATTTAGTTTAATGTAATTTCATGAATTTAGCCTCCTACTCTCTAATTCAGTGTTTCTACTGCTTTTTATTTCTCTTTTCCATCATCGTTTTAATGGATGTCCTTATTCGATTTAAATCTCCCCTTAAACTAAAAATCTTTTTCTTATTATTTGTATTTTGTATTTTTCTAGTTTGCTTTTGTGCATTTATAAGCAAGGAACCGAATCAGTATGTACTTATTAAAATGATTTGCATGATGATTGTTGGAACTTCAATAGTTCAAATATTTACTAATTTATATTTTATCCAACACAAAAAGATTGCGAATATTTATACAATTACTGCTTATTCGATTTACATTTTTTTGATATTTTATGTACAAATTGTTGGATACGCTAATGTATTCACAAAAACTAATAGTGTTAACCTGCCTTTGTATCTTAATGTTTTTTTGGAGATAGATTTTATTTTTGTAAATATATTTTGTACATATTATATGTATAATATATTATTTAAATTTTCTTTTAAGAATATTTATTTTAAAAAAATACAAGTTTGGACTTTTTGTTTTTTTATGGTCATTTTCACACAAATACTTTTTATTGTCCTTTCTATTATTTTTAAATTTCCAAGTGAATTCAATACTTATATCCGAATCGTATTAGCTATAGCTTTACTATTAATTATTTTATATAGACCACTTTTCATCAATAAAAATGGGTATAAAACTTCTTTTGGTTTTTTATTTAACAGAACTGATTTTAGTTCTGTAATAAAAGAGGTGGAATTTAATTTTCATTTTTTTTCAAATTTCTATTATAAGAGTAAGTCTGCTAATATTGAAGAATTTTCTAATATAATGGGAATAAGTAAAGACATCCTTTTTAAATATATTTATTTCACTTATTCGATGAGTTTTGAAGAGTTGTTAAATAAGTCAAGGGTAGAGTACTTCGTTGAAATCATAAAATATCCCAAATTTAAAAAATATACTGTTGAAGCACTTGCATTGGAGGTAGGTTTTAGTTCCAGACAGCGTTTTTACCAACCATTTAAAAAATACCATGGGGGGAATCCAACTGACCTTATTGATATTTTTAATGATTAAATGATTGATAATCATCGTTATTTAAAATAGGACAGTTGTAATTTTTATCTATACAATGACATACGTCTTAATTACTTAAGAAATTTTGTCTCTTTTATATTTTTTATGAATTTAGTAGTCCTAATCTTTTGGACTATGGCTATATTTCATTTTTTAAAGAATTTATATTTAAAGCGTCGTGTTAGTGGCATACTTATGGATGAACACTTTTATAAAATTGTGTTTGATCATTACTTTTTTGATCTAAAATATTATTTACAAAAGGATGCGTCTATAGAGGATTTTTCTAAATTATTGAATATTAGTATTCAAATATTAGAAAAAATTTCAATAGAAAAATATACTTGTTCGTTCAACATACTTTTAAATGAGAATCGATATAAGCATCTTATAACTGAGTTCGGAAGCCCACTTATTTCCAATATGTCAATTAATTCAATTCTTAAACTTTGCGGTTTTGATAATAATGAAAATTTTGTTGAGTATATAAAATACAGAACTGATTCAATTAATAAAATTGCTGACTAAAATTAAAAATTGTAAAATGCGAACATTGAAATTAATTCCTACAAATTTTATATTAATACAAATCATTTTATTTTTTTTAAATAGTACTTTAAATGCGCAGGTGCTCAGTAAAAAGGAAAAAGATAAATTATATTTAATTCATCCAGGTCAAGAACGTATCCGAAAAATTAAAAGAACACTATCCAGACCATTTGTAAATTTTGTTGGAAATGAATTATACTTGATGAGCTCATTAGATCTTTCAAAACAAAACATAAATGACAATGGTATTTCTAGTCCTTTCAATTACATATACAATTCAGTCAATAGTAACACATTTAAAGCAGGCTATAGTGCTGGTTTTAGGGTAGATGGCATTTATAAACAAAAACATTCTTATTCTTTAATTTTTGCTTTAAATAGAATTACAACAGGAAATAAATACCTTAATAAATATAGTGCTGCTCCTTTTTTAGAAGATTTTACTCATTTTAAGGCGGATAATCAATTTACTACTATTAATGTTGCTATGCATTACAGGAAATTACTCCCCATTAATGATATGAATAAATTTAAATTTTATGCAATCGCTGGTCCAAGTTTAGATTTTAAAATTTCAAATACAAGCAATGATAACTTAGTTGCTGGTTCAGGTAAGCGGGCGCTAATCAATGCAGATTTTGGAGCAGAATTTGATAACAATGGGTATTACATAATTTTTATTCACTATAAGTTAGGTGAAAATATAAAGTATTCTTCTGCTCAAGTTGTTTTAAACCGTTTTGAAATAGGGATGACCATTAAAGCAAGTGATTTATTTTAATAATTAGAAATAAATATATGAAAAAAATATTAATAATATTGTCAACAATAATGATCATAATCATTTTTAATTCTTGTAATAAAGATATAGCTAATACTAAATTAGATTTAATTCAAAATATGATTGTTAATAAAACATGGTATTTGGATTATTCCATTATTGGAAATAAGACACAATCATATGTTGGACAATCTACTTATTTTATTACCTATTTAAGGAATAGAACCACCAAAGATTCTGATGGATTAAGTGGTATTTTTTCAATAGTTGAAAATAATGGCAAGTTTATATTAATTGTAAATACTAAAACCTTTAATGGGAATAATCTAAGTTATAGTAATACAATTGAATCAGTAGGCGACATGAAAATGATTCAATCCTATATATCAACCGGAAAAACAGAAAAAACAATGCTCTATTTTACTAGTAAATAATATGAAGTTTATAAATATGGCATACCAAAAATATATTATATTGTTAATTCCACTGTTATTAAACTTTCCCAAAAGAATTAATGCACAAGATACCCGTGGAGCTTTCATTATGAGTAGTGTTGGGACTATTCAGAATCTTTCCAATAACAGTATGGCTGTAGTTTTTAATAGCAATTCTAATTGTCTCAATTTACAAAATGGAGCACCAGTTCTTACCGGTGAAAGAGGTGTTGGTTTATTCGCAACTAATTGTAAAGTTGATACAAAGTTTAATTTATTGGGAATTTTACTATTCCCTAATCCTGTAAATTCAAATACAAAAGTAAAGTTTATAAATACGCCTCCATTAGATGATGATTTTGTAATAAGTATATGGAGTGAGGAAGGCTTTAGGTTAAATGCAATTAAAGTAAAAGGATATGAGCTCTATCAAGGAAAACTTTTGGATTTTAGCACATTAAATGCCGGCACATTTATTATACAAATTGAATCAGAAAAATATATTGACGCTTTAAAATTTATTAAAGCCAAATAATTAAAAAAACTTATGAACGCAAGATTATCAATGAAATTTAAAAATTTTATATTAGTATTTGTTTTATCTTTTTTAACTAATCATTTATTAGCTCAAACTAACGGGGGAATATTTTTTCAGGCAGTAGCCAGAGATAACTATTCTAATCCTGCGAAGAATAGAGAAATATTTGTACAATCTTCTATTATTCAATCTTCTTCTACCGGTAATATAGCCTTAGTAGAGGAACATCGAGCTACTACAGATGCTACTGGAATGTTTAGTATTAGTATAGGAAATGGAGTAAGAATAAGTGGTACAGCATCGGGGCTCACTAATATCGATTGGTCAAACGGGCCATATTTTTTAAATTTAAAAGTTGCCATAACACCACTATTTGGAGACAATGGTTGGAATTATAATAACGAATGGGTAGATATGGGAACAACAAGTTTTGGTGCAGTACCTTATGCGTTATATTCGGCGAGTTCAGAAGGGGTAAGCCAAAAGTTAAACATCATAGATACAACAAAGATGTTGTCTATGTATGCAAAAGCAGCAGTAGTTCAAAGTTTAACATCACAAGTTGATACAAAATTATCGTCTTCAGATACTGCTTCAATGCTTATTCCTTATGTTAGGGCAGCTTTAGTATTAGATTCGGCATATATTAACGCACAACTAAAATTAAAAGTTTCACTTTCGGACAGTATAACAAAATATGTTACACCAACTCTACTAGCAGCAAATGCATTTGATTCAACATCACTTAGTAATAGGATTGATATTATATCAAATTCAACAAACATTACAACTGGATTGGATTTAAAATTAAACAAAGCAGATACATCGTACTTACTTCAAAAATCGGATACCAATACTTTGTCAAACAGAATTAATCTTAAATTAAATATATCGGACACTTCTTATTTATTTCAAAAATCGGACACTAGTACTTTGTCAAATAGAATTAATCTTAAATTAAATACAACGGATACAACTTATTTATTGCAAAAATCGGATACTAGTACTTTGTCAAATAGAATTGACTTAAAAGCCGACGCTACAGTAGTTACAACTGGATTGGATCTTAAATTAAATAAAGCAGATACATCATACTTACTTCAAAAATCGGATACCAGTACTTTGTCAAATAGAATTAACTTAAAAGCCGACGCAACAACTGTCACTTCTGGATTGGATTTAAAATTAAACAAAGCAGATACTTCATACTTACTTCAAAAATCAGACACTAGTACTTTGTCAAATAGAATTGACTTAAAAGCCGACGCATTAACTGTCACTTCTGGTTTGGATTTAAAATTAAACAAAGTAGATACATCTTATTTATTGCAAAAATCAGATACTAGTACTTTATCAAATAGAATTAATCTTAAATTAAATATATCGGACACTTCTTTATTATTTCAAAAATCAGACACTAGTACTTTGTCAAATAGAATTGATTTAAAATTAAATAAATTAGGAGAATCTGTGGCAATTGGAAATAATGCAGGTATATCAAATCAAGATATCAATGCAGTTGCTATTGGAACAAATGCAGGTCAAAATACACAATCGTCTTATTCCGTTGCTTTAGGATGGAATGCAGGACAAACAAGTCAAGCAACCGGCGCGGTCGCTATAGGATCTCCTGCTGGACAAACCAATCAAGGAATTAATTCAGTTGCAATAGGAAATGGAGCAGGACAAACTAATCAAGGCTCGCAATCAGTTGTAATTGGATTAAATGCAGGACAAACTAATCAGGGAGTGAATGCTATTTCAATAGGGGCATATAGTCAAGCTAGTTTTAGCAACTCAACTGCACTTGGTTATCAGGCAGTGACTACAGCCTCTAATACTATTCAATTAGGTGCTGACGGTACTGGAGGAACTACAGCGATAACAAATGTAAAAACAAGTGGAACATTAACTGCAGGTGATGTAACCTATCCAAATGCGCATGGCATAAGTGGACAGGTATTAACAACAAGTGGAACGGGTACGTTAGCATGGGCAAATGCAAACGATTTAACGACTGGGTTGACTCTGAAATTAAATACAGCGGACACCTCTTATTTACTTCAAAAGTCTGACACCAGTACTTTATCAAATAGAATAGATCTGAAATTCAATATTACAGATACTAGTTTATTGTTCCAAAAAGCGGACACCTCTTATTTACTTCAAAAGGCTGACACCAGTACTTTATCAAATAGAATAGATCTGAAATTCAATTTTACAGACACCAGTTTATTGTTCCAAAAAGCGGACACCTCTTATTTACTTCAAAAGGCTGACACTAGTACTTTATCAAATAGAATTAATTTAAAAGCAAACCTAGCTTCACCAACTTTCACTGGAACAATAACAGCTGCAAATCAAACTTTAAGTGGAACATTGGGTATTGGAACTATATCTCCTAATAGTTCAGCAGTATTGGAAGTAAGTTCAACAACAAGAGGTTTTTTACCTCCAAGAATGACCACTATACAAAGAGATTCAATTACTGGTCTTGTTGAAGGTTTAACCATATGGAATAAAACAAATAAGCAATTAGAAGTTTATGATGGTTCGTATTGGGTAAATATGAATGGTAAATTGGTTTCCACTCTGAACATTGGAGATAGTTACGGAGGGGGTAAGGTAGCCTATATTTTTACTTCATCTGATCTTGGCTATATTGCTGGACAAACTCATGGCTTAATTGCAGCTATCAGTGATCAAACTTCAGATGTAGGAGTTAAATGGTTCCCCGATAAATTCTATGGTGCAACCGGAACCTTATTAGGACTAGGCTCAGCCAATACAATTTCAATAATTGCAGCAGCAGTAGTTTTAGGAACCACAGATTTGACAACTTTTGCTGCAGGAATTGCTAGCAGTCATAGGGGAGGAGGCTATACAGATTGGTATTTACCAAGCAAAGATGAATTAAATAAACTATACACAAATCGAGTAGCCATTGGTGGTTTCGCAACTTCTGGATCAGTTGCAACATATTGGAGTTCTTCCCAAAAGGGAGCTTTATCTTATACCAATTTTGACTCATTTAAAACTGGAATATCAAGTGCATATCAACAGTTTTTTTTCACTTATAACGGGAATTCAGAAGGCTTACAGAACGATCTTGGTATTAATAATCTAAGACGTGTCCGTGCCGTAAGAATTTTTTAATTATTTAATTAAAACAAAAGCCTACATCTGTTATTTCTTTAGATAAATGGTTGGAGAGTGATACTGCTAAAATGAAGTTATATTATGTCTAAATTACCCAAAGAAATTATTGAAAAATTAAGCAAGCGTGAAATTGAAATTTCCTTACTCCTGTTACAAGGGGAGAAACGATTTCAATAGCTAAAAAATTAAGTATAAAGCCCAATACCGTTGCTACTATTAAATGGAGGGTATATTTTAAACTCGGTATTAATTCAGAAATTGCATTATACAAAGCTTTAAAGGAGTAAAAATAAGTAGTCTGCTAAAGTTCATGCATTTTTTGATTGCCGGCTCATTTCATTCGCCGTCATCCCAATGGCCTCCTTACCCAAAGCCTATCTCAAGCAAAGGAAGTTTGCTTGTGGCTTTTTTAACGCTCATCCGCTCAAGCAAGCTTTTTTCGCGGCTGCTCATTAAAAAAGCCCCCCGAGTACTCGGGGGGCTTTGTAGAGCGTACGGGATTCGAACCCGTATTACCTCCGTGAAAGGGAGGTGACCTAACCCTTAGTCGAACGCTCCAAGTTCACTATGTTATTAGG
>Ga0114958_10001991_pt1 | contig 15632 bp, 8 predicted proteins | sample C_130208_EF_Meta_FD_89577 | JGI IMG/M metagenome (GOLD analysis project Ga0114958, IMG submission 89577) | Freshwater microbial communities from Lake Croche, Canada to study carbon cycling - C_130208_EF_MetaG | ecosystem: Environmental > Aquatic > Freshwater > Lake | place: Lake Croche, Canada...
ATATGCATTTATTCCATCATTATAATATATTTTAATTTATTAAAATATTTATAATATGCATTTATTCCATCATTATAATATATTTTAATTTATAATTTTGGAATAATTATTGCTGGTGCGACTTGATCAAGAATTGCAAAACTAGTTGCACTGCTAAATGCTATTAATAATAATTCTTCATATTTATTGCTCTTAGTAATAATTACACAAATTATAAATACACTTAATAGCATTATAATGTATTTCATTAATCTTTTAACAGATTCTTTAATATTTTCTTTATTATAATTCATAATATTATTTTATAATAACATTTTTTTTTATGTCAGATTATTATTAAATTATCTAAAGATAATTTAATATTAACAATAATGTCGGGAAGTCTTTTACAAATTGTATCTAGTGGTTTAAAAGATGTTTACTTAACTATAGATCCACAAATAACATTTTTTAAAATTGTTTTTTTAAGACATACACCATTTGCATCAGAAGTAATTGAAGAAACTTTTAATATTATTCCTAATTTTGGTGATCAAGCATTTTGTTTACTTTCAAAAAATGGTGATTTAATATCTAATATGTTTCTAAAAATAGTTATACCAAACGTTCAAATATCTACTGAAATAGATCAAAATTATCTAATTAATAATTCAAGTATTCCAATAACAGTAGATGGTGACACTTTACCAATAGATATTTATATAGAAACTGTTACTAATTTAATATCAACATATAAAATTTTTAATAATGCTGCAATGACTTATTGGAGAACTATAACAAGTGCTTTACAGAATTCACAATCAAATTACAATTCTATTATAACTCTAATAAATTCTATTCTAACAATCAGCAATGATACTTTAACAAATTATTTATCTTATAATACTAATTTTAATAATGCAAAATATTTTGTTAATAATTATTATAATTTTGATATTTTGAATTATATTCTAAATAATTTTAAAAATTATTCATTTTCTATTTATAATGCAACTATTAATGCTAATTTTAAAACTACATTAACTGAATATTTAGAAAATTATATCATTATATCTAATTTATATTACAAATATTTAATTGATAAATTAGCACTATTAAATAAAATAAACAGTACTATTTTACCATCTAACTATAGATTTAGTTGGGTTGATAAATTAGGTTTTGCATTAATAAATAGTTTAAATATTGAAATCGGTGGACAGCAAATAGATATGGTAAATTCAGATATTTTAAATTATTGGTATAGTTTAGCAAATAATTATAATCATAATTCAACGTTAGATAATATGATTGGTAATGTTCCAAGTCTAACAACATTTGATAATAATGTTAAACCTTCATATAATTTAATTATACCAATACCTTTTTGGTTTTGTAAATATAGATCACAAGCAATACCGTGTGTATCTTTGAGATATCATGATGTAATTATTAATGTTAAATTAAATGAATTATATAAATGTTGTTATTTTGAACCAACTGAATATAATTTAACAAGTAATATTAATATTAATGAACAAATTAGTATAACAGATATATCTTTATTAGTAGAATATATTCAGATTGGTACAGATGAAAGAAAAAATTTTGGTAGTTTTACACATGAATATTTAATTGAACAAAATCAATTAATAACTTTTAATAATATAGTAGATGTTAAATCATTATTAACGTTAGATTTTTATAATCCTATTAAAGAATTAGTATGGTTGGTTCAAACAAATAATAATATTTCGACTTTTAAATTATGGAATAAGTATGGTCAGATTAATGTATATTATGGTTTAATTAGTGAATTGGATACTTTTGGAAATATTATAATTAATGTATCTAATAGTATAATATCGAACTATTTAAAATTTGCAAATGGATCTGTAAAAATATATAATTCACAATATTATGATGGATTTTTTAAAATTATAAAAATTACAAATAATACTATTACTATTAAAAATAATAAATTTATTTTTCAAGATAATATTACTTTTATGATTTATTCTGGCGGAAGTACTGATATTAATGATATTGTTACTATTGAAAATATTCAAATACATGGCACTGAATTGTTAAGTAAACGCGAATCAATTTATTTTACTCTAGTTCAAAATTTTCAACATCATTCTATTATACCAGATAATATTCATACATTATCATTTGCATTAAATACGGAAGATTATCAACCATCCGGTTCATTAAATTTAAGTGTAATTGATAGTAAATATTTATATTTAGAAATGGATAATGATTATTTAAAAAATGTTGTTGTAAATAATGATAAAATAATAGTTAAAATTTTTGCAAGATCTATTAATATATTAAAAATAGAACAAGGCATGGGTAAATTAGTATTTAGTATATAAAAAATGTTAAATTAAAAATAATAATTTATCTAAAGATAAATTATTTTATATTATAAATGTCTGGAGGTTTGTTACAATTAATCTCATATGGCTATGAAGATAAACCATTGATAGGTAATCCAGAAATTACCTTTTTTAAAATAGTATATAAACAATATTCTGCTTTTTCTATTGAAGAATTAGATACCTTTTTTGAATCTGATATTGATTTTGGAAAATCTAGTATAATTAGATTTAAAAATTATGGTGATCTTCAATTTGATCCTATTTTACAAATTAATTTACCATCTGTATCTGTTGCATATACTGATACATCTACAAATGAAATAATTAAATCTTATACGGATATATTATCAAATACGCTAATTAATGTACAATGTAATAAGCTAGATGGATTAATTAATAATTACTCATTAAATAAATTACCAGTTTATGTAAATAAAAATCAAATTTATAATGCATTTTTTGAATCATTTAATATATTAAATTCTGGATCTGGTGTTTCTAATTATATTGATAGAAATTTAGAAAATTTTGATTTTTTAAATTTCGATTTATCTGCAAATTATGTAAATAAAACATTATATAATTTTTTATATAGTTCAACTAATACAGGTAATGTAATTAAACGAAATAAAAATATATATTATTCTACATTTAACATTAATTATTTGACAACAATTTTAAATAATTTAAATTTATCAGATACAAATATTTTAATTGATACAAATATATACAGTATTTTTAAAAATAAATTAGAAACATTTATTACAAAAACACAAGAAAATATTTATAATTATTCAATAGTTAATAATCCGAATATTATTAAATCTAAAATTAGTAAATTTAATTATACAAAAAATTATACAACATCGATATCTTATTCACTACAATATATATATTCAAATTTAAGTTTTTTATATATGTATAATACTAATAATAATTTTAGTACTTTATCTAGTATTTTTTATGTAAATAAATATATTTATTCAGCAGGAAACTATATCAATGAAGTTAAACCATTTATTAATATGTATAGTGAATTTGAAATAGATATATTACAAAATAATAATAATTATTTAATATCAGATAATATTTTAATAACTCCTATCACAAATTTTGCAATAAATAATAATAGCTATGATATATCATTTAATTATACTGGTTTAGGCTATACTAATGAAAATTTTTTAGCAGATTTGTTGTTGTATATATATCCAAATAATTCATCTTATAATAATTTAAATTTTTCGATTAATAATGATATATCTACAAACTTATTAGATACTTCATTAAATAAACTTCATTCAATTGATGTATCTAATAATATAAATATTCAATCTACAACACAACAATATTATAATTTTTTTTACAATGATGATGTATTTAGTCGTACTAAAATATTACTACCAATTTGTATGGTTAAATATAATACTGTTACAAAATTATTTGATAAAATTTTTCTAGATATTAGCGCAAATAATACTCAAAATATTTTAATGTATAAAGATATTTTAATATTAGATGAACTATCTCAAAAAATAGAATTTGTAATTATTAATGAATATCTATATAATGTATTGGATATATCTAATAATAGCAGTATTTTATATGTTAGTAATTTGTATATAGGTAATCCTACAAAAATAATAAATAATTGCGTTACTAAAAACAATATTATTATTTATTATTTATATAATAATAGTAATAATACATTAAGTTTTATATCTACATTATCAAAGAATACTTATAGATGTATTGATAATATTGTAAAATATAATTTATTTTATAATATAAATCAATCAGATAATTTAAATATTAGATTAAGACAAATTTTTAATGTTCAAAATATTATATTAGATTTAGATAGTTATGTAAATACTAAATACATAATATCTAAGATAGCTTATAATAATAATGTATCATCTAATAATATTGGAAATAATAATACAATTATTATTAATAATAGTCTAAATACTGTTAGTCAGAATATATTTTACTTACTTAATCTTTATATTTATTTTTTGAATGATAGAATAATTTTTAAACAATCAAATGCTGTTACAATAGACAGAATTAATAATACAAATGTTTCATTTGGATTTTTACCAATTTATAACTCTAATTTTTTAAATGCAGTATTTTCTGATAATAATTTAAATGGTGTTAATGGGTTTTATAATATTTTACAATCATTAATTAGTTCATTTTATACTACATTTTTTGCTATTATAGATATTAATTTTGTAACATTAATAAGAAATTTATATAATTTAAAAAAAACTACAACAAATTTACTAATTGGCAGTGTTCCTAATTATTATGCAACTACAGATACATTTTTTTTAAATATATTATATGTATCGCAAAATGTTCAATACTTAACGATTAGTAATATAAATATTACAAATCCATTAGTATATTCTGAATCATATAATATTGGATTAAATGTAAATGCTTATTCTAGTATATTTTTTGATATTAGTAATAATGCAAATAGTATTGTTGATAATATTAATAATAAATTTTTTTACAAAAATGAAATAATAAATTATGATGTTAATCAAAATAAATATTATATAAATAAGTTAATTTTTAATACTACAACGGGTTCAATTAATTTAATACCATATAATAGCTTAATTAATAAACAACTATTTGTTTTAATGTATTTATTAGATAATAATTATATAAATAATATTTTTTTAGTACCATATAATTTTGGAACTGGAGTTTCAAAAGAATGTGATACTGTTCATAACGTAACTAATGCAACTATACAGTATTTATTTGATAAAAAAAGTACTTCAAATACAGAACATTTTATAAACACTCAATATAATACTATCGAACAATCATTATTTCCTCAAACAATAAATATTGAATATGTATTATATCATTATGCTAGTTTTTTATATTTACAAATTAAAGATAAATTTGATAAAAAAAATGTTTCAAATGATTGTGTTTTTTATACTGAAATGAATATGTTTCAAAATTTATGGAATTTTAAACAAACATTTATTAAAAGATCAGCATTAGGAAATATTGGTACTACAACTTTGCCTAATTTAACAAATGGATCTGTAACTTATTTAGATTGTAATATTTCATTTAGTAATTTTATAGATCATATTTCTATTAATAATTCTGTTAATGATATTGTAAATAAATATTGTGCTGAATATTTATATCAAAGAATTATTAATATTATTCTTGATCAAACAGATTATTATAATTTTTTTAAAAATTCATACAGTTATAAATATTATTATAGTTCAATATTTACAAAATCTTTAGATATAAATTTATTAAATTTATCATTTTTTAATTTACTGCAATATTATATTCATTTTTTGAATGCAATAATATCAGATATTAATCAATATAAAATTAATATTAATTCCGATTTAATTTTTACAACATTTACAATTGGTAATTTAAATACAATATTAACTTTTTTTAAGACAAAATCAAATATATTTAATTTTCAAGATGTTTTTTTAGGCAACTCTAATTTGTTTCAGATGAATTTAACACAATACAATAATATTCTTATTATTAATAATCATTTACAAAATGTTATTGATTTTATTTCTACTTTATTGGATGAAGAAACTATAATATTACCAGACAATACTACTGTTATTTATACTATTAATATTTTATTTTCAACTACAACATTAGATACATTTTTTAATAAATTATTGAATACATATACGCAAAATGTATATTATAATTATCATTTTAGTTCTATATTAAATTATTTTAATATAATTAAAACACAATATTTGGAACAATATAGATTATTACTTAGTAATATTGAAATTTTAAGTTCTAGTACGGCAAACAATTTATTAAAAATTAATCAAACATATAATTTTATTTTATTAAATTATGAAAATCAATTAAATCATTTGCGCGTTAATCCTAAATATAATTATAAAACAGATGTAAAATATAATTATAATACTAGTTATATTGATTTTGAAGATTATTATAAATATGATATTATTAAAATTAATAATAGCTATTTGAGTATAATTGCAGACAATAAATTAAATACAAATTTTTATGAAAATTATAAAAATTTATTATCAATAACTTTTTTAGATCTAAATACAATTAAAAATAATTATAATAATTTTTTTAATATTAATTATATATTTTATTCAGACATAAACTGTATTTCTTATTACTACTTTTATTTTTATAAATCATATTCTTTTTCAGTTTCTAATAATAATTATTTAATTTCATTTGATCCAACAGATAATACATCTAATAATAATAATATATCTATAAATAATAATATAATTGGTAGTTTTTTGCCAGTATGTTTAGTAGATAGTTCAAATAATATTATGTATTATTTTAATAATAAAAATATATATAGCCTATCTTCTGGTTTAATTATAAATTATGATTATGAAATATTATATCAAAATAATAAGGTTATTTATAATATTAATACTTTTAATTTGAATAATCCATATATTATTATTAATGATAATATTTATGATTATAATCAAAATGTATTATATTATATTATTGGAACAACTATATTTGATTTCTCTAATAATGTAATTGGTATGTTTAATAATAATACTTATATAATTAATAACGTATCATGTAAATATTATTTGGCACCTAATAAAATAGAATATTTATACACTAATTATGTATCTATTTATAACGGAGTATTGGAAAATAATACAAAAATAACTATTAATAATACAATATTAACTGTATATAATAATGTTTTTAATAATAACAATACAATTTTATTTTTATTTGATCCATATAACACAATTTTATTAAATAATTATAGATTTTTGTCTATTTATGATATATCTGGAAATAAATATCTGGTAAAACCATCTGTATTAAGAATTGCAACAGATCCATTGTATCCAATAGATCTAACACCAGTTTTTGAAGAAACATTTAGTCCTGCTATAGAACAACTAACAATTAATTATTTGCAAAATAATATTATTCAATCTATTAACAGTTCAAATATAACATTATTGTTATTGAATAATATATTAAAAAATTCAATAATCTCTCAAAGTTCATATAATAAAGATTTACTAATATGTGCATCATTTAATAATTATATTAAAAATAATGGAATTGATTATAACTTTTCCAATATACTAAATTATTTAATACAATATTCATCTAATAATATAAATAATATTAAAATTTTTAATGTAACTGATCAAATTTTTATGGATTTAAATATATCAACCAATTTTATTAATAAAATAATTTATTTTGTTCCTGATAATACTTCATATTTTCCTATCAATTCTAATTTAAATATAGCAAAAGAGACAAATATTGTTGAAAAAATAAATTATAATAATACATCTATTTTTACATACATTTTAAATATTCAGAAAATAATAAAAAATATGCAATTAACAAATTCTACTATTTTTAATTATTTATATTATTTGAGAATAGATGCTAACTTAATTAAAAAAGCAATCATTAATTTAATTTTTAATACAATTGCAAATAATACAATATTAAGTTCAAATATTTATTTTGATATTAGTAATAATGTAGCTGTGACAAGTACAAATCCATCACCAACATCATACTATATTAAAAATTCAATAAATATTACATATTCAGATTTAATTTTAATTGATAATATTTTTAATTCCAGTAATTATACAGTTAATAGAACTGAATTATATTATTTAGTGGATAATTCACAAAATTATTTTTTAATAACAACAACAATAGAACAAATTATAGATTATGATATTTCATACAATAATTTGTATTTAAAATTTGATACAAATACGGTTACAATTAATATTGCAGCTACGCAATTTCCATCTACATTATTTATTTACAATGGTCAAATTAACAGAATATCAACATTACCAACAAATTATTATTTTGATGTATTGGGTAATATTCAATATGGATTTGTGTATGATAGTAGTTTAAATATATTAATGCATGAAGCTAATAATATGAATAATTCTATTTTTAATGGTTATGAATATATAAATACAGTATTGCAATTATATGATGTATCTACAAATTTTGTACAAATTGCAAATATGTTTACATTAACTACTTATGATATAAATGAATTAAATAATGGTATTGAAACTGGTACATATTTATATAGTTATTTAATAGGTAGTATACAGTTGGCAGTAAATGATTATTGTATAATTAATAATCAAGGTGTGTATATAGTATATTCGACAATAATATCTAATAATACAATTATAAAATTTATTCCAATTAATTCATTTATATTCAATAGTTCATATAATTTATCAATTGGTTTGAAATATATATTAAATAATACAGGTTATGATAAATTAGATACTAGAACAGTATTTTATTATTTTGAAACATTTAACATATCTAAATATCAAATTAATAAATTGTTATTAACATGTAATGATTATAATTTTAAAAATCAAATATTTACATTAAACGAATGTTCTGATAAGATTTATAATAAAATAAATATAATTTTACAAAATAATGATCCTGCTAATTGTTTGAATCAAATACCAGATGAACTTTTTTTAAAAAATATTACAAATAATATTAATATTAACATTAATAATAATTTTGAAACAATTCAAACTAATATTATTAATGATTATAATATATCTAATAAAAATATTCAAAATGCATATCGTATAATTGCAAGACCAGAAATACCAACTATATCATGGATACCTTATTTGGGGCATTTTTTAATAAATACTATTACTTTTAATATTGATGATAATTTAGTAGAACAATTAACAGGACAATTAATTCATATATTTAATTTTTTTAATTCAACTACAAGTAAAGATTATGGTTTAAATAAAATTATTGGAAATACTCCTAATTTGACATTATCGCAACCAAGTATTGCAGGTACTACACTATTTATTCCATTACCTTTTTATTTTAAAAACAAAGAAAAAGCCATACCACTCATTGCCCTAATTTATTCTAAACTATCAATTGTTTTACAACTTGCAGATTTGAATTCTGTGTTAATTTCACCACCAAATACTAACATAAAATTAGGGAGTAAATTAAAAGCAAGATTAATATCATCTTATGTTTTTTTAGATGAACCAGAAAGAATTAAATTTGCAGAAATGAGACATGAATATTTGGTAGAAATTAAAAAAATAAATACTTTTTTAATAAATAGCAATAGTGGATCTATAAAATTGGATTTAAATTTACCAACTAAAGATATATTATGGTTTTATTTAGATAATAATATTATTCATGAAAAAAATTATTGGAATTATACTGGTTTAACATTTCATGAATATAATTACTTGTATATATTAGCAAATAATTTTATATATAATGATGATGTAAGAGCATTTATAATATCTTTATTAAAAGGACATGAAAATATAAGAAATTATTATAATCGAAAAAATAATCAACCACTAATTTCATACACAACAATGCCTATTTTACCAATTCATATATTAACACCGGGCGAAGTGTATCAAATACAGTCTTACATATATAATAGATCTGGAAATGCAAATCCATTTATAAATACAAAATTAAATTTTAATGGTCATGTTAGATTTAATGTAGATGGTTTAATGTCAACAGTGGTTACTAGTTTATTTACATATAATGATTTTTTTCCTAATGGACTTAATGCATATTCATTTTCAAGATATCCAAGATCTATTCAACATACCGGTGCATTAAATTTCAAATTTGCAAATAATATACATTTAGATTACAATTTAGGTTTTACAGATAATCATACTGCTAATGGTCAAATTAATGTAGTAACAAGATCATATAATGTTTTAAGAATAGCATCAGGTATTGGGTGTTTATCTTGGTAAATTAATTTGTTATTAATCTTGGTAAATTAATCTTAGTAAATTAATTTGTTATTAATTTGTTTTTATTATTTTTAACAATATAATTATTATCATAACATATATCATAAATATTTTCTTTAATCTCTTTTCTAAATTTTTTTTCATTATCTATTTCTTTAATCAGTCTGGTTATTGCGTCAATTTTATAATCTTTAATTTGTAAATTATTATTGTTTTCATCGTTATCATTAATAACATCTTCGATTGCATACATTGCTTTATTTAAAATTATTTCACAAATTTCATCTTTATTTCGAGTACTCCAGCCATTATTAGATAATTCTGATTTATCATAAATTAACATTTTTGAGTCACGTCTATTACAATATAAAATATTTAATTGATTTGGTTTATTTTTATTAAAGTGTTCATATAATATTAATTTTTGAATTGATAAACCCGGTGTTTCTAATAAATTTTTTCTTAAATTAAATGGTAAATTTTCATATCTAACAGAGTCAAACGGTATTAAATTAATTGTTATATTAGTTGTATGGTTATTAGTTGTATTATTTATAATATTATTATTTGTAATATTATTTGTAGTTTTTTTATTTATTATATTTTTCTTATTATTTATTTTGCATTTACTAATTTTTAGATGCCTATTTAAATTATCAAAACGTGAAAAAATTCTTTTACATGTTTTGCATCTAAAGTTTGAAATATTATTGTAATTATTGGTAATTTTTTTATTATATTTAAAATAGTCACTTATAAGACATGATTTTGATAATTTTTTATAATAATTAACAATATTATCAAAAATCTGTTTACATGTGCCATTAGTGTGAATATTATGATTATGTTTTTTATTAAATTCTTTTTTACAATATACACATATATATCTTACCATCTTAATATAATAATATTATATCATATTATATTATATTTAAATAGATTAAAAAATATTTTTTTTATAGCTTTTTTTTTCGTATCTCGGCTCACGATGTAAAAAATTTTATAAAATCGTGTTTTCATGAGCCGAGATACGTCAATCTTAAAAGTGCAAATTTATGTATTAATTTAGTATCTTAAAAATGCATTTTCTATCTCGACTATCGAATTGTGTTTTTTCATAAAATGATATTTATCGTGAGCCGAGACACAAAAATGCATTTTTAGATAGTGTTTTTTTCTATTTAATGCATTTTTATAGATTGGGCTATCTTTATTTTAGTATATTTTTATATAGATAAGAGTAATCTTAAAAAAATAATAAAAAATTAAATTTCTATCTCGGCTCATGAAACCTGTCTTCTTCCTCCTCCTCCTCCCGATCCAGAGAGAGAGACAAAAAAATTTTAACTCTTTCAAAAAAAAAAATTTTAAAATTTTATGTTTTTTGATCAAAAAATTACCTTATTCAAAACATATTTATTGATAAAAATTAATATAATATATATTATAATAAAATGAATTTTGATGAAGAAAATTTACCACATGTAATTATTGGAGCAGGAATTGCTGGATTGTATGCTGCTTACAATTTAAAAAAAAGAAATATTCCATTTATTATTTTAGAAAAGTCTGATAAAACAAATATTGGTGGACGAATGGGAAGTCCTCTTTTTAATGGTACTAGAGTTGCAAAAGGTGCAGGAGTTGGTAGAAAAAAAAAAGATAAATTATTACTAGATTTATTAAATGAATTGCATATACCATATCATGAATTTAAGGCATCACATAATTATGCAAATACTATAACACCTAATTGTGATGTCAAAAATATATTATTAAAAATTAAAGATCATTTTGAGAAACATCCTAGTAATGGAACATTTAAAGAGTTTGCAGAAAAGTTTTTAGGAAAGGAACAGTATACGCATTTTATAACTTGTGCAGGATATACTGATTATGAAAATGAAGATATTATTTCAACATTATATTATTATGGATTTAATGATAATTATGATGATTGGATAGGTTTAAGTATTCCATGGAATACTTTATTAGAAAAAATGATTAGTAAAATCGGAATTAAAAATATTCATACTAATACTAATATTGTAAAAATTAGAAGAAATAAAAATAAAAGCAAATTTACTGTAATTTCTGAAACTGGTAAAGAATATAATACAAATAATATTATAATTGCAGTTACTGTTAAACAAATTAGAAAACTATTAAAAAATAAAATTTATAATGAAATTGAATCACAACCATTTTTAAGAATATATGGACAATTTTCTAAAGCATCTATTCCAATTATTCAAAAAGCAGTAAGTAGTCTAACAATAGTTCCAGGAAATCTGCATACAATTATACCAATGAATCCAAAAAATGGTATATATATGATTGCATATACAGATAATAAAGGTGCTATAAATCTAAAAAAGTATTTAGAAAATACTATTGAAAATCGTAATTATTTAGCAAGACAATTAGAAAAAGCTTTAGGTTTAGAAAAAGATTCATTAGATTTAATCTCTATTATTGATTTTTATTGGAATGAAGGAACACATTATTATAAACCTATGCTAAAAAATTCACCATATAAAACACGATTAGAATTTATTAAACATGCACAAAATCCAGAAGAAGGTATTACAGTAATTGGTGAAATGGTTAGTCAAAAACAAGGATGGGTAGAAGGTGCACTGGAGTCATGTCTAGCAATTAATTAAAAATTGAAAAAAAAAGTGTATATTCAGTCTACTGTTGATTAAATTGTACAGAAAAAGATAGCAAACAAGTCAGTACAATAGAAGATGGCTACGCCTAATCAAGGAACTGCACTTAGTGCAGTTCAAATCGTTCAAGTATTGTGGGAGGAAGTCACATACAACACGCCAATCTGGGACAATTCTCCTGCTGTGCGTGCAACTGGGCGTATGCTTGCTACTTCTGGCAGGTTTGATCCAGAAGTAGCTCGAGCTGCGTTAGCCCCATTGAGTCGGGGTGAATCGGTCTATTTAGATTACCATCAAAGCCAAGCGATTAAGACCCATTTCTACTCAGATGGGACTATTTGCTTTGCTGGTTACAACAAGAATCACGGGCACAATCGTGCGCAGCTGCTACTTGCAGCTGCAGCTGCCGGTGGTGTTGCAGCCGATGGTGCTGTTGCAGCCGGTGGTGGTGCAGTCGGTGGTGCTGTTGCAGTCGGTGGTGCTGTTGCAGCCGGTGGTGCTGTTGTAGCCGGTGGTGGTGCAGCTGTTGCAGTCGGTGGTAGTGCTGCTGATGCTGCTGTTGCTGTTGCTGCTGATGTTGCTGTTGCAGTCGGTGGTGCTGTTGCAGCCGGTGGTGGTGGAGCCAGTGGTGGTGCTGCTGTTGTAGCTAATGGTGATACTGCCGTCTAAGCTGCAATAGCATGAGCATGATATATTGTGTTGTTATACGTCTTAAAATATTTTACTCACATTGTGTTTGTGTGAGAATTAAGTTAATAATTAACTAATTATTAACTTTAATTTACTAATTATTTTATAAAAAATTGAAAAAAAAAGTGTTTACTTAATCTATTGTTAATTAAATTGTACAAATAAAGATAGCAATCAAGACAAATACAAATAGAAGATGGAGAATCCTAATGAATTAACTGCACTACTTGCAGCTGCCGGTGGTGGTGCTGCTGCTGCTGCTGCTGATTCTGCAGTTGCAGCCGGTGGTGGTGCAGCCGGTGGTGGTGCAGCCGGTGGTGGTGCAGCTGCTGCTGCTGCTGCTGCTGCTGCTGCTGCTGCTGATTCTGCAGTTGCAGCCGGTGGTGTTGCAGCTGTTGCAGCTATTGCTGCTGATTCTGCAGTTGCAGCCGGTGGTGGTGCAGCTGTTGCAGCTGTTGCAGCTATTGCTGCTGATTCTGCAGTTGCAGCCGGTGGTGGTGCAGCTGTTGCAGCTGTTGCAGCTATTGTAGTCGGTGGTGCTGCTGATGCTGATGTTGTAGCTGATGGTGATGCAGCCGGTGGTGGTGCTGTCGGTGGTGGTGCTGTCGGTGGTGCTGCTGTTGCAGCTGTTGCAGCTGACTGCAACAGCAGCAGCACTGACCCCGTTCTGCCTTCTGATAGAGCGGTTGCAGAACTTCAAATTTTTTATGATATGGTGACATACAACTCCTCCGACTGGAACGATCGGCCTGACAAGCGTGATGCTTCTTTGCGATATCGTTTTAATCGGGAAAAGGCCAAGATACTACTTCTTCGACTCGATCGCGGCGAATCTGTGAAAATAGATTATTTGCAAGGAGAATGCATTAAGATCACTTTCAACCCAGATGGCACTGCTTGCTATGCTGGGTACAACAGGAACCACGGGCAAAATCGTGCTCAAAAGATTCTTGATGTTGTTGCTGATGCCGGTGGTGCTGTTGCTTTTCTTGCAGCCCGTGGTTTTATCTAAGCTGGTACTGCTGTTTCAAGCATTGATATATTGTGTGTTGTTATACGTCTTTAAATATTTTACTCACATTGTGTTTGTGTGAGAATAAAGTTAATAATTAACTAATTATTAACTTTAATTTACTAATTATTTTATAAAAAATTGAAAAAAAAAGTGTATATTCAGTCTATTGTTAATTAAATTGTACAGATCACCAGAGCCATACAGTGATCAACTGCAATAATGGCTACAGCAGCTCACCCAACTGGACTTGAAGTACCAGTTGCCCAAGATAGTGTATCTGGTGATCTCTTTGACGAGACATATACGCCAAAGACGCCAAAGACGCCAGAAGGTTTTGAAGAAGCCTGCGATAAGGAAGAACACATGCTGGGTGTGGTTGCACGTAAGAAGGCACAGCGCTTAGAAGAGCTGAAGCCAAGAAAGGTCGCCGAGATACAGCGACTGCAAGCAGCTGGTAATTTGCTGCAAGAAGCAGCAAAGATCCAAACAACCTCTGCATCCGCTTCAACTGCTCACTTGGATGAACATGTATCCAAGCAAACGAGCAAGACACACCCAAAGACACACTGTACGTGTGGAGGCTCGCAAAGGAATTGCGGCAAGAAGGGCAGTGGCACATCTGTTGTTGTAGGTGGCGGTGGTGGCAGTGGTGGCGGTGGTAGTGGCAAGATGGGCAGTGGCAAGATGGGCAGTGCCAAGGCTGTTGGAGGTGGGTTGTAAGTGTTTTAGTGTTTTAGTGGTGTTTTATTATTATAAATTTATAATAATAAAATTAAAAATAGTTTATATGTTTTCTTGTATAAACTAGTAGCAACATTAAAAACAGCGAGACATATTATATAATATGATATTTGAATATTTTTGTTATAATAAAAAATTGAAAAAAAAATTTTATGCAATATTCATTTATATATATACTCATTACTTCTTTAAAGAGGTCAAACAGCAATAACAGCAACAACAGCAACAACAGCAACAACAGCAACAACAGCAACAACAGCAACAACAGCAACAACAGCAAGATGGA
>Ga0114958_10001997_pt1 | contig 15611 bp, 15 predicted proteins | sample C_130208_EF_Meta_FD_89577 | JGI IMG/M metagenome (GOLD analysis project Ga0114958, IMG submission 89577) | Freshwater microbial communities from Lake Croche, Canada to study carbon cycling - C_130208_EF_MetaG | ecosystem: Environmental > Aquatic > Freshwater > Lake | place: Lake Croche, Canada...
ATTACTTAAACTGTCCCATAAAATACTACTGCTATAATTAGAAGCACTACCGCTATCATACGCACTCAAACCTGCATATCTTTGAAATGGGCTATATGCATTAACAGTTACTTTATTACCGCCAATTATTACACTAGAAGTAATATTAATAACACTTGATGTTCCCAATACTGTAAAATTACCAGCAATAGTAGCATTTCCACCAATAGTCAATACAGATCCACTAATACTATTTGCAATTACATTACCGCCGGTTAGATAACTAGCAGTTTGTGAATTTATAGCATTACTAGCAGATTGCGCCCAACTAGCAGTAATAGTATATGGATTAGTAACAGATGTTAAATAACTTGCCGTTAATGCTTGACTTGACCAACTACTCGTTCCATAAAAACCATTACTTGCCGTAAATGCAGACGCTGAAATTATTTGACTTGAATGTATATTACCCGTAACATCTAATGGATACTGAGGATTTGTATTACTAATACCAACATTTGAACCCGTTAAAAAAACTAATGAAGTACCATTAATTTGTAAATTACTAGATGTAAACGAATTTATCACCGTTGATGCTGAAGTCGCCAACGTCATTGATCCTGTATATGATGTTATATTTAAAGATCCTGACGTGAATATACTACCATTTTGTGTTATTATTTGTGCCATATGTTATTCCTCAATAGTTCTATACATGATATAAATATAAAAAAATTCTATAATTAATGTTTTTTTTTACATTTTTCGAATCATAGCTTTTATCAATTTACTATCTTCATTTGATGATTCCAATGCTTGTGCTATAACTTTACCGAATAAATCATTTTTAAAGAAATTTCCTCTTTTTATAGCTTTTCCGTGACCAATTTTATTACTTGTAACGATATAATCGCCTTCTTCGACCTTACCTGTAACCAATATAGTTTCCGCCCCAATTATGATAGGTTCATCTTTTCCTTGCCATACTACTCCCATTACTAATGAATCTTCTTCAGTATCACTCGGAACTAGTTTTCCATTTCTCCATGTAACTATTGTACCTGTAGGGTTTTGTCCAATTCCAATAGTTCTAAGCCCCACTTCGAAAAACGCACCGATTGTTGATTGAACTGCATATAAACCATTGAATCTATTTGATATACTTCCTAAATCTACAGTTGCATCACTTACTGGTATTATTTTAGCAACGTTTCCACTTAAATAACTACTGCTATTGCTATAACTTGCTGTACCCAATAAATTTCCCGTAACACTTCCACTTAAACTTCCCGTATAACTATTCGCAAAAACATTGCCATAAACATTTAATGTGTTCGTAGTACTATATGTTAAATTGCCTATACCAATATTACCATTGAAATAACCAGATCCATTGTTATTAAAATGTATTTGTCCTCCGCCGAAATCACTGGTACCATCGTTATTCAATCTGCACCAATTTGTTCCATTACCATTTGGACCAACAATTAACGCTCCCTTAATTCCTAATGTATTATTTGGCGAATTGGATAAAACAATTGTAGGATTATTAGCCAAATAAAACGGATCAGATGTATTTAATATAAAACTTGATTGACTTAAAAATGATGCGGTTGATAAAACAGTTAAACTACCAGTTACAATAATATCATTATTTATTTTTACATTAGGTGTTGTAAAAGTGCCAGCCGTAACAGTTCCTCCATCAACATATACATTACTGGCACTCAATGCACTAACATATGCAGTATTACCACCACTCAGATAACTGCTACTAACTGAAAATAAAGCATTACTGGCTGATTGTGCCCAACTACTTGTAATGTTATATGTATCCCCTGTCACTAATGGAGCATAACTTGCTGACGTACTATTTAAAGCGTATGATGATGATAAACTATAACTTGCACTGTTACTGTTTGAACTATAACTACTGCTCACTCCATACGAACTTGACAGAGCATACGATGAACTTATTGAATAACTGCTACTTAAACTATAACTGGCACTAGTACTATTATTAGAATATGATGCACTAGTCGCCACACTTGAATATGAACTGCTGATGGCATATATTCCACTACCACTCGCATAACTAGCAGTTAATGAATTAGATGACCAGCTAGATGTACCTATTAAACTACCGATTAAACTTCCTGTAAAAGATGCAGTAACACTAGTAACATTTATTTGTGATGGTAATTGATTATTTAATATATTACCACCGTAATAACTCGCGGTACTAGAATTTAAACTATATGAGGAACTCAACGAATAACTTGCACTAGAAACCGTTCCATTAACACTACTAGCCGAAACATATGATGCCGTTGTTGAATTATTTGACCAACTACTAGTACCGTAGATATTACTAGCCGAAATTGCAGACGCACTTATTATATTACTAGCCGTTATATTGCCGATGACGTAGACATCATCTCTGCTAATCAAGCCATTTTTTGTTACAAATTGATTTTGAGCCATGTTATTTATCCTTCAATATCCAGACAAATAATAATTTTTATATTATTATATTATAGTATTATTCTTATAAATATCTAGCAGATGTTTTAATACTCCAATTATTTGTTGTATTTGCAATTGCTAATAACCTTACATTTGACGCACTAATATCCATACTCATTGTTATTTGATTGGTATTTCCTATATCAACTGTGGTATATTCAGTGTATATTATATTATTACCATTCCAGCAACCGAATATAGTACCGCATCTGCTATTACTACCGCTTTTTATACCATAATCAAAAAATGCATTATCATATGAACCAGTTGGAGTAACAACTAATTGATATAAAGAACCGATAGTAGTTACCGTTGATAAATTATTATATGTTCCATTTAAAGCAAAACTAGCGGTATTTGAAACAGATGCGGTAACCGAATTTAAACTATAACTCGCACTAGTACTATTTAAACTATAACTAGAACTATCTGAATAGGAACTAGAATTAATTATGTTTGTTTCATATGACGCGGTAAATGCATATGACGCGGTAAATGCATAACTAGCAGAATCTACATTACTAGAAGATATAAATACTGGATTTCCTATGCCATCATATAAACTACCAGATACATATTGAAGTAATCTTGGATATGTAAATGATACTTTATTACCTGTTAAATCATATGACAATGGCATAACATATAAATATCGTTATTTAACACGAGAAATAATATTATATAAATTAACCATTATACCTTTATTAAGATTACCTTTTACTTTATTTTCGATTAGATATGATTGTATAGTTTTTATAACCGCAGATTTATCAGAAGATTTATATATACTTAAATTTTTATTTTTAATAGTTTTAACAATGTTTTTAGTATGTTCTAAAATTAACTTGGTATTATCTTGTTTTACTTCACTAATAGTAACAATTGGCTTCTTACTTACATTTTCTTCAAATTCACTACCTTCTACTAAACTCTTTTTACTCTTACCATTTACAGATACCACTTCAACTTTTCTGGAAACTTCTGTCAAATATTCAGTTTCATACGGAGTAAAATATGTATCATCAGCAATAACTTCTAAATACAACTTGCCTTTAACATTTTCATCAAGTATACCTTTTAATTTTGAAAGCGGTATGTTGATTTTTCCATCTTCACTGATGCTTCCTTTGAATTTTAAACTGAAATCATTGGATTCTACCACCAAATTAACTTTGGTTTTTTTAATACTAGCCCCTTGAATTTTTATATTACATTCAAAGTTATTTGTTTTATCTAATTGTATAGTATACATATTATTGTATTTTCACCTTTATAATTTCATTTAATATAGTCTTAATGTCTTTCACTTGGATTTTTATCTTCTCGTTCTTTTTTTTCTTTTCTTTATACTCTTGATTGCCTAATAAAATCATCACCGATATCAATTTATCCGTCTTGACCTCACCCAATTTCTCAAGTTGTTTGCGTATCTCCTCTTCTTCCTGCGGATTTCTACCCACGCCGCCAATAGTTACTTCCTCTATTATCCTAATTACTTCTTCCCACAACTGAGTTTCATTTTCCCAATTCAAATCAACTTCTTCCCAATTTAAATAAATCTTCTGACTCATATTATAAATATATATAAACCCCTAAATTATATTAAATTAAATATATATCTATTTTTTAAAAAACACTTGCAAACTCTACGCAGAAGGTGGACTTGATATATCAGGAGGAATTAAATCAGGAGTCTCAGTATTTAATTGAATATATCCATCTACTAAAGAAGCTTTGACGGAATTTTGACTTGTTGATGTATAACCATCAGAAACATTTAAATTATTAGATGATCCTTCGCTAATAACAACCTTTCGTGGCGTTAGTAACTTCTGCATAGTTAATTTCTTATCTTCAAAACTATCAGGAGATAAATATGCCATCACAGTTATATTAAACTCCGTTCTAACCATTCTATCTTTACCACTGGTCATTTCCATATTGTTGTTATAGTCACCAGCATAAACCCTGAATCTAAACCTATTCTTATCACCCCAATAATCTTCCGTAGCAAAATTAATCTTCTCTATAACCTCATTCATCTGCTCAACATAAGTAGTCCATACCATGAAATCATACGTTATCTTAACATGATCAGGTAAAGTAACAGCATACACAGAATTAACAGGAGCCACGGCATTTGTTAACAAACTAAATTTATCATACCTGTTTTTTTGCGTATACTTAGTCATGACAGGATATGTCAAATGCCGATTCAATGTCATTAAACTTTCATTTTTAGAAACACTATTTCTCTTAAACATTAATACAGGTAATTGAATCTTGCCATTATAATCACGAATCACTCCGTCAACACGAGCACTCTTCCATCTCTCAGGACTGCCATATATAATAGGAACCTTAATTCTCGTATCTCCACTTGAAATTATATCAGGGTTAATATCCTTATCTAGATAATTAAATATAGTAGTATCAATATCCAATAACGTAATACTATTATTTCTAATATTATCCGTATCTCTACGAGTATTCAACGCTCTGTTCTCACCAATATTAATATTGGATACATCCGATGTAGCTTGAACATTATTCGGCGGATTATTATTTTTATTTCCTGTCCAACTCATATATATTATACCTGTCTATTAAATACATTAATTCCGCTAATTCTAGAATAATGCGTCTTGACTATAATTGATAAATTTTTATTCGGTTGACCGCCTAATAATTGTTTGTCATTAAATATATTCTCTATCTCGTAATACCTTTGATTAAAAAATACCATGTCACCCATCTCAGGATAAAAATTAGCAGTTTTTAAATCATCCTCCGTAAATCTAAATTCTAAATCTTGACTCCTATCTGTTCCAAATCCTTCATCGTCCGTTTCTAAATCCGATCTCTCAATCAAACAATATACATCAATGCCTGGATAAAAACTCTTTCCTTGATTAGGCTTGGCTTCACCATACACATTAACGGGAGTATCTGTAGAAGATAATTTAAACAATGTCACCATCGTCTGAACAATCTCATTCTTCAATTCATTGTTAACAGAACTTATTAAATTCCTGTCTCTGTAACTAAAATATCTTCCAATATTATCCATATTATCTTAAATCAATAAAAATAGCCTCTCCTGCAGTTTTAGTTGCCGTAACATTAATAGTATTATTTGTAAAGTTACTAATAGATAATGTACTGCCATCAACCTCTATAACTTGATTGGTCGTATTAGCAGATACACTTTTAAAATTAGCATTTTCTTTAATAAATTCTAATACACACTCTTTAACTAATAATTTTAATTGTTTTTTATTCATAATTTTATCCAATATAAATCATCAAGGGAACTTTCTTCAAAGTATCCATAATTTTGTCGGCTTCATTTGCCTTTGCATCTAATTGAGCACTTCTACTAGTAGCTTCTAAATTTTCTCGCAATTGTGTCATCAATATTTCTTTTTCAGCAGTAGCCTCACTTCTTAATTCATTGCCATCTAATGTTACTTCACCGCCGGGAATAGGAACGGTGCTATACTTCTGTAGAATTCTACCAAGAGTTTCTTTACACAATGCCAAGAAATATTTTCTAATCCACTGGCGGCTAACCGCATTAATCTTATGATATGTAACTTCTTGATATGGAACATTACTATAATCACTTACAATATCATAATTACTACCACTGCTAAATAATGACCCACTTCCATATAAAGCATCTTCCACAACATATTCAACATACATCGTTCCATCATGAGTCGGTATAGGAAATATTTTTAATTTATTATTGACAATTTCAAAACTATATCCACTCTTTCTAATCATATCATTAAACTCAATCGCCTGACCTCTCAATAAATCTTCAAATAATGGAGTCATTAAAAATTGCGTAGCAGGACTATAACCAGCAAATCCCATCTCATTCAACACATTGCTATAACTCATACCCGTCATACTAAATGGATCATATATACGAGCAAACGCAGGAGAAGGTCCATGAAACACTCTTCTTATCTCAATCCTACTACCAGATTCCATTCCATTGCCAATCAAATCTTGTAAGTCATATGATTGTTGTGCATAATTTAAATTAATAGGAGCCTTCTTCACTTCAACATAACCTCCGACACCTATAGAACTACCATAGTCTTTAGCTATACGAATTAACGTCGGTAAACCAGATCCTTTTATATTTAATCCATTTATATTAGGATTCCGGTTGGTATTCATACCTTGCAAATTTAATAAATTATTACGTATATTAAATTGATTAACCTGCGCCCCATATTCATTCACGGCTTCTTCAAAACATGCATAGAAATTAACATCCTTCATTTCTATCTCAACAATAGGATACCCAAGCCTAGTAGCAGCCCATTGCGCCGAATAATAACAATCATACTCAAAACTACCAATAGAATTAGTATTAGCCCCCGATTCACTAATATAATACCCGAAAGGAACAGAACTAGTGTTCACAGCACTGCCACTTCCAACCCATCGTATTAAACTATTATCAAAATCACTCATATTATATTATAAATATCAAAATGTTTTTAAATAACACGATTAAAACATAACATATTCGTATTTCAAGTTACCACAGTCCCATACTCTATCATACCCATTGAGTTTCATGTTTTCCCACTCCGATAAATCAGGATTCATTCCCATTTTCACCAATTTATGCTTCGTGAAATTAAATCTGTGAATTTTTGTTTTGTAATCGTTTGTATACCAATAGTTTGGTGGAGTAATTCCTGTAAACAAGAACCCATTTTTTATATATACATTATCATCATCCCGTGACCAACAAAGATCAGCATATGTAATTATCTTTTTTGGATTGTGGTTTTTTATAAAATATGACAGCAGTTTGGAGAATGTGCCAATGGCTATGTCGTTTTTTAATGATGCAAACCTAGATAATTCAAACATTTTTTGCCCTTTTTGTTTTTGTCCTTTTGATATGTTAGGTTTTGAAAAAGTCATAACAGATACCAAGATGTCTTTATAATAACACCCGATATTCACGGTGGATATGTCGGCTCCTTGAATATGATTATCATTTAAAAATATGTTTTTTATGTTATTATCTATCTCTCTTATTGAGCATTTCCGAGCGTGGTATTTAACACCAATTTGCTTTTTTAATATATGCTTCAGTTTACTTTTAATTATCTCTTTTTTGGATAACCACACGTCTTCAAATATGTGAATACACCTGATTCCCTTTTCTTTACATAGTTTAGTTTTGTTTATATGATAATTCCTGAGTTTACCACCTCCAATTTCACTATGCCAGAATAAACCATTAAACTCAATTCCTATTTTTAAATCAGGCAAATACAAATCAATTTCATGTTTTCCTTCAAAGATCTTTCTAAAATTTTTAACTACGTTTAATTGTAGATCGTTTTGTAAAAATCCAAGAATTTCCTCTTCATATTTGGATTTCACATATGGATGACACACTCTACAGTTAAAATAACTATTATGATACTGTTCAAACGTATTATTACATAGGGTGCATTTAAACTTATAAAGTCCGTTTTGTTGTTCTTCGTATGAGTTAATCAATTCTATATTATAGAGTTTACACTTCTCTTTCATTAAATTATCAGAATACGTCTTTCCTCTTTTTGCTATAGAAGTAGGCGTCTTCCACGGTAATACAATATTATTACTAATAGCACTGGATATTCTATCGTTAGCTTTTTTCCGCATTTTTTCTTTGGATTCACTTGTATGTTTTTTTCCATACATAATATTTGTCGCTCCACTGGAATTATGGCCTGATATATAATTGCGATGATATGGGTAAACATAATTAAGAATTTCTACGGAATTATTACAACCGCATTTACATTTTGGAGTATCACCATTCAGTATGTTTTTTATGATATAATCTGGTTTAGACATGTTATGATGATTTTTTATATGGTATGATAAAGCGGTGTCTGTATACAACTCTTTATTATACAATGCGTCATCTTTACATTCTAAACATTTTAGTTTAATGTTACTTTTTTTTAAAATACACAACGCTTTTAATTTATTAACTCTAAATTCGCCGTGTTCATTGATATAATCATTTAAATTTTTGGAATGAGAATCTCTTAAATGTGTAAACATGCCGACGGTAGAGAACTGTTCATTACATAACTTACAAACTATTTTGTTAACCTTTCGCTTGACAGAAGATGTAACCTTTCTAAATTCTCCATATTGACTTGTATATTCATTTGATGAAATTTTATGTGTATGTTTTAAATGAGAAGAAAATGCATATAGAGATATTTCTTTTTTACAAATGTCACACGTTTTATTTTTAGGTTTATTAATAATTATTCTATTCATAATAATAAATATACACCATAGAGTCAAACCGCACAAGTTTTTTTGTATATCTACTAAATGAAATATAAAAAAGAAAACCCCCGTTTTCACAGGGGTTTTCATGATTATAAATCTTATAATTAAGATTAGACTTTATCCAAATCAGCAATGTATATTTTGCCGTAGAACTCTGGTCTTACTACCTTCTTAGCATAACGAGTCAATACTCCACGTCTTGGTGTGAAGTTGATTGGATCGTACACTAATGGAGTTTGTACGAGAGGAATATAAGGAGCGTAAACAGCGCCGGTTTCAAGGAAGTTATTTCCACGGAAGCCAACGAGCATTACGTTTTCAGTCATATAAGGATTCTTGTAAACTTGGAAGCGACTTGCGAAGCTACCAACACGAGAAACGCCCATTGCGAACTTGGCACTATCACCATCGGTGTTAACTACATATCCTGGAATAGATTCCAAGATAGTGGCAACATCAGGTGAACATACCAAGAAGTTAGCTCCACCACGGAGAGTCAATTGGTGAATCTTGTTAGATACCTTTTGAATCTTGTTTCCGAGGGTTTGGAACCATGTACTCTTAACATACGCGGTCTTAACGGAGGTATCAGTTGTAACCGTGAAGCTAGCAACATTAGGATTAGCTTTGGAAATTTCACGTCCAATAAATGCTGACCATGCTTCAGTTGTAGCAGCAGGAGCAGCAGTAATTAACATGTCGAGGATTTCCAAATCAATTTCCATCGATACATATTCACTGAGCAATGCAGTCAACTCAGCTTCCGCATCAATACTATGATAAGCATTTAAGTCTTGAGCAAGTTCTGGAGTCCAGACCGCTTTTAACTTACGTGTCTTAGCAACAATTGGTTCACTCTTGAGTTCCAAATTAACTTCGGGAATGCCGATGTTATTAGTGCCTGTTGGATTTGTATCTTCAAAATCACCACGGGTACTATCCGTAGGTTGTTTTTGATAGACAACTGATACTCCGGCGGCAACAGTACCTGCCGCAAGCAAAGTGGTTGATCCAGAGAAAACTAACACTGCATTGTAAGCAGGGGTAGCAAGAGTGCCTGTATTAGTAATTGCACTGAATTGACCGTATGTTGCGTTTACACCTGATCCACTGACACTCCACCCACGAACACTGGTCAAATCTGCGTTATAGAGAGTGGTAGTTAAGTTAGTACCATTGCTTTGCACATTTGTACCAAGCGGAATGGTGATGGTATATAATGAATTTGCTGTATATGTTGCTACACCACCACTTGTATATGTAGCATCGTTATTCAAGTCATTTGCACTTGATGTAGTGAAACTTGCTGAAAACGTGCCTATAGAACCAGTGGTTACTGAACCCAAGGAACTTGTAACTTGATTGGTTGTATAATATCCTTCGCCGGGGCCATACAATCCGTTTATGGCTGAATCCGTTGAACCGAGTTTAATTTGAGTTCCACCGAACATTGATTCGCTGGCGACTTTACCGCCAAAGGTCGTACCATACTTGAAATCCAAGTAAAAGATAAGACCTGAAGGAAGGTTCATTGGTTGTACGCTTACGAATTCCTTAGCAGCGATTTCTGCGAATACACGACGAACAAGTGGGAGAGCTACGCCAGCCCATTGTTCGGCGTTAGCAGAAGTACCGGTTGCGGTAGATTCACTAAGCAATTGTTGTGCTTGATTCTCAAGCAAGATAGACATATTGGATTGGTCGATGGCCTTAAGACCTTCGAGCAAGCCTGTCTTTTCCCATTTACCACGCAATTGACGGGTTTCTTCCATCAAACGTGTTTGTGGGTTTTGATTATTTGTCAATAATGACCTCATATCACTCATATTTTTATTTTCCTTTATTTTAGTTTAATTTTTCTCACCTGTAGTTTTACTTAGCTTTCTTGATTCCCGCGAGAGTTTGGAATCTTTGAGCTTGTGCGTTTGTGTTTTCAACAATTAAGTTTTTGGCTGGTTTTGTTGAAGCCACGGGTTTGCTTGCTAAACCTTCGGTAATAGTCTTTGCAACAGTATTTGATTTTTTAACTGTTGATCTACCAAAATTAAACGATTCAGCTAAACTTGTATATGCGATCTTAACTTCACGAATTGTTTGGGTAAGATCGAAAGTCTCGATAATTTTCATTTTCTGTTCATTTGTTAAATTGGCTTGCTTAAACAATTTATTTGTATATAGCAATTTTGCATTTAACAAATTAACTTCATTGAGTTGTTTTCTTAAATATTTGATGCCTTCATTGGCTTCATTAAGTTCGGATTGAATGGCCTCTTCTTCACACTTACATTTAGAACTACCACACTTTTCACAAACTTCTTCTTCCTCTTCTTCGGAACCTTCTTCTTCTTCTTCTTCGGTATCTTCATTTAAAGAAGCCAAAAGTTCATTGAGGTCAACTTCCTCTTCTCCATCTTCCATAACGGGAGCAGGAGCTTGTGGAGGAACGGGGGCTTGTTGAGGAACAGGAGCCATTGGTACTTCTGGTTGAGGAGCAGCCGGCATGGGAGCAGGAGCAGGAGCAGCAGGAACTTCGCCAGTTTCGTCCATTTCTTTAGACAACTCAGCGAGAATCTCATCCAACTCTTCATCGCTAACGTTGTCCTCTTCTTCAGCGTCTTCCTTGAAAGCACGAGGAGCTAAATGACCTCCTGTTCGGGATTTTGAGGTAGGAGCATAATCTCCTTCATCACGCATTTTGGATTCTTCTTCACCATCTTCTTTCATGGCCTCTTCGGAACCTTCTTCCTCCATACCTTCTTTAAATTTGGGACGACCAAAATCAAGTCCTCGGTTGTTTTCAACATCGGCAGCGGATTTATATCCTTTTGATTTTCCAGATCCACCAACTTTACCAGCACTGATATCAGAAGACGCGAACTCTTCTTCCATACCTTCTTCTTCCATACTAGCTTCTTCTTTTAATTTTTGTGAAAGCATTGCTTCTGCTCTTGGTAAGAAAGCTTCTTCCAAAGCAGCTTTAGCATTGGCCAGAGCAGTAGCTCTTACGGCTTTAGCATCAGCAATAGCTTCTTCTAATAATTTTGACATAGTTATTTTATTCCTTTTATTTTCGTGAAGTTATTTGAACTCCAATAGTAGATAATTTATTGGACAATATAGAGTATATTGTATTCTGTAATATAAATATGTATGCAAATTATAAAATTGACAATTTTCACTATTTTATTAATACTTATTAAGTGATAGCAGATGCAAAGGTAGTGTTATGATAATTAAAACTTGTAAAAATTGTGAATGTCAATTTGAGACGCATAGAAATGATAAACATCATTGTTCTAAGAAATGTTTTGCTGAGTATAGAAAAAAGCCTGAGGTAATAAATAACACTTTATTAAAAAGAAAAAAAACAAATATCGATAAGTATGGCGTTGATAATCCAGCTAAATCTGAGATTACAAAGGCAAAAGCTAAAAACACATGCATTGAAAGATATGGAGAAGTTTCGCCGACATTAAACGATGTGATTAGAAATAAACAAATAAACACTTGCGTGGAATTATATGGCGTAAGTAATCCACAACAAAATGAGAATATAAAATTAAAACAACAACGATCATTATATTCTAATTATGGTGTAAATGTTCCATTAAAAAGTGAAAAGATATTAAATAAAGTTAAAACTACAAATTTAAAAAAATATGGAGTGGAAAATGTTGCTAAAATTGAAGAGATAAAAACCAAGACCAAAAATACTAATATTTTAAAATATGGAGTAGAATATATATCACAATATGGTGAATTTAAGCAAAAACAAATACAATCTAGATTAGAGACTCATTATAAATATTTAATAGAAAATGAAAATTTTACAAATATAATTCCATTATTTGATAAAGATGAATATAAAGGAAATGTATCATATGATACCAAATATAAATTTAAATGTAAACCTTGTGGGTCTGAATTTTTTGATACATTATTAAGCGGTAACATTCCTCGTTGTCATAAATGTAATCCTGTGACACGAACGCAATCTGAGAACGAGGTATTAGAATTTATAAAGACTATATTATCATCGGAAAATGTTATCTCGGGAGATCGTTCTGTATTAAACAAAAAAGAATTAGATATTTATATTCCCACTAAAAACTTAGCATTTGAATATAATGGACTACATTGGCATTCAGAAATCAGTGGAAAAAAGTATAAAAATTACCATTTAAATAAAACAATTGATTGTGAGAAAAAGAATATAAGACTTATTCATATATTTGAAGATGAGTGGTTATATAACAAAGAATTGATTAAAAATAAAATAACTCATATATTAAAAGAAAATGTAGCGGAAAAAATATATGCTAGGAAATGTGAAATACGAGAGATACCATCGGATATATGTAATAAATTTTTATTAAGTAATCATATTCAAGGAGTTAATAATTCTAGTGTGAAATTGGGGGCATATTATAATAATGAACTAGTTGCCGTTATGACATTTGGCCAAATTAGGATGTCTGTTAAATCATATAGTAAAAAAAATCATTGGGAGCTATATAGATTTTGCACAAGTTTAAATAAAAGAGTGATAGGAATAGGTGGTAAACTTATTAAATATTTTAAAGAAGTGTATAATCCTGTATATATAGTTTCTTACGCGGATATCAGATGGAGTCAACGAAAAAACAATTTATATGAATCATTAGGTTTAAAATATACCACACAAACTACTCCTAATTATTGGTATATAGGAAAAAATAAAAATGTTAGAATTCACCGATTTAATTTTAGAAAAAGTGTGTTAAAGACTACATTTCCTAATTTCAATCATGATATGACAGAATGGCAAAATATGCAAGTTAATGGATATGATAGGATATGGGATTGTGGTTGTTATAAGTATGAATGGTATAATTCTCAAAAAATATAAAATATTTACATTTATTTTTGATATTTATTAAGTAATATGCCATACACTTATAAAAAAGTTGGAAATAAGACTTGTGTTTACAACAAGAATACAGGAAAAAAGGTAGGATGTACCACTGGTCCTATAAAAAAATATTTATCTGCATTATATGCTAATGTGCCAGATTCCACGACGGAACAATTGAAAAATAGTATAAAATCATTGATAAAAGAAATTTTGACGGAGACGGAAAAGATTGTCATGCGAACCAAAGTAGTCAATGATAAAATTGAAAATGTTTTAAATGATAATGTGGGTCTTCCATTTGATTCTAAAGAAAAACAAACTATTTTGTTTAAACAAGGAACTTTGGGAGTCAAATCAAATATACAAAAAAATGGCACGGAAGTTAAATTTTCAACAAGTGATATGTTTAATAATAATAAAATAAACATACTTAAAAAATTAAAAAACATGAGCGATCCATCAACATTGGTATACGCCTCGTTTTTTACTGCTATTCCAACGGAACCAGAAGAGGAAGAAGAAGAATCCCAACCACAACAAGACACGGCTGCGCAACAGCCATCAGTGAAAAAAGAAGAGAAAAGTAAAGTCTATATAAAAATTTCACAACCCTTTGTTGATAAAAGTAATGACAAACTAGATATACTTGGAGATTTTATACAACAACTTGATACCTAATATTATGATTAAATTGAAAAACTTTATAGATATAAATCATGAAGATGAACATTCTACGGAAAATTTTGACAATCCAAAAGCATGGCATTGGAAAGAAATGGATCATTTAATTGAAATGGGATTCACTTATGAAGGAAATACTCGTCTTAAATTGTGCGATAAAAAGAATATAGACGATACATTAAATGTTGATGTTTATAAGAAAAAATCAACGGGTGATTATGTTATGGAATTGAATAATAGAAAACATGTATTCAAGAATTTCGCTGCTATGTTGGAATATATCGAAGAATTAGGCAAAGTAGAGCTTTAATTAAATTGATCATATAAATGAATAACCCCGATAAGTACAATACCTATCGGGGTTTTTTGTGGTTGTATAGCTAAATTAATTTAATTCGTAATACATTTCTAATTTCTTGCCAATGCCTTCATAACAAGCCTTCATTCTTTCATTTGCCATCCAAGCTTCTTTGGCAATCTTATGCATGTCAGAAGCATCTCTTTTAATTTCTTTCATGTGTTTTTGAACATTTCCAACTTGCAAGAAATCTTCGTTGCATTCTTCTAAAGCATATTTTTCAGCTAAATCAGCTACTTGTAATAACTTTTCGGCCAATTGACGGATATCACCGTACTCATATAATGTCTTACCACATTCATTGTACTGATTAACCATCTGCAACAATTGTTTCTTTTGTTCTGGAGTCATTTTTTCAGGTTTATCTCCATATCCACCAATACCAGCATTTTCAATTATCGTTTTTAATTTCATATCCATATGAGTATCGGCCGCTGATGATTTCTTATCGACAGATTCAGGAGTAGGATTATAACGTAATAACTGACCATGCAAAAAAGAATTAACGTCTTTTAATTTTTTAAGAAGTTTAGCAGTATCTACGGTTCCATCGTCCTTAGAAATTTCATATTTATGGTTTTTTTTAATATCTTCGACAGCAGCGGTAATTTTTGATATCAATTGCGTTGGCATTTTCTCCACTTCCATTATTGTTTTTAATTTCATATCTATAAATATATTTAAAATTTACTATTATCTAAAATATTTTCTGTAATTTTTATAAGATTCATCAGTACTACCGCCCATTAATCTATCTCTATCAGCATCAATATCTGCCGCTGATGATTTTTGATCAGCAGGTTTAGATGAAGTACTTGATTTTGGCTTTATTGA
>Ga0114958_10001999_pt1 | contig 15600 bp, 25 predicted proteins | sample C_130208_EF_Meta_FD_89577 | JGI IMG/M metagenome (GOLD analysis project Ga0114958, IMG submission 89577) | Freshwater microbial communities from Lake Croche, Canada to study carbon cycling - C_130208_EF_MetaG | ecosystem: Environmental > Aquatic > Freshwater > Lake | place: Lake Croche, Canada...
AAATGCCAAGTCGTTTATACAGGCAGGTGGTCAGGCAGTGTGGAGATTTTGTCCGTTCGATCACAATCGGCATCAGGAGGAGTCCTGTAAAGAACTGGCCAAAGAATTGGGTTTTTATAGATTTGAAAATATCTGGGATGGTCGAGATCGAGGTCCAGTTTACAATCGCAACGGCACATTCAGCCATTGGATTGGCCCACCTGGCGAAGTTGTGCCCATCAAAGAAATGTTGAAGAGTCATGTTAGCTGGTTTGACAAACAAACAATACAGTTACCGCAGGATGTTGAGCCGATGAAAATGATCTGTGAGCACCTTAGGCAAAAAGACATTTATCTAGCAGCCGACGGCACTGTGTATCCGTGTTGCTTCTTGGGATTTTATCCTGGCAAAATGCACCATCCAGGAAATCAACAGTTACAAGAAATAGTCAAAGGCAACAATGCACTCGAACATGGCCTAGAGCAGGCCATGACATGGTTTGACAGTGTTGAACAAACTTGGCAACACTCTAGTATTCAAACAGGACGATTGTATGCCTGCGTAAATCATTGTGCCAAAGTGTAAAAATTATTCGGTCCTTAACTCAGCTGGATAGAGTGTCAGTCTTCGAAACTGAAAGTCGGGAGTTCGAATCTCTCAGGGCCGGCCAAGAAAAAGATATATAGTGAATAGCCCTTTTAGTTAAATGGTATAACAGTTGATTTGTAATCATCAATTGGCAGTTCGATTCTGTCAAGGGGCACCAAATTATCGCGGGATGGAGAAACGGTAACTCACGAGTCTCATAAGCTCGGGTTCCAGGTTCGATTCCTGGTCCCGCAACCAGTTTTAATGTGCGGCTGTAGCTCAGTTGGTAGAGTACTTGCTTGCCAAGCAAGACGTCACCGGTTCGAACCCGGTTAGCCGCTCCAGGTTTTTTAGTATTTTATTGTTATAACACAAAGGAAAAAAATGTTGCACCTAATTAAAAATGTCACTGATTCATTTTTTGGCTTCCTGAGTCAGGATCCGGTGCGGCCCAATATTCCACACAATCTGCGTGTTGGCAATAACCGAGATGTGTTTGTGTCTCGCAATGAAGATCAAACTGCTCGTGCTATCACTTGTGTGAGTTATCAAAACACTGTGCCAGTTGACGAAACACAGCTTTTTGAAATCACCGATTACCCCGATATCGTGGTATTTTATACCATTTGGAGTTATGCACCAGGCGCTGGTCGCGAACTTATTTTTGAAGCTTGCAATTGGATTCAGGAACACCGTCCCGAGATTCAAAGATTCGTTACTCTCAGTCCTCCAACTGAGATGGCTCGTAGATTTCACATCAACAATGGTGCCACTGTTTTTCGAACAAACGAAAAATCAGTCAATTACGAATATCTACTGTAGACATTTGCGGGGTTCGTATAGTGGTAATACCTTAGCCTTCCAAGCTAAAGCGAGGAGTTCGATTCTCCTACCCCGCTCCAAATCACCAAGCTTGCTTGAATAAAAATAAGTAATTGTATGCATGCCCTGAGATACTCAGAATTTTACATCACCAATGTTTGTAACCTAAATTGCGACAACTGCAATCGTTACAACAACTTGGCATTTAGTGGGCATTATCGCTGGCAGGATCATTCCAACGAATACCAGCAGTGGGCAAAGCTAATCACTTTTAAACGACTAGCAATCCTGGGTGGCGAGCCCTTGCTTAATCCTGGATTCATGGATTGGTTGCATGGTATTGCCGAATTGTGGCCCGATACAGAGATTGATATAGTTACCAATGGTACCCAACTTGATCGTTGGCCTACTCTTTATCAAGAATTATTGTCGTTGGGCGGCCGTGCCTATCTAGAAATCAATCAGCACAGCGAAGCTGGCTTTGAAGCCACTAAACAAAAAATTAAGTCTTTTCTTGTTGGCAACATTCAAGAGCGCCGAGTTAATGGTGCGGACTTATGGTCAACTATGTACAATAACATCAAAGATGCTAGTTGGCCCGACTGCGATGAGGTTAATGATTTTTATCAACTGCCAGAGTCCATCCAACGCGAGTGCCAAGAAGTGCACAAGTTTAGTCCCGAAGCTTGGTTTGAAGCCGGTGGCAAAGAAAACAATTCTGTGTGTTTTACCGACAGCAACGGTATTAGAGTAGAGCTATTGCCAGCCTGGCGATTTCATGAATCTTCTTTGCGCATTGATCGCAATTCCGGCACACTGAGTCTACATCGTAGTGATCCTGTGCGGGCAATGACCAACTGCAATTTTAAAATGTGTCATCACTTTATTGAAGGACGTCTCTACAAATGTGGCCCGGTTGGCATACTACCAGAATTTATAAAACAGTTTCCGGTTGATATAACCGCTAGCGAACATGCGCTGATCAATTCATATGTTCCTGCAGAACATACCTGGAGTCAAGATCAACTTGATTCTTTTTTAGAAAATTTAACACAGGCGATTCCGGTTCAGCAATGCCAATTCTGTCCTGAAAAATTTACTCCCAAAAAGTTTTCGGCGTCGACCAAAAAAATAAAAATAGTCAAGCTAGCGGCATGATACAAGAACTACGTCCTTATAATTCTCAAGCCTGGCTACCAGAGTTTATTGGCAGTGAATTATATCAACATTTGCAGTCAAGGTATCAGCATGTTGTGGCATCACATCGAGACATGACTCTCCTACGTGCTGCCTGGCATACTTCGGTGTACGAAGCGGGTCGTCAATTCTGTGAAGACTATGGTGTGCTTGACGCCGTGCCCTATTACTACATAAAATTTCTAATGGAGAATCAACCCCGTACTGTGATAGATCTAGGCTGCGGGCTTAATATTTTCAAAGCGGCTTGGCCCAATATCATAGGCATTGATGCTGATCCTGGTGCTCCTTATGATGTGTTTGACCATTTTGATCAAGACTTTGTAGCAGGACATAGAAATTTTTGTGATGCTGTGATATCAATCAATACCATACATTTTGCTCCCATCAACACCATCACTGAGAGATTGTTGTGGGTTGCACAACTTGTACGACCTGGTGGTCGTGCCTTTGTTGCCTTCAATGTAGAAACTTGGCTAATGTACACTAAAAAAAATATCATAGATGAACTGTTTGGCCCAAGCCCTACATTTGATCAAGTCATTGACTATATTGACCAACAAGTACGTGCCACTGGACTAGAACTTGTTGTCAATGACTGGCCTATTTTACGAATACCCGACGAAGGCACCATACGTGATGACCTTGACGGCAATGTTAGATTGGTGTTTAATTGTGATTGATCATGTTTTTATATTTTTTCAGCCGGGTTCAGCCGGAAACTTTTTTGGACGATGTTTAAACTTGCTGTCTGACTCTGTGCACAATTTGGTGTCGGGTCAGCAGCCACAACTGATCACAGACTTGGATGAAAAATTTCAATTACTGAGTTACCATCAACCTGACCGAGATTGGGTTCAATTCGAGTCTCGATTACCGCACTACAGTGACATTATTCCTAAGTTGGTGTTGCCCGACAATTCAATCTCAGTGCGGCAAGATCATCCTAGATATGAAATGCTAGAAAAAGGCATTGCGGGCGAAGGCGACCGACAGCATGTGTTTTACATAGACCCTAGTCAGAGGTTTGAATGGTGCTTGCTCAATGCACTGTATAAAAATTCTTATATTAACACATTTTGGCTCGAGCAAGGCGCCAGGATGTTAGAAGACAACGCAATTCACAAAATATCATTACCTAACATCATTGATTCTGCTGATACTTTGTTGATTGAAATTTCAAAAGTTGCCGCTGTACTGGGATTAGAAGTCAAACCAGCTAACCAACAACGAATTGTGGCACTTTGGAATCAGTGGATTACTACGACCTTGCAACCAAAAGATTTTGAACAGTTCAAAAAGAAAATTGGTTTTACCTACTAAGAGAAATATCATGTCTAAAAAAATAGATATACAAGAAGTTTCAGACTTCATCAAGCAACAAGGGCCAGGTACAAAAGTTTACCTAGGCGCCGACAGCGAAAGATACAAACTCAACAAAGACTGGTGGGCCGAATACACGGTTGCTGTGGTTATTCACATCAACGGCAACAGTGGTTGTAAAATTTTTGGAGAGATCACCCGCGAGCGTGATTACGACCAAAAGGCATCAAAGCCCAGCACGCGACTCATGAACGAAGTTTATCGTGTCAGCGATATGTTCCAACGTCTTGCCTCGGTGTTAGAAGATCACGAAGTTGAAGTTCACTTGGACATCAACCCCAACGAAATGCACGGATCAAGTTGTGTAGTACAGCAGGCCATTGGTTATATTCGAGGCACCTGCAATGTAATTCCAATGGTGAAACCAGATGCGTTTGCCGCGAGCTATGCTGCCGATAGACTGAAATCACTTAGAGTAGTCAACGGTTGACATAAATTTTTGTGTAGCATATAATTACAATTTTACAAGGAACGAACATGGATTACACAGATGGACTTACTAGCGAAGATGCAGTGCAAGCAGTTGGTAATCGGTTTGATTTGGTGCTAATTGCCTCTCGGCGTGTGCGTGAATTAAATTCTGGTTATACGTCTACCCTTAACACCGGTCGTGGCACCACATTGACTGCATTACATGAGATTGAAAAGGGGTTGGTTGGCCGAGATTATTTGTTAAAACCAACAGAAATCAATGCTCGTCAACGACGCCAAAAATAATCAGCAGATACCGGTAATGAGCAATGACCCTTGAACAACAATGCTTTTGGGATATCTTACAAGCCGACCCCAGACGGCTGGCACATGTTTTTGGGCAAGAGCTAAAGGCAATCAAAAACAAACAACGATTCAATCGTCGTGCCGATGAATGTCTTGATTTCATAATGTCAAATTTTGATAGCGAAGGCGCGATACGTACAGTCAAGACTTGGCTCAGTGTGTATCAGTTGCCAATTGACCCCGGTGCCCTTGAATCGTTTGATAAATTTCATACCAACTATGGACACATAGTAACACAAAACCACTGCACCATTAAATCTTATGAAAGACCAAACATATAATTAAAGGAGAGGAATCATGCACGAAAGAATCAAAGAACTAGCGTTTGAATCAGGATTTGCATCTGCTGGATTTGAACACGGTAAACCAATATTAGCTTATGAAAAAGAATTGACACGCTTTGCTCGACTGATCATTGAAGATTGTATGGGCATTGCACTACTGTCAGATGGCAACGGTGCTCAAGTGGCCGAAGAAATCAAACAGCATTTTACTCGGAGGTAAGCAATGATGGAGTTTTATTCGGTGCAATTGATTGGTTGTGACCACCACTATTGGTACAACTGCGGTGGTGTACTAAGTTGGGGATTTTAATATATGAACGAAAATTTAAAAAATGTCATTCAAACAGTTGGCACCGATACCAGTGGTAAGTGGGTAAGCACTGATAACATTGAAATAGTTGCCAAGTTGATTGTTCGTGAATGTGACCGATATGCTCGCAGTGCCTGGGAACATGGCGAATTGTTGGGCGGGGATTTGAAGCGCCACTTTGGGATTGACGAATAAATATAAGTTATTGCTGTATGAAGCCGAGAGAAAAGTGTTCTGGACGCGGGTTCGACTCCCGCCAGGTCCACCATAAGGATTGTATGTGAGCGATGCGGATAAACTAAAAGAGTTACAAAAAAATCTAGCTAAAGATTTAGTGCATTTAGAAGAAAATGCATCATTATCCGAAACTCAGTTAGATAAAATAACCGATGTTTATTCAAAGGTTTATGATACCTTGACAGAAGTAAAATCTTTATGATGGGCCTGACATTGGTTTCGACAGGGCAAAGAGTAACAGAGTGGACAGCACGGTAATGTGAAAACCGTAGGGTTGGGGATTCCCGGGCGAAGAAGCAAAAAACGTAAACGCAAACGACGAACTGTTCGCATTGGCTGCCTAAACACAGCCTAGGGTAGGAAATACCTCGTAACAGAAACCACCAGACAAGCCCGCTTCGGCGGGCTTTTCTTTATTGATTTTTCCAATAAGCGTAATAGAAATAATTTTTGAAAAATTCAATGAATTCGCTTGATTTCTATGATATATAATGTTACAATAACACATCAGTACAAACACTGAGTACTATTTTTAATCAAGGAGAAAATATGAAAACAGTTGGCGACAAATTAGCCGCATTCGCAGTCACAGGCGTTAAGCCAGGACAACCAGAAGATGCTTTCTATACTATCACAGAAGGTAGTTTTGAAGGCAAGTGGAAAGTAATCGTTTACTACCCAAAAGATTTTACATTCGTATGCCCAACAGAGATTGTGGCCTACGACAAGTTGGCACAAGACTTTGCTGACCGTGACGCAGTATTGCTAACAGGCAGCACAGACAATGAGTTCTGCAAAGTAGCATGGCAAAAGGCACACAGTGATTTACAAAAGATCACACATCACCAATTTGCTGATACACAGCGCGGTGAGTTGAGCTTGATTGAACAGTTGGGTGTATTCTATGCGCCAGCAGGTGCCGCACTTCGCGCAACATTCATTGTTGATCCAAGCAATGAAATTCAACATGTTACAGTCAACAACTTGAATGTTGGTCGTAGTCCAGAAGAAACATTGCGTATTCTTGATGCGCTACAAACTGGCGAACTTTGTGCGTGTAACCGCACAGTTGGTGGCGAGACACTATAATGTTAAACACAAAAAATGTTGATCGGTTAGGAAACACGTTGGTAGACGTTTTTCATCGATTGGCATTATTTGCAATTGGGGCTGCCACAGTGTGGGCAGCCGGTTGGACATTTGTTGAACTGTTTCAAAAGCACCATGCTACAGTTGGCGACCTGCTGTTAATGTTTATCTATTTAGAAATGGGGGCTATGGTTGGAATTTATTTTAAGACCAACCATATGCCTGTTAGGTTTTTGCTCTACATAGCAATAACCGCACTAACTAGACACATGGTAGATATCATGAGCCACCAACCCATTAACATTGTTGAGATGTTGTCAGTGGCTGGTTCCACATTTGTTATTGCCGTCAGTGTATTGGTTATCAGATACACCAGTGCAAAGTTTCCCAGTGACAAACGAGATGAGGTAGCTTAAATGTTAGAATGTTTAATACTAGGCGATAGCATTGCTGTTGGTACAGCACACTTCAGAAAAGAGTGTGCCGTAATTGCTAAATCAGGCATCAATTCAACGGACTGGAGAAAGAAACACCTCTCTTCTATCCCCGAAGCCAAGACAACTATCATTTCTTTAGGTAGTAATGATTGGGATAAACTAACTTCCAACAACTTGCTGAATATCCGTAGCAAGATTCAAGGCAAAGTTTATTGGATACTTCCATCACCTACTCGTAAGCCTCAAGAGCGACAAGCGGTAATTGAGATTGCCAATGAGTTTCACGATGTAGTTATTGATCGTCCAAAAGAAATGTCAGCAGACGGCATTCATCCTACATACAACGGATATCGAGAATTAGCGGAGAAAACAAAATGAGTTTTATTGAATCAATCAAAGGCGTATTGCCAGATTACGCCAAAGATACAAAACTAAATCTGGATGCAGTATTGCTTCGCAGTACGTTAGATGCTGATGTTGCTATTGGTTGTGCCGTGGCCGCATTAGCCGCAACAGGCAATGGTAAGGTACTGAGCATCTTGTTAGCAGATGGTCCAGTACATGCCGAGTCGGCAATGACTGCGGCTAGCATCATGGCACAGAACAATGTATGGTATCCCTATGTTGAAATGGCCGATGATGAACAACTAAAAGGCTTGCCAGCACAGTTACGTATGAACGCTATTGCAAGTCATGGCGGAACTACCAAAGCAAACTTTGAAGCATTTAGTCTTGCTGCCAGTATCGTTGGCAAGTGTCATTTCTGTGTTAAGGCACACTACGACACGCTCAAAAAGGAAGGCTATACAGTAGAGCAACTTCGTGACATTGGGCGTATTGCCGCAGTGATGAATTCGGTGGCCAAAGTACTGAATAGCTGAGTCGGTTACACCAAACACGGAAACCCGCCATGGCGGGTTTCCTTTTGACTAAATTTGTTGTTGACAGCAAGTTCTCTTTTCCGTATAATTGAATACATGCAGTGGTAAAATCAAGGACGTACAATGAGCACCGAAGAAGATAAATTTAAAAATTCAAAACGTCGACTCAAAGATGAAAACGCAATGACTCGCCAAGTCAAAATTGCCAAGTCACACGGACTGACCAACAAGGACCGGGCAGTGCAAGAACCTCATCGCATGGCCAAGCACCATGCCATGGATTGTGGGCGCCCCGGGTGTATGTTGTGTGGCAATCCACGCAAGACCTTCAAGGCACTCACCCAACAAGAAAAAAGGTTGTTCCAGGACATAGATACCCCCAGTGACAAAAAGAGCAACGGTCTCTCTAACAAAGACACAGAAACAGATTGACCAATAATTGGTGACATGTTATACTGTATCTATGTCAACAAACAAGTTAAAATCAACAGTGTTGCAGAAATACAACAAAATGTTGCTCCAGAAATCTGAGGTTGACTGTAAATTCAGATTTTCATATAATACTAACACTGAAACATATTTGTAAGGAATAGCCCTATGTCCCACGAAAATCGCACCGTCACCGCAAAAAGCGCCCGCAAAGCCATCATGAAGTGCTTTGCAAAAAAACGTCCCATGTTTTTGTGGGGTCCTCCCGGCATTGGCAAGAGTGAGGTAGTTGCAGATATTGCCCAGGAGCTTGGCGGTCTCATGATTGACTTGCGCCTGGGACAAATGGATCCCACTGACATTCGTGGTATCCCGTTCTTTAACAAAGAACTAGGCAAAATGGATTGGGCGCCGCCCGTTGATTTGCCTGACGAAGATCTAGCAAGTCAGTATCCTGTTGTGGTGTTGTTCATGGATGAGATGAACAGTGCGCCACCTGCTGTTCAAAGTGCCGCATATCAACTGGTGTTGAATCGCCGAATTGGCAAGTATCGACTGCCCGACAATGTGGTTATGATTGCCGCAGGTAATCGTGAAAGTGACAAAGGTGTTACTTTCCGTATGCCTACTCCACTGGCAAATCGTTTTATTCACATTGAGATGAAGGCTGACTTCCCAACTTGGCAAGATTGGGCCGTGCGCAATCAAATCCACAAGGATGTGGTTGGTTACATTACCTTTGCCAAACAGGACTTGTACGACTTTGATGCCAAGAGCTCAAGCCGTGCATTTGCTACACCACGTAGCTGGAGTTTTGTCAGCGAGTTGCTAGCCGATGAGGACATGGACGAGACCACTGCCACTGACTTGATTGCCGGTACTGTTGGCGAAGGTCTTGCTGTGAAGTTCATGGCACATCGCAAGATTGCAGGCAAGCTTCCCAAACCCGAAGCCATCTTGGCTGGCAAGGAAAAAGACTTAAACGTCAAAGAAGTCAGTGCCATGTACAGCCTGGTGATTTCCATGTGCTACGAGCTCAAAGATGCTGTAGAGAACAAAGTCGATGACAAGAAGTTCCATGAAATGGCCGATAACTTTTTTGCCTACATGATGAAGAACTTTGAAACTGAGTTGGTGGTAATGGGTGCTCGTATTGCGTTGACCACGTACAACCTACCCTTCCAGCCCACCAAGCTCAAGAACTTCGACGAGTTCCATCAGCGTTACGGCAAGTACATTTTGCAGGCCAATAGCTAAGTTTATGGAGTCGGACTCAGTGGAGGGACATAGGGCTATGTCGAGTTCGACTCCTCCTTCTCCAACAGTAAGAATTGAGTTTGCCCCTTACAATCATGATCAGGTACAGGACTTTTTAAAAAAAGTCTACCGAGATTTTGGCAGAGACAAGAGTCGGTGGTATTACCGAAGTCCGGTACTAGATGTTGAAACACTAGTTAATACTTGGACTGTGGATTTTGTTTTTAGAGATCCACACGATGCTACCATGTTTGGTCTCAAGTATCTAGGATCTTAACCAGTGTATTGCCTGGGGTAATTTGGCTAACACGGCATTTCGGCACTGCTGATGAAGTTGGCTTCGTGCAAACTCGTAATTGGCTTGCAAACGATGCCGGCATTGATGCCAGGTGTCAATGGCATGTGCTCGATCAGCAAGTAATCTTTGATTAGACTTGATTGCAGTGGTCAAACGTAAAAATGGTGACGGGATTGAATCGTAACTGTGGTCAATGACATCGTCAAACATGTCAAATCCAAGGTCGCGAAGGTGTGCTATAACACCTGGCTGCCCTAGTACTATGGGCAAATTCAATCCGTACACCGAATTTAAAAACTTTTCAGTAACATGGTATCCTGGACCTTCAAATATGGTTTCATTAACAATTTCAACTGCACTGTTTTGATATAATCCGCGCAATCGCTGATCAAAATTTTCAACATTGTTGATTTGACGATTGGGATAGACATCATTTAATGATCCCGCATGCACCACAGGCTCCCACTTCACCCTTAAAAACCCAATATTAAAAATGCTTTCAAACTCAGTAACAAACGAACCGATACTCCATTGGGTAAAGTCGTGCCAGTCCTCATAGTCATGCAGTGGATGCGGGTTGATTCTTAGATGTCCGTGTTGGTCCAATCCAAGACCTTTCAAAAACATAGCAGCCATGACTCGGTGATGTCTGGCTGCCAGGCTTAAACTAACCCAATGCCAATCTGATGAAAATGTTTTTTCTATCACCCCCGGAAGAGTTTGATACTGAGTTTGTTGCATCAACATATCTGAACCCCAGTATATGATTTGTAAATTATCCGATTCTACATATTCAGGTGTTAACTGTGATGAAAACAACAAGAATTTTTTGCCAGAGTTACGGACCGACTCAAAAAAGTGCGGCAAATTTTCAATATAATCCATGTGAAAAATAACCACATTGGTATTGCTGGCATCTTCAAAAGGTAGTCGACAGCCAACCTTGGTACTGTTATAATATCCACTGTATGTTGCAAAATAATTTATATTTTGACTTTCCAATTTGGCCAGCACATCAAATGCCAGGTCAGCAAAGAATTCATCTCCAAATCTACGAAATAGTAATGCAATTTTTTCAATCATGCAAATACTTATCGAGCGTAAATAACCACAATGAAATACTCTTTACAAAAACTTGATGGTAGACACAGTTACCATCGTTTCTTCCAATATTATATTGGTTTTAGTAACAGCATGAGTAACAACAAAGGGCCTGAAAGTTTTACCCAAGCTCAACGTTGGTTTTTTCAAACATATGGCTGGAGTGCCGAAATGCGACAGTGGAACGATATTCAACGCTGGTATAATAAATCAGTGCCGTTGATGACAGGGCGCCAGGTGGCCTGGATCGCTCCCACTCCAGAAAATCTGCCAGACGAGTGCAACCCATCATGGAGTTGGACCAACGCCTACGATAATCTGCGAATATATGTGGCCACGCCCAAGGAACTAGCGTTTTTCCAGCTGGCGTTCCCGGTTGACCAATAATTCAATTTGCTGTATAATACTTGTATAGTAACTAAGGAACTGACATGAGCACTGCTACTACAGAAAACAAAAAAGAACTGTCAAAGAAGTTTGCCAATTTAGTTGGCCCCATGGATCCCAAATTAGACCGCGAAGTACGTGAATTGTTGATCACTGCTCGAATTGGCATGTTACTTCGTGCTAGCTTTTTTGGTAATTTGTCAACCCGCCTAAAATTAGTCAACGCAGATGAGTGGTGTGCCACAGCCGCTACAGATGGTAGGAACTTTTACTACAATAGCCGCTTTATTAAAATGCTCAAACCCAAAGAGATTGAGTTCTTGTTTGGACATGAGGTATTGCATTGTGTTTATGATCATTTCGGTCGCAAAGGCAACCGTGATCACCAGTTATGGAACATTGCCAATGACTTTGCCGTCAATGCTGATTTGAAAAAACACCGTGTGGGTGAGTTTATTACATCGGTGCCATGCTTGTATGACGCCAAGTACGAGGACATGAGTTCTGAAGAGATCTACGACGATCTTTATGAGAACGCCGAGAAGCTGGATCTAGATTCGTTGCTGGACAAGATGATCGACGAGCACATGGAAGACAGCGATGGTGAAGGTGAAGGTGATGGTGAAGGTGAAGGCCAAGACGGCAAAGGTCGTCCAAAGTTAAGTGCCGAGGAACGTGCTAAGATTCGCGACGAGATCAAAGAAGCGGTTCTTAGTGCCGCACAAACTTCTGACAATGCTGGCAATCTTCCAGCAGGTGTTCGACGCTTGATTCAAGACCTTACTGAACCCAAGATGAATTGGCGTGAGCTGTTGCGCATGCAATTAGAGAGTACTATCAAAAGCGACTACAGTTGGATGCGAGCTAGCCGCAAAGGCTGGCACATGGATGCTATCATGCCAGGCATGCGAAACACTGACGCTATTGATATTGCTGTGGCCATTGACATGTCGGGTTCAATTGGCGAAGAGCAGGGCAAAGACTTTTTGAGCGAGATCAAAGGCATCATGGAAAGCTTTGAAAGCTATCGTATCCATGTGTTCTGTTTTGACACTGACACTTACAATCCGCAACAATATGACAGCGAGAATCTTGATGACATCACTGGTTACGACCTGCAAGGTGGCGGCGGTACTGACTTTGATGCCATCTTCCGGTATCTTAAAGATGCGGAAATTGAACCCAAACGCCTAGTGGTATTTACAGATGGCTACCCGTTTGGTAGCTGGGGAGATCCCAACTACTGTGACACTTGCTGGATCATCCATGGTGACAAAAATCCTGATCCACCATTTGGTACGTTTGCCTTGTACGAATCGCAAGACTAATTTCTCCAGAATCAACAACAAACACGGGGGATTTTTTATCCCCCGCATCTTTTTCTATTAAATATCATTATGGAAAATACAAATTCAACAGTAACACTTACAATCAAAGACCTAGGTTACATCAAGGACATTATAGAACTTGCCTGTACCAGAGGTGCATTTCGTGCTAACGAATTGAAAACAGTAGGCGACACATATGATCGTCTCGACGCATTTTTAAGTGCAATACTTGCACAAGCTGAGGCAGAAAAATCTGCAACAGAGGCCAACCAACAAGGAGAACAGCCATGATAGTAAAACACGTAGGTAAACACGGTGACCGAAAGGTTGCTATTATATTCCGAGAGATTCCCGGAGAAGAACACATGTGTCTAGTGGTGTATCCCGATACATTGCCAGTTGCAATGCACGATGCTCTTATGAGAACCATTGAGAGTGCCGAGGCACAAACTGCTGACAGTCTTGGTGATGCCTTGTTTCGAAGTTTGTTTAGCGACGGTCGACCAATGTTGCAGACATTCCATGGCGAAGGTATGCTAAAGAAAGTTCAAACCAAACAAGTAGTAGTAACACCTAACCCCAGTAGTCACGTAAATCTTGAAGAGATGAATACAATTCTTCGCAAGATGAAATTAGGCGAGAGTGCCATTCGTGAGATGGCTGACCTTGATAAAAATCGAGGTATGTCAAATTACAAACGTCGAGATGACTTTGGTCGCGAGATTGGTGCACCAACTGCACAGGTTCGTCAGGGCAGTGCCGCAGTGGCTGGCAGTGATGCGGCCCGCGCTCTTGATGATGCCCAACTGGCCAATGATTTTCGCAATCAAGCCACACGCATGGCTGCCGAAGCTCGTAGCTTGTTAGCTGAAAGCGAACGCTTGATGAAAGAAGCAGCCACAATGAGTGGCCAGCCCGCATCAAGTGAAGAAGCTTCTGCACCACGCCGTGGTCGTCCACCCAAGACTGCCAAGGTGAAAGCGGATGCAATTAACTGAAGACTTTCTCAAACGATGGGAAGAAATTGTTGACCAAGTTGACAAAGACCACATTCCCATCGAATGTATTAAAAAGGTAGTGTTTCGAATCAGTGGTGGTCGACAAAAAACCATCAACCTTCAAAGACTAAAACAACAGGGGTTGGACATGGACGAAGTTCAAGAAGCTGTGGATACATTTGTGCAAGCCAACTCTGATTTAATCACCAACATGGAATTCGTCCTTGACATTGCGGCTGTGGCAGAATTACTACAGCCCGAAACTGATAAACTTCTCAAGGCGATCTAATGAATGTTCAACTACTCAGTTACTCTCAACCCACGGATGAATTCAGAGATCTTGGCATCTCGGATGCGCAAGAACTCATCGCGTATTGCGCCCGTGTCAGCAATCCCAGCAATCAGTTTAACACCGAAACATCAGAACGACTCATCCAATACCTGGTCCGACACCAGCACTGGAGCCCACTGGAAATGGTGTCAGCCTGCCTCAAAATCACTACCACTCGAGACATCGCTAGACAAATCCTACGCCACCGTAGCTTTAGCTTCCAAGAGTTCAGTCAGCGATATGCTGACCCTACTCGAGACCTGTCGTTTGTTACAAGAGAAGCACGACTTCAAGATACAAAAAACCGCCAGAACAGTGTTGCCGTGGATGATCCAACACTACAAGCATGGTGGGACGCCAAGCAAAAATTCATCATTGAATCTACTCGTTTAGTATATGAGGAAGCAATTGAACGTGGCATTGCCAAGGAACAGGCACGAGCTGTTCTTCCCGAAGGCTTGATCGAAAGCCGACTCTACATGAATGGCACCTTGCGTAGTTGGATTCACTTTATTGAACTACGTTCTGGCCATGGCACGCAAAAAGAACATCAGGAAGTTGCTAGAGCTTGTGCACTAGCAATTGCTAAAATTTTCCCAATGACAGCTGACCTGATGTCCAATGACTAATTTCTTAACATGAAAAATTTAAATCCTTATAACGAACTACACTGTCGTTCCTTGGGTGAAAAGTTTGTATTTTTTAATCAGATTGAATCTGATTTTGATTTGTTGCACTGGAGCACATTGGGTGCTCAAAAACATTCTGCAATGTTTTCGACTGCAAGAGAATCAATGGGTCATAGAACATTTTCAATGGTACCATTTTACTATTTAGAAAAATTATTAGAAAAAAATCCAAGTAACATTTATGATCTAGGATGTGGGTGGAATATTTTTAAAAAATACATACCTAACATCATTGGAGTAAGTCCCACTCACAACACTGATCATTATGCAGACATTCATGACATAGTTGATGATACATATATTCAAGGACATCAAAACTTTTTTGAATCTGTTTTTTCAATCAATTCACTGCATTTTGTTCCGTTGTCAGACTTAGAGAAAGTAATAAAAGATTTTGCGTCAATGGTAAAACCCGGAGGCCGAGGATTTTTGGCACTGAATCTGGCAAGGATGATTGAACGTAGTTCAACTGATCTCTTGGAAACACATGTTGGACCTGATCTAACTTCAACTGGGTATGATCAATACATTCGCAATATTCTAACAAAAATTGATATCAATTACTTGATTGTAGATGTTGATCTTGTCACTGCTGGGTTGGATGAGCCAATTGATGGCAATATTCGTCTGGTATTTGAAAAGTAATAAATTCTCAGCACATGGCAATCGCAACCCATAACTCGTCGGCAGAATATCAGCACTGGAAAGCCGAAGAAGTAAAAATTATTAACGATCAGGCCGTTCGGTTTCGTGATGTATGTGTGCACGAAATTAAGATGGGCGATGTTGAAGATCCC
>Ga0114958_10002001_pt1 | contig 15597 bp, 14 predicted proteins | sample C_130208_EF_Meta_FD_89577 | JGI IMG/M metagenome (GOLD analysis project Ga0114958, IMG submission 89577) | Freshwater microbial communities from Lake Croche, Canada to study carbon cycling - C_130208_EF_MetaG | ecosystem: Environmental > Aquatic > Freshwater > Lake | place: Lake Croche, Canada...
ATTATAACTAATGTCTACAACTCAAGATATGAGTGCAATTGATGAAAAAAAAGCGGAAAAATCAGGAACATCAACTACTTCTCCCGATTTCAAAGGATTTTTTTTCAATTATATATCAAGTATTATTTTTACTATAGGTATCTCTATTTTTATTATTGGAGGTCTGGGATTATATACAACAAAAGTAGCACAGGCAAACATTCTTCCTGATAATATTGATTTAGCACCCTATACTATATTTGATAGAGTTGTTCAAGATAAATTTAAAGTTGATATGAATATTATGCGACCGTCCTTTTTTACTGATAATAAAGAAACCTTATCACAAAAAGCTATATTTAATTCACAACAATATTTAGACAGTTTTAATAAAAGTTTTTTGTGCTCCCTAAAAAAATCTGCTGACCCAAATACGGGATTATTTGCGAATGGACCTCTCTACTTTTCATTTGTATATGATAATATTATTGCTAAAAATTTTGCTGCTATTAATTTTATTTTTTTATATTTAAGTTATCTTCCTGAATCTTTAATTATGATATTTTATGGTTTTTTCGGTATATTTTTATGGTTAGGTTTTTATTTTTTTAATGTATGTATCAGCATTTTTTACCATATTATCAATATACCTCAATTATTTCGGATTGTTCCTGAAAAAGAAAACCAATGGGAACCAATGGCTAATATAAGTATTTTCAGATTTATGAAACTATTATTATTTTTCTTTTTATGGCTTCCTATTGGTGCTTTATCTGCTTTTATAATCCCAGCATTTTCTACATTATATGGATTAATTTCTCCTTTGTATGCTACTTATGAAATTAAAACACCAGGAGTTCAAGATAAAACTTTTAATGTTTTTGATTTTATTAAAGATACTTTTGCTTATAAGAAATTTTTCTTCTTTATTCTTGTAACATTAAGTTTATTTTCAAATGGAATTAAATACTTAGGTTCTAATGCCATTATTGGAATTATTGTTGCTATAATTTTTGCTTATTTTATGGGTTTATATAATAATGAAATGCCAGAATCTGGAGTTGATGGATTTAGTTTAAAAATTAAACAAAGTATAACACAAGCTAAAATTAAACCTGATAATTTAGATGAAATTTTTAGTAGTGAACAACCTAAATTGGTTGAAATATGTAAACCAATTCCAATAAATGATAAAAAAATGGAAGATGTAATTTCCAGAGGTAAAAGAAGATTACTTAATAAACCTAAAGAAGTTGAAGTAGACGCTGCTAATAATAATATTGAGTAAAGAACATTGATTTACACCTTCGGACATTTATTTATCACAATTTGTTTGACTAAATTTATACATTAAAACTTGTAAACAATTTAAATATAAAATATAAAATTAATTTATATTTACAAATGGGTAAAAAAAAAACTAAAAATAAATCAAAAAATAATGATATTCTTCCTTTTGTTAGTTTATGCACACCAACATTTAATAGAAGACCATTTATACCATTTATGATTAAATGTTTTGAACATCAAACCTATCCTAAAGATAGAATAGAATGGATAATTATAGATGATGGAACCGATCCAATAGAAGATCTTGTTAAAGTTATTCCACAAGTTAAATATTTTTATTATGAAGAAAAAATGCTTCTTGGGAAAAAAAGAAATTTAATGCATACTAAATGTTCAGGAGATATAATTATTTATATGGATGATGATGATTATTATCCTCCTGAAAGAATAAGTCATGCAGTTGAAATGTTACAATTAAACCCTTCATTTCTAATTGCTGGTTCATCAGAAATGCATATTTATTTTGATTCTAAGAATAGAGTATTTCAATGTGGTCCATATAAACCTTTTCACTCAACTGCTGCTACATTTGCCTTTAGAAAAGAATTATTATTACAAACTAAATATGATGATGAAATGGCTTTATCGGAGGAACAAAAGTTTACTAAATGTTATACAATTCCAATGATACAACTTAATTCGTTAAAATCTATTTTAGTTTTTTCTCATAAACATAATTCTTTGAATAAAGAAAAATTGCTTGAAAATCCAGAACAGACTAAAACTGTTCCCTCTCCATATACAGTGGATGATTTTATTAGTGATCCAATTTTAAAGCAATTTTATATTCACGATATGAATTTTCTTTTGGAGAATTATGAACCTGGAAGACCAGAAAATAAGCCTAAATTATTAGAACAAATTAAGAAAATGGAGGAAGAAAGAACTAAACGTTTGGAAGATCATAATAAAATGTTACAAGCACAACAAAAATTATTGTCATTTTGTAATCCAGTAAATAAAGATATTAATACAATTCGTAATGAATATGAGAAAAAAATATCTGATAAAAATCTTCTTATTTCTGAACTACTCAAAAAAATAAAACAGTTAAATTTAGAACTTGAGGAACTACACAAGTTGACAAATACATCGACCGGCTAAATATATATATATTGTAAAACAATTTAAAGAAATACCTTATCTTATTTATATATCATTCTAAAGGAAATGTATTATGAAGATTTTTTAGATAAAGCTGTTAAAGACGATACATCTATTAATTTTAAATTAAGGCAAAAACAACCAGCAGATGCTATTTTAAAATTAGATAAAAATTATGAGAAATATAGAATTCCAGTGAATAAAACTTGGTCAGATGGTAAATTTTATAAACAGGTCACAATTGAACTTTATGGGTCAGGAGATACTGGTTCACTAATTAGGAATGCAGTTACCGGAATCCGATATAATTTTGAAGTGGGCTGTATAGATGAAGATCTATTATTTAAGGTTTCTGATTGCACTGGGCGTAATGGAAGGAGAAATCCACTCATCCTTTTCTATGATTCTCCAGAGCAATATGAAAATCATCAATTTACAGTTGTTTCTCCTAAAATTAAACAAAAGTGGTATGAGAAATCTGGGGAAGCCCAAAAAAGATTAAATATGTAATTTTCTGGAAAAAAATTATTTTTTATTACAAAAATAATTTTTTTTTTTTGTAAAAAATAAAAAAAGCTTATTTTTTAGTTCCAATGGATTTTTTTAGTTGCCTTTTATCGTAATTGTTTTTTTCAAAATGAAACCAATTAGAGCTAATTTATGTATATTATTCCTCCTCTATTTCATGTTCTGAAATTACTTCATCGGATTCCCAAGGATTTTCTTTTGTATATTTTTCTAAATATCTATATATTCTATTTATATCTAACTTAGTAATATCATAATTTTCAAATAATCCTATTATCTCATTATCATTATATTTATTTTTTAAATCTAAAAAGAATGCAAACATATCATTTTTATCCATAGATAATTCTTGACATAAATTTTGAATAAAAATAGAATTATTATATTCTGTGGAGTATTTAGTTAGCACTTTTGTAAATCTAACTTCTGTTGGATTATATTTTTGTTTCTTTTTTGTAAAGTGATATGCTTTATTATTTTTAAACGTTTTTATTAATGAACTCATCTCATTAAATAGCCAAATTTGTTTTTGAAATGTTATACGGTCTATATAATCAGCAAAACACATATTATCTAATATTTCTAAATAAAGAGGAATGGATTCTTCTTTTTTAATTTTTTCTAATACATCTATAATATTTTCATGCCATAATAATCCGACAATAGTTCTATCTGTTTCATTCATTATTGTTAAATGTTCTTCAATCGGATAATTATTATTTATAAGTTTTTTTGTTATTTTCCTAGTATCATTATTATAAGACTTCGTCCAAAAAATATTTTTTATACCATTATTATTCAATATATTTTCGTTATTTTTTGATAAATCATATATTGTTTTTAACTTTCTTAAATCACCTTGAATATAATTAATTAAATTACTTTTAGATTCTTCGTCTTTTATTGTTTTAAATATTGGAATTAGTATTTCAGCCAAGTTGTTTATTTGTTGTTTGGTAGGTGATTTTAATTCTATAACATAGCATACTTTCATTAATTCTTTTATTTTTTTATCAATATGATAGTTTCCAATACAAATAATTGGATTTAATGTGGTTTCTTCCAATCTCTGTTTTTTTGTTTTCTTAGGTCTAATAATTTTTATCAAACTATTAATTCCTCCTTTATCCCCATTATTCATTCCATCTATTTCATCCATTACAATTGCTATTCTTTTTACTTTTTTATAAAACATACTCATTACATTTCTATCCGCCATATTATGTTTGGTTATTGTATCTATTATTGATTTGTTTCTTATATCTCCTGCATCATATTTAATTATATCATAATCTAACTCTTTAAGAATATTTACAATAAATGTTGTTTTTCCTGAACCTGGGTCACCGTGTATATATATTCCACGCTTGGTTGATAAATTATTTTTATTTATCTCAAAATCTCTCAATATTTCTTTTATTTTATTGGCTTCTTCATTACGGTTTAATAAACAATTTATATTTAACTTTTCCATCTTATATAACTAATTGTATTATTTTTATGTTGATTTTTACATAATCCTTCTTTAAATAATTGTAAAAGTAATTTTCTACATTTTGTAGATTGATTATCTATCGCATAAGATTCTAAAAAATTTAAATAATTACCATAAATACATTCTTTATAATAATATTTTTTCATATTTACCCATCTTTTATAATTTTCTTCTAATAATTGTTTAAAGACAAAATCATTATCTTGTCTTACCATTGAGCGTATATATTGTTCTATTTTTCTTTTTTCTATAAATTTTCTTATATGATGATGATTTATAAAATAATTTTCTTTTGTTAAAAACATTGTTGTAGAAATTGGAATATAAGTATAAATTAAATCTAATAATATTTCTGGTAATTTATCTATATTTTTAAAAAATTCTGTTTTATCGCTGAAAAAGGCCATATAAATATATATTTATTTGATTTTTTTATATATTTATAGAATTTATAGATAATTTGTATTAGTGTAATTTTTTTTATTTAACACATGGATTTCTTACACCAGAAGTAATGCCATCCCAAGTTATTCTACATGTATTTGCCCAATTAAATTTAGAGCATAAACCATTTTCACCTGTAAAAGGCATTTGATTAAAGTTCATTGTATTAAGATTTCCCTCACTTGGTAAATTACATCTTCCTAAACTATGACTATTAAAACAAGCTTCACCATTTCCAGACATATCAACCCAATAATCTGGACATTCTCCTATTATTGGTGGCCAATTAAATTCTTTATCTTTACTCGCTTTAGATAATAAAATACCAATTACTATTAATATAACTATCAATAAAATAATTGCTATTATCAGCACTAATTTTTGGAAATTCATTTATATATAAAATAAATATAAATTTTTTTTTATGGTTGTATTATAATATGAATAGTTATAAAACTTCTAACGGACGTGTTAATATTATAAATAAAACTCAACAACCTGACCTTTCTAATTTATTTGCAATGTATGATAAAATTCCTGCTAATCAATGTGCTACCTATAGGGAAGCTACTTTAGGGCTATGGAATGAAACTCCACTATCTAAAGCTTTTTTTTCTAAAGAAAATATACAAATTATTCAAAATGGAATAAGGGCTGGTGTTTATAAAAAATCCAATAAACAATATACTGTTGCTCCACAAGATTGTGACACACTAAAGATTATTATGAGAAGTGTATATTTACAACATTCCGCTAATCAACCTAATAATATTTCTGGCCAAATTGAAGAACTTAATAAAATTGTATTAGATTATTGTATTTACCATGTTTATTCTGAAGCTCAAAGTTATATGAAATATTTATATGATGTTAGTACATTAGCTGTGCCTTTATCTACACCAATTCTAGAAAGACAAAAAGACAAAAATAATTATTTAATGCCAAATTGGTTTTAGAATTTTACAAAAAAAAATAAATATAATATATTCAATAATTTAGAGATATAAAGAAATAAATATATAGAAAATTAAAATGCTTAAAAGGACATTTGTTAGTTCGTTTCATTTCTTAAAGTCAAAAGGAAGGAGATTTTATTATGAACCATATAAAAAGGATGAATATAATAAGATAGCTTTAATTCAAGAAAAATATGATATTCCAAAAGAATTTTTATATTTAATGAAAGAACAGGAAAAAAGTATAAAGGAAATAAATAATATACTAACAAATCAACAAAAAGTAATTGAAAAAATGGATAATAAAATACAATCTATACAATCAATACAAAATTATTCTTATGATTTAGGATTTTTTAAATTTTTTACTTTATTTTATGTGAATGTAATTTTATTTTCTAATCATGAATCTTTTTTACAGATTTCTTCTTGGGTTCTATAAATATTTCCTCCTCTATTAGTTCTGCCTTTTTGATTTGTCTTCTTACTCCATTGGATATTTTTGTTATTGTTTTTTTCTTTGTATTCTTTATTTCACCAATTTGAGCTTGTTCTCTTTCCTTTTGATATTCTTGATACTCATTCTCAAGAATCTCTAATTCTGATAACCACATCTGCTCAATGGTTGTTGCTTTTATACGTTCTAATTCATCCATCTTATCATTATGATCCTTCATCAATTTTTCTACATTTTCTTCTGATACTGAATCCATTGGCATTCTTACTAAATATTTAAACTCTTCATCATCCTCAATTGTATCATAATCTTTCTCTACAAGCATATCAATAATTTCTTGCTTCTTTTTCTTTCTCAAATCTATAGTGCCATCCAAAACCTCTTTAATATATTTTGCCTTATTTGATAAGATCATTATTTCTTTTTCCAAAGCATCAATCATATATTCTTTTCTATCTTCATAGTATTCTAGACGAATTTGATAATAATCATCAATAATTTCTTCTACACTTTCATATTTCTTTAACTTATCTTCATAATTAAATAAGTTCATATTTGTAGTTGAACTGGTTGAATATAGCTTCAATAATTTATGTAATCCATTACTTCCATATTCACCTTTTGCTTCTTCTAATTCTTCTAACTTTCCTTTATTAAATGTAATCACAAATTCCACAGTAGTATCTGTATAATTTTCAAACACATCCTTTATAATAGGAATAATTTTCTTTCCTTCTTTATCTTTATCATTCTGAAGTTCACCTAATAATTCCTTAAAATCTTCAGTCCAATATCCAACAGGTAATTCAGTTACTTTAATTTTATCGCTATCTATCTTTTCATATTTTCCCTTGAATACAAATTTAGTATCGCTAATTTTATCTATATCTCCAGTAAATCCATCATAATAAGGAAAGAATTCAATCTTATCATCTGATATGTTTTGTAATTTATTTTTTAGATAAGCAATAATGTCTCTTGGATTATAACACATAATCTCAGTGCTGAATCCAGTTCCTATACCTTTTGAACCATTTACCAAAACCATTGGTATAATTGGAACATAAAATTGTGGTTCTACTTGTGTTCCATCATCATCTAAATAAGTTAATATTTTATCATCTTGTTCTGGAAAGATATATCTTGTAATTCTTTCAAGACGTGTAAAGATATATCTTGGACTGGATGCATCTTGACCTCCCTTAATTCTTGAACCAAATTGTCCTGAAGGAAATAGAAGATTAATATTATTAGAACCAATAAAGTTTTGAGCCATTCCAACAATAGCTTTATTCAAACTTTCTTCTCCATGATGATAACAAGATGTTTCTGAAACAGATGCCGATAATTGTGCTACTTTTATTTCTTTTGTTAAATTTCTCTTAAAGGTAGTATATAAAATTTTTCTCAAACTTGTTTTAAGACCATCCATTAAATTTGGAATACTACGGTCACAATCATATTTAGAGAAATGTATTAATTCCTTGTTAATAAACTCTTCATATGGAATCATTTGTTTACTTGTATCAGCAAAACTGTTTCTATCATAAACTGTTTCTAACCATATTTTTCTATCATCTGCTCTTTTCTTATTAAATACCATATCAATTGCATTATCACTAATTTCTCCAGTATGTTCAAATCCAACAAATTTCTTCTCTTCAAAATACTCTCTAAATTCTGTCTTTGTTGAAGTGCCCAGACCCTTATAATATTTTATAGTCCATCCCTTAGTTTCATTTGTGTTCTTCCAATTATCATACTCACCTTCATTATAAAATTTTAATTCTTGACTTCCTTTTTTTGCTTTCAAAATGGGAGTATTCATAAATCCAATAAATCCTGGAATATGAGTCAATGTTGACCATTCATTTTGAAACAAATTAATACACAATCCTTTAATATGGGAACCATCTAAATCTTGATCAGTCATAAATACAACTTTACTATATCTTAAATTTTTATGAACATCTTCAATTGTTTTATATTCCTTTCCAGTTTCTAAACCAAGAATCTTTTTTATTTCAGCAATCTCTTTATTTTCTGCGACTTTTTTAACGGCTTCTCCTCTTACATTCATTACCTTACCTTTTAAAGGATAAACTCCGATTGTATTTCTATCTTCGGATGATAATCCAGAAATAACACCGGTTTTGGCTGAATCTCCTTCACAAAAGATAATCATACAATCTTTTGATTTTTCTGTTCCTGCCCAATTAGCATCATCTAATTTAGGAATTCCGGATACTTTCTTACTTTTAGTTCCGTCAGTTTTTTTAGCAGCTTTATTTTCTTTAACTTCGGTGATAGCACAAGCTGCTTCCATTACTCCCATCTTTGCGACCTTCTCAATAAATTTATCACTTACATCACATTTAGAACCAAACTTAGCCATTGGAGTATTCATAAAATCTTTAGTTTGACTATCAAATGCTGGATTCTCAATATCACAACGCAAGAATAAAATTAACTGTTCTTTGATTGAGTTTTGATTTACTTTTACCTTCTTCTTTTTCTCAATAAATTCAGCTAATTTTCTGGTAATTTGATTGAGAATATACTCAACATGTTTCCCGCCCTTAGAAGTATATATACCATTTACAAATGAAACTTGAATAAATTCATTTGTTGGAGTTAACGCAACGGCATACTCCCAGCGAGGATTAGCCTCCTCATATACTCTTAAAGATGTTGATTTTTCTCCAATATATAAATTAATATATTGCTCAAAGTTTTTTGTAGGAATTATGGATGAGTTATACTTTACCTTAATTGTTTTATCAGTTACTGCTGATATATCATATACTCTCTTTTTCAATAATGCAATCATATCTTCAGTTAAACCATTAATTCCTAATCGCTTATAATCAGGTTTGAAAGTAATTTTTGTATAAGGTTTTGCTTTAGATGCCTTTGTGATTTTTGGAGGACAAATAGTATCAAGATTATCTTTGAATTCCTGAGTATATCTTAAACCACGAATATGATCAACTGTTTCAATTGAACCATAAGTTGACCAAATAAGCACCAGTTTGAATCCAAATCCATTTTTCCCACCAACAATCTTTTTTTCATCTTTGTTATAATTGGTAGAAGTTCTTAGATGTCCAAATATCAATTCAGGAACCCATATTTTATATTCAGGATGTAGAACTACGTCAATACCATTACCATCATTAATCATCACAATTGTGCCATCATCTTGAATAGCAATGTCAATATAAGTAACTGGTAATGAATTTTCAACATTTGCATTAATCTTGGATTGCATTCTAACTACATGATCTCTACAATTCACAATTCCTTCATCAAATAGTTTGAATAATCCAGGGATATAACTAATATTCTTTTCAAAAATTTTATCACTTGACTCATTGATAATCCACATATTGGTATCTACTGTTTCAACAGAACCAATATAAGTGTCAGGATTATCTAAAATATGTTGTTTATCAGTTTTTTGTTGAACGTCAAAGTATAATTTTTCACTTGAATTATCGTCAGTAGCGCTCATTATCTATTATATATATTAAAAATTTATAAACAGGATAAATTTTTCAATTTTATTTATGGATGTGTGATAAAGTTAAGATTCGGGTGTAATAATAGTTTTGTCAATAATAACTTGTTTAGCCACATTACTGATTATTTTGTTAATATTTTTACTTGATTCTTCAGCAGAAGATCCAGACATAGCATTACTAACAATTTTTAAATATAAATTATTCTTTTTTGAATCAGCATTTATACAATCAGGATATTCATTTCTCCATTCTTTTATATTTTTAATATTTTCATTAGCAATTGTTTTGATAGCTTTTGTTAGTATAGGTTTATCATCATTTTCTTTTGTCCATTCATTATTATCTTTGATATAAATAACTTCTCTTTTTTGATCGGAACAATGAATAGGTCTATCATGAACCTTTAATGTTTTTAAATTATTAAGAATAATATTAGAAACTCCTTCAACATATCCAAGTCTTCCAGTGGCTTCCAAATCAGCTAACTGAGGTTTAATAGAACTAACAAAATCAGTAATATTCATGGCATCTTTACATGTTTCATTTAAGAAAAAATGTAAATTGAATGTTTTATTATGAGAATTAATATGAGTATTGTTATAATTATTAGTATTATGTGTATTTCCATTTTTAATAACATCCATAAGTTGACTGTTTTGTTTAACTAACATCATAATAAGTTGTTTATCAGAAATAATACTTTCTTTAATTTGTTCATCATTAAAAGACATGCATATTTTTTGGTGTTTCCAAAGACCATTACGAGATAGATAAGTTTTGGAACAATTATTACATAAAAATTTGTGGTGTGGCCGGAAAGCCGCCGTTTTTATTAGCTGGGCGTCACCTTGAGTGTGTTTTTGATGTTTCAGTGTGGTTAGATGGTCATTATAGTGACTTTTTTTGCTTGTATAGAAGTCACAAAATTTGCATCCAAATTTATGGCCGGAAAAAGCCGTTTTTTTGTCACCTAAAGTTTCCATTATGTTAGCTGGATATATTATTTTTCCAAAAAATGCGAAAAATTTATCGTCACATTTTTTTCCAAGATTTTTTCATTTTGAGAGCATTATGGTCCCAACTCTTGAGTACGAGGGTCTTTTTTGGAAACTTTTTTCGATTTTTCATTTTTGGACATTTTTAAAAATGTCCATTTTCATTTCTGGCCCCGACTTTTTTTTTGGTTTTTTCAAACAATATATATTATTGATTTTTGAATTTAAAGAGTCTTTAAGTTACTTTGGAAATAATATATATTATTATTTTGAAACTTTGTGCAGAGGAGTCTTTAAGTTACTTTGGAAATAATATATATTATGGATTTTTGAATTTAAAGAGTCTTTAAGTTACTTTGGAAATAATATATATTATTATTTTGAATTTAAAGAGTCTTTAAGTTTGTTTATAAACAATATATATTATTGATTTTTGAATTTAAAGAGTCTTTAAGTTACTTTTTAAACAATATATTATATTGATTTTTGAATTTAAAGAGACTTTAAGTTACTTTTTAAACAATATATATTATTGATTTTTGAATGTTAAGAACATTTTTTTAATTTTTAGGACTTTTGAAGATTTTTACTATTTCTATTTATATTTTCATTTTCAAATAATTATATTTTAACATATTAATTATGACAAGATTCAACAATTACCGATTTACACCTGGAAACAAAAGCTATTTACGCTTATTTCTTAATCAAGCATTTATAAGACAATATTATAGAACTTTTCTTGCTACTGAAACTAATCAAAATATTAGTAATGCTAATGATATTACTCAAGGAACATTATGTGGATGCACTATTCAACAAGCTAATCTTAATAAACAAGGGTGGAATGACCCAACACAAACAGAAAATAATCGTATCGCAAATATAATTACTGGAACTTTAGGAGGAAGAATTACTTTTGGAAATAATTATAAACCAGTTATTGTTAATTATCTTGGTGGAAGAGAGGGTCAACCAGGAGGTCTTCCCAGACCATTAAGAAATAGATTTTGAATGCGTTGTAATTTTTTTTATTTAGACAATTTTACTTTTTTTTCTTCATTTATTTTATAATGACTCAAACTATTGGTTCTCGTCGTCAAGTTTGGAATGGAACTGCCATGAAAACATCCGGAGGTCTTACAAAAACTGACCTAATTATGTCTAATGGCCGAATCGTTTCTAAATCAAAACACTTTAGTGCTAAAAAGGAAATGCGTTTATTAAAACATGGATATGGAACCCAAAAGGGTAAATTTGGTTATGTTAAGATTGGCACAAAAAAACATCACAAAGGACATAAAAAAATGAAAGGGGGACATGTTAATGTTGGAAGTGGTCTTTCTCCTTCAGGTATTGATGGACAAGGAATTACAAATTATGGAGCTTTAGGTTCAATTGGTGTTCAAGAAGCTGCTGGCATGGCTGGAGGAGAAAGACATCTCTTTCCTTCAGGTATTGATGGACAAGGAATTACAAATTATGGAGCTTTAGGTTCAATTGGTGTTCAAGAAGCTGCTGGCATGGCTGGAGGAGAAAGACATAAAGTTTATGGAGGATCAGGAATGAAATCTATGAGTGAACCTGGTATAGCTAATTGGAATGGAGATGGAATTGCAGGTGCTGGAATCACAGTTGGTGATGCTGGTTCCGCAAATCTTCAACTTTTAGCTGGTATGGCTGGAGGACGCAGAAGAACCAGAGGCCGTGGAAAATCAATGCATGGTGGAACCACTAAACCTATGCCTCATTTAAGCCCAGCTAATGTTCAAAATCGTGCTCTAATGGCATAAATTATAATAATTTACAAATTTATATAAATTCATAAATTATTTTTACTTTGTTACCCATTCTGAACTAACAAATTTTTCAAATTTAATAAATTCAGATAATTGATTTTTAATATTTTTCTCAAAAAATTGTTTTGACACAATTAAATTTACTTTTTGGTTTACTATGGATTGAGCATTTATAAAATTTTTATATAATAGATACAAATCATCAAAACTTATAATTTCTACATTTGTATTATCCCCAACATCTTCTTGATTAGATAACTTTTGGAATTTATATTCTTGTAAAAAATTATTTACATCTTCATTTTTAGACCACAAATTACATTTTATGTTAGTTATATATTTATTATCAATTACTTCTACTTGTGGAGAATAATAATGACAAATCATTTTAATCATATTTGTGTCGGATATTAAACCAGATTTTTTATCATAATTTTTATATAAGGTTATTAATTCATCCACCTCATATTCATCATCTACAGTATTTTCATTAGTAATTGTAATATGTTTTTCCCAAAAAGACAAAAATGAACTAACATTGGGCAAATATTTACTTGTAACATTAGTAAAAATAATATTTCCTGAATCATTTTTATGTGAAATTTTAGTTATTAATATATCTTGTAATTGTTGTGAATAAATCATATTGGGAATATTAATATTAGATAAATAAATCTTCCATATATAATGCATATTTTTCCAATTTATTTCTGACTCAGAATCAGTTTTTTCAATACATTGTTCAATAAAATTATATACAATTGTTAGTAAAGAGTGTTGAACAAAATATAATACATAATTTTTAAAATGTTCTTCAACTTTTGTATTTAAATAATTATCTGCATTAATATATCGTTCTGAATAATGAGTTGCAACACAAAAGAAATCAATACCAATATTATTCAAAACATTCTTTATAATATCTGTAGATAATGTGTTAGTTGTTTCGTTTGTTTTAATTAATCTATATAAATTTAATTTATGACTGTCATGATATTTTGTAATAAAATTATTCATAATAGAATTACCTGTAGTAATGTAAACAATAGAATCAACTAAAGTAATAAATTTTTTAAGATTTGCACTAACAAAATAAAATAAATTATCATTATTCTTTTTAAGAATACAATCTCCAATAATTGTTAAAAAATATTTTGCTTCGTTTTTGGTTTGAAATATGGTTTGTAGAAAACCAAGCACATTTTGTATAGTATAAGTTTCAGGAGTGGATTTAAATAATGTTCTTTCTTTTATTTTTTTAATAATATTTTGTTTTGTTTTATGTTTCCATTGAATTAATTTCCCTTCATCAGTGATGGTGGAAAGTAATTGATAATGAATATCATCATCATTAATAATTTTATAAGTTTTTCCATCATATTCATAATAAATACTATTATAAGGCATATAAAAATATTGGTGTTTACTTAAAAAAACTTTGTAAAAATTGTCTTGCTCAAGTGATAATTCATTAAACCTACTAACACGTTCATCATATTTTTTATTTTCCTGTTCTAAAATGTTAGGTAAGTTAAAAATATGAGTTTCTAAACGTTGAAGCATATAGGAATTATCTTTGTATTTTTGATTAAGTTCACTTATAAGTTCAGAAATAGTTTTTACTTTTTTGTCCTCCATTATTGATTATTTTTTGTTAGTCTTTAAGTTAAAGTATAAAACATTTATAATAAAAAAATGGAAGATTTTTAGAGAAATAAATGGAGAAAACCCGAATCCGACCCGACGAGTTTACCCGAACCTAACCCGAACCCGACCCGCACCCGACCTGAATCTAACCTGAATCCAACCTGAATCCGACCTGAATCCAACCTGAATCCGACCTGAATCCAACCTGAATCCAACCTGAATCCAACTTGAATCTGAATTACACACAAAAACGAAATAAAACCTTAATTATGTAATCCTATATTTTAGTTTTTAGGATACATTTTTATCTAAAATACACATTCCATAAAGACCATAACTAACAAATCTAAAATAATAAATTATTTTATAATATTATGGAAACACGTAAAAATAAAAAGATTAATTTAAGATATTTACCAAAAAGACTAACAGCCAGTGATAAGAAAAAACAATTACAAATGTTATTAAAATCCAAAAAATTATATAAACAAGGAAAATATTTTACTCGGAAACCAGTAAAATCATTTAAATCAAAAACATCTTTTCATATTTTAAATGCCAAGAAAATGTACGATGTTGAAAAAATTGGTGCAACAGATGAATTAGCTAAAAAATCAGGTTGTTCAAAAGCTGCATTAGCAAAAATTATAAATAAAGGAGAAGGTGCCTATTATTCATCAGGTTCCAGACCTAATCAAACTGCTCAATCCTGGGGAATAGCTCGTTTAGCAAGTGCACTAACTTCTGGAAAAGCTGGAGCAGTTGATTATAATATTTTAAATGAAGGTTGTAGACCTGGTTCTAAGGGCCATACAGCAGCTCAACTTGCTCGTAAAAAATATGGATATGGACAACGAAGGGTTCCAAAAGTTTAATATTTTTGATACATAAGTATTTAAAGATTGGCGTTTAATTGTAAATATAATGTCGCAAATTATTAATATGAATTCATCAACAAATAATAATGTTTTAACTATTAAAACTGTACAAATAGCTCCTTTTCGCACTTTAATGACAGCACTTAAGGACATTCTTTTAGAAACAAATATTTCTTTTCAACCGGATGGAATTAGAATTATTAATATGGATAAATCTCATACTATATTAGTTCATCTTTATTTAGCAGCATCTAATTTTGAATTTTATGAATGTAAGAAAGAAAAAATAATTATTGGAGTTAATATGTTTCATCTATTTAAATTAATTAATTCTATTGATAATGATGATACATTAACTATTTATATTGAAAATAATGATTATTATGATGGTATTGTTTCACATTTGGCACTAAGATTTGAAAATGGAAATATTAAACAATG
>Ga0114958_10002003_pt1 | contig 15590 bp, 15 predicted proteins | sample C_130208_EF_Meta_FD_89577 | JGI IMG/M metagenome (GOLD analysis project Ga0114958, IMG submission 89577) | Freshwater microbial communities from Lake Croche, Canada to study carbon cycling - C_130208_EF_MetaG | ecosystem: Environmental > Aquatic > Freshwater > Lake | place: Lake Croche, Canada...
ATCCATGAAGTTGAAATGGATGCTGGCAACAGTGACCGGTCCGATGGGTCTTTCAGCCAACGCGGAAAAGGCAATGCGCGGCTTCCCCTCTCCCGGCAGACGATGGATTCTCAGGTCCGAAAGCGGAAAGCGAGAAAGGATCATCTGTCCATACTCCCCGTCCCCGAAATCCATGGCCTTGCCGAATGCCTGGCGCGTGCCGGTGAGACGGGCCAGCTCGGCGGGTTGATCACCCCCTCCGCTCCGCCTGCAGCCAACGTCCACCTCATGAAGCATCACAAGATCCGGGTCCTGCGCCCGAATCACGGCCGCCAAACGATCGAGATCCACTTTCCCGTCGGAACCCGCGCCATGGTGAATGTTCCAGCCAAGAACCCGTAGATGCTTGGAATTCTCACCCACAAGGCCATGCCGGGGCTCAAAAGCAGGATCAAAAGCACTTGAAGCAACCTCATGGCGACATCGCGATTGGGTTTCGATGGAAATTTCCGTGTATCCCGTCGGATTTTTCCGCTAGAAATAGTTCGAGACCCACGTTTCCACACCATGCCACGCGTCACCATCACCGTTCCTGATCGCACTCCGCAGCCCTATCGGTTCCAGCTTGACCGTCGGGTCGTCAGTCTCGGTCGTGGCAGCGACAACGATATTGCCATCGACTGCGGCTCAGTTTCCGTGCGCCATGCGGAGATGGTCAGGGTCGACGGTGGCTATGAAATCCGCGACCTCGGTTCGACCAACGGCACCAAGTCCGACGGCGAGCGGAAAACCGTAAGCCCCCTGAAATCCGGGAGCATCGTGCATCTTGGGGATGTCGCATTCGAGTTCCAGCTCAGCGAGGAAGAGCTGACAGCCCTCACCACTGAAGCCGACGAGCTCGCCGCGAGACCGCAGGATTCTTCAGAGAAACGCGATGTGCCGAAACCGCCAGCGGTCCCAAAGGCCTCAATGGTCTCGGCACCCGCCTCCTCCGGCGCAGGTGGCTTCTTCATGTTCATCCTGTTTGTGATCCTCGGCACCTGCGCGTTCTTCGTGGGAATGTCGATTCGCTATCAGAAGGACACCAAGAAATCCCTGATCAACGAGCTTTTTTCCAAGCCCCGCGTCGTGGTGAAGCCCGCCGCTGAGGCTGAGGATTCAGCGAAAGCGAACGCACCAGACCCGGAAACTCCCGCCGCGAAGTGAGCGGATTTCCACTTTTCCGGAATTCACCTCCCAGTCACGTTTTCTGAGTGTCCAGCGCTCCCCTTGGCTTCTTTGACTCCGGCGTCGGCGGCTTGACTGTCGTCCGCGCCGTCCAGGAACTCCTGCCTTCCGAGGACATCATCTACCTCGGCGACACCGCCCGCCTACCATACGGGTCAAAAAGCCCGGAGACGATCCGCCAGTTCGCAGACGAGGACGTGCGTTTTCTGCTCACGAAAGAGGTGAAAGCCATCGTCGTCGCCTGCAACACCGCAACTGCCCACGCCCTGCCGACACTCCACTCGAAGTATCGCATCCCGATCATCGGAGTGATCGAACCAGGAGTCGAGGCCGCGCTTTCCGATCCCACCGTCGAGCGTGTCGGCATTATTGCCACCCAAGGCACCATCCGCTCGCATGCCTACCAGCACGCCCTCGCCCAACGCCGGACCGGACTGATCATCTATGGGCAGGCCACGCCTTTACTGGTGCCACTCATCGAGGAAAACTGGATCGACCATCCCGCGACCCGTCTGGTGCTGAAGACCTATCTCGACCCTCTCGTCAGCAAGGGCATCGACAGCTTGATGCTGGCCTGCACGCACTATCCCCTGCTGATTCCAGTGCTGAAGGAACTGCTTCCGCCTGAGATCCGATTGGTGGACTCCGCCACCACCTGCGCCGAACATCTCAAGCGCGAGTTGACACGGTTAGACCTTCTCGCTCCGGCGGAAAGGCAGGGGACGCTGTCGATTCACCTGACCGACTTCTCCGAACAGTTCGAAGAGCTCGCCAGCCAATTCCTGAAAAAATCCCCGGGACGCATCCAACGCGCAATTCTTGGATAAGTCGGCTTCCGCCGACATTTGCGGATTTTACGTCTTGAATCGCCCCGGAAAGCCATCCACTGAGAACCCGTCATTTGGCGATTGGTCTGGTTGAGTTTTCCCCACAGGAGCTGGGTCGTTTGGTTTTGAGGCGGCTTCACTCCCAGTGTCCTTCCAAAGCGCCTTCACCGATGGTTGCATTCCGACCATCCATTCCCGGTCTATTAGTCCTACCTGAATTCCATGAGTACACGATTGTTTGGCACCGACGGCATCCGCGGCCGCGTCAATGAATTCCCCATCACCGCGGAGGTCGCCCTCCGTGTTGGAAAGGCGGTTGCCCGCGTCCTTCGATCCTCAGGTCCGAACCGCAATCGCGTGCTGGTCGGGAAAGACACCCGCATTTCCGGCTACATGCTCGAGACGGCGCTCACCAGCGGACTTGTCTCCATGGGGATGGACGTGTTCATGGTCGGCCCCATGCCAACGCCCGCCGTTGCCCACTTGACCAAATCGATGGGAGCCGCCGCCGGTATCATGCTCACCGCCTCGCACAATCCCTACGAGGACAATGGCATGAAAATCTTCGGGCCGGACGGCTACAAGCTCTCCGACCAACTGGAGGAAATCATCGAGCGCCATATCCTCGGCGAAGAACCGGAGGCCGCGCCCGTTCCCCCGCGTCAGATCGGCAAGGCCCACCGCATCGAGGACGCGCGCGGCCGTTACATCGAGTTTGCCAAGCACACCGCCGACAATGTCCCGCTGCACGGACTCAAGGTCGTGGTGGACTGCGGGCACGGTGCCGCCTACTTCATCGCGCCACTCATTTTCAAGGAGCTCGGCGCGGAAGTCATCACCACCGGCATCCAGCCGGATGGTCTCAACATCAACGACGGCTGCGGCGCGCTGTTTCCCGACAACGCCGGTGAACTCGTCCGCCGCTTCAATGCCGACCTCGGCATTTCCTTCGATGGCGATGCCGACCGCGTGATTTTCACTGATTCGAATGGGCAGGTCGTCAGCGGCGACCGCATCCTCGCCCTCTGCTCGATTGCGCTGAAGGAACAGGGCCGCCTCAAGCACGACACCATGGTCTGCACCAGCATGAGCAATCTCGGTCTGATCGAAACCATGAGAGCCAACGGCATCAAGGTAGAGACCACCGGTATCGGCGACAGACAGGTCATCGAGTGCATGCGCAAGGGCGGCTATACCTTCGGCGGAGAAAATTCCGGCCACCTGATTTTCGCCGAACATGCAACCACCGGTGACGGCATCCTAAGTGCCCTTCAAGTGCTGAAGATGATGCGTGAAAAGAACGCCACCATCGCCCAGCTCGCCGCCTCCATGTCGGAGTATCCCAGCCAACTCGCCAACATACCGGTCAAGGAAAAGCCACCGATCGACAGTCTTCCAAAGCTCAAGAAACTCATGGCGCAAGCCACCAAGTCCTTCGGCAAGGACGGGCGACACCTGATCCGTTACTCAGGGACTGAGAGCAAGATCCGCGTGCTCGTCGAACATCGCCAAATCGATGAAGCCCGGCTCTGGCTGAGTAAATTCGCCGCTGTCATCCGCGAGGAAATCGGTTGACCGTCATGCCATCCAACGAGGACATCGCCTGCCATCCGCTCACACTGACGCGCAGCATCGAGGATTTCCCGATCGGGAATATTCCGCTGAGCACGCATCACCAGTTGAGCAAAAATGGACCGTGGGGGGATCTCTCGATCCATCCTCGGGTCTGGCTGGATACTGAAGACGCCGCTGCCTTCACCGACCCCGAAGTTCTCACAATCATCGATGATCAAGGCGTGGCACTGGCGTGGCGCGGGGGGCAGCCTGACCCCACGCACTCCCGCCTTGCGACGAAGTCCTTCGTCATCCGCCACCCTTGGGACCTCCTCCGAGCAAACGAACAATTCGTTTCCTCCCTCACGGAATCCTTGCTTTCCCACGGCACCATTCACCCTTCCGCCGTCATCGAAGGCGTCGTCCACCTCGGAGCAGGATCCCGCATCCTGCCAGGCGTGTTCATCGAGGGAAACGTCAGGATCGGAGCCAACACCAAGATCGGCCCGAACTGCTACCTGCGCGGCAGCACCTCCATCGGTGAAGGCTGCCATATCGGCCAATCGGTCGAGATCAAGAACTGCCTCATCCTCTCCGGAACCAACGTCGGCCACCTTTCCTACGTCGGCGACTCCATCCTCTGCGAAAAGGTCAACTTCGGAGCCGGCACCACCGTCTCCAATCTGCGCCACGACGGAAAAAACCATCGCTCGATGATCAACGGCGAACTCGTCGACACCGGCCGCCGCAAATTCGGCACCATCGTCGGTGATGGCGTCCACACCGGCATCAATACCTCCATCTATCCGGGCCGAAAGCTCTGGCCAAACACCAACACCCGCCCCGGCGAAATCGTTCAAAAAGACAAAATGACGAATGACTAAGCACGAATGACGAATGAAACAACTCTCATTCGATCCCGCTCCCTTCGTCTCAACCTTTCGTCATTCGGAAATTAGTCATTAGCCCTTTCTTCCCCACATGTGCGGCATCGTAGGTTACATCGGCAAGTCGGACGCTCCCTCCGTTCTCATCAACGGACTCAGGAGGCTTGAATATCGCGGCTACGATTCAGCCGGTGTCGCCATTCTCGATGACGGGAAAATCATCGTCACCAAGGCCCCGGGCAAGGTCGCCGCGCTGAGCGAGAAGACCCGCCGGGAATAGCCGGCCGAGCGCTTCAGCCGAAGCGGCACCGGCATCGCCCACACCCGCTGGGCCACCCACGGGCCGCCCACCGAAGCCAACGCCCACCCGCATCTAGACCAAACTGGAAACATCGCTCTGGTCCACAATGGAATCATCGAGAACTACCGCTCGCTGCGCGCTCGACTCGAGACCAAGGGCAGTCTGTTTCTTTCCGACACCGACACCGAGGTCCTCTCCCACCTCATCGGCTCCTGTTACAAAGGCAATCTTCTACAGGCCGTCTGCGATGCGCTCCACCAAGTCGAAGGCACCTTCGGCATCGCTGTGTTGAGTTCGCTGGAACCCGGAAAAATCATCACCGCCCGGCGCGGCAGCCCGATCGTCATCGGCGTGGGCGAAGGTGAAACAATCATCGCCTCCGATGCCTCCGCGATCCTTTCGCACACCCAGCGTGTGATCTACCTCGCCGACAACGACATCGCCGTCGTCACCGCGGACTCGGTGGACATCCGCGACCTGAACAACGTCCCAGTCACCCGCGAGATCGCCGAGCTCGGCCTCGATGCTGGAGCCGCCGAAAAGGGTGGCTACGAACACTTCATGCTCAAGGAAATCCATGAGCAGCCGGACGCCCTCGCCAACGCCATCCGTGGCCGTCTCGATTTCAATCTCGGCACGTCCGTGCTTTCCGGCATGGGCACCTCGCCACGCGACCTCGCGGAAATTTCCCGCATCGTCCTCGTCGGCTGCGGCACCTCGCTGCACGCCGGCCTGGTCGGTGAATACGCTTTCGAAGACCTCGCCGACGTTCCCGCTGAGGTCCAGCAGGCGGCTGAGTTCCGCTACCGGAACCCGATCGTCGGCCGCAACGATCTCGTCGTCGCCATTTCCCAGTCCGGAGAAACCGCTGACACGCTCGCCGCTGTTAGAGAGGCAAACCAGAAGGGCGCATTCGTGATGAGCCTCTGCAATGTCGTCGGCTCCACCATCTCACGTGAGACTGGTCGCGGCGTCTATCTTCACGCAGGTCCGGAAATTTCCGTCGCCTCCACCAAGGCCTTTACCTGCCAGGTCGCCGTGCTGCTGATGATGGCCCTCAAGCTCGGTCGCGGCCGACGCTTCTCCCGTGAGGACGGCATCGCGCTCGCCCGGGCCATCGAATCGATCCCCTCACTCGTCGCCCGCACGGTGGAGAAGAGCGACCACATCGAGGCCATCGCGAAGCGATACGCCGCCGGCGAACACGCCTTTTTCATCGGTCGCGGTCCGATGTATCCGGTCGCCCTCGAAGGTGCGCTGAAACTGAAGGAAATTTCCTACATCCACGCCGAGGGCTACCACGCCGCCGAACTCAAGCACGGGCCGATTGCCCTTCTGGTCAAGGACACGCCAGTGATCGCCTTGGCCTGCGACATCGCGGGCAAGGACAAGACGCTTGGCAACATCGAGGAATGCCGCGCCCGTGGAGCCCGCATCCTCGGAGTCATCACCGAAGGCGATCACGAAGCCGCCGAGACGATGGATGACATCATCGAAATCCCGGCCTGCCACCCGCTCGTCGCCACGATCCCGGCCGCTGTCGCCCTCCAGCTCTTCGCCTACCACGTCGCCCGGGCCCGTGGTTGTGAAATCGACCAGCCTCGGAATCTCGCGAAGAGCGTGACGGTGGAGTGACCTACTCCTCCCAGTTCAACTGCTCCGGCAAGCTCCCCGGATTTCCTGTTAGGCGCGGATAACCCTCCCACGCCTGGCGGTTTCCGAAGATCCGACCGGTCAAGCGTTTCAGGATCTCGCCGCTGCTTTTGATGTCGCGAGGCTGGGTTTGCAGACGGTCACCTTCGTCCTTGTATCGCAGAAGCCAACTGAAGGCTGGTCGCAGATCGACGGTTTCCTTTTTTTCCCAGTTCTGGGATTCCCCGAACCTCATGTCCGCGACCCAGACGCCGGTGGCGGTCTTCCGAGCGATCCACCAGCCGTCGGAAAAGCAATCCAGCGTCCGCGCTTCGCGAGTGTCCGCCACTGCGGCAAAGGCCTCGCGTTGACGTGGGATGACGGTCCATTTCACCGGGGTGTCCTTCATTTCAAATACCGATCGATAGCCGATCCAGATCTCGTCGCCGCGATCCACTACGGAACGCCAAAGGAGGATATTGAAAGGAGTCGGACCTTCCATGCGCCGCTGGCAGGTCACCTTTCGTTGCAGAAGATCGGCGTCGAATCCGGAGGAGACCCAGGCCTTTGCCCCGAGACTGAGCACCACATACGCGGCGCTGAGGATGAGGCCACGGACGCCGAGCTTCAGCCGCTTCGGGTCCTTTGTCTTCAGGAAGGCCAGCCACACGACGGTCACCAGCATCGGCAGGGTGAAGAAGAGATCGATGATGAAGAGATTGTTGAAGCCGACCCGGTAGTCGGAAAACGGGTAGAATACCTGGGTGCCGTAGACCGTGAAGCAATCGAGCAGCACGTGCGTCCCCATGCAGGTGAAGATGAACCAGCCGATCCGTGCCCTCGATACCTTGTCGCGCTTCCAGCGTTTCGCCAGCCACGGCGCCAAGGTTAGGGCCGCTACGATCATCATCAGCAGCGAGTGGCTCAGCCCACGGTGCACGTCGAGCTCGTGCGCCGTGTCCAGAAATGGGAGGAGCAGCACATCGAGATCCGGCACCGAGCCGAAGAGGGCTCCCCAGGCCAGCGCGCGCTTGCCGAGCTTCTTGCCGAGAAACAGCTCGCCGAGGGTCGCGCCAAGGGCCAGATGGGTGATCGAATCCACTCCCCAAGGCGTCCGCCGTTCGCTTCGTTCCGTCAACGGCAAAGCTCCGGTTTTACCCATTTCAATCCTGCCGCGTTCGACCCTGCTTCAGAAGCTGAACTTTTTCCCGAAAACGTGGCGATTTCCCGGTTGACACCCCAATGGGTGGTCCCTAAGTTGCGCCCCCCTCCGCCCGCGGGCAAACTGGTCGCGTCTCGCGGAGGTATTTCACGATTTGCCATGAAAACGTTTTCCGCCAAGCCTCACGAAGTCGTGCGCAACTGGTATGTCATCGACGCCAAGGACAAAATCCTCGGTCAGGTTGCCGTTGAGGCCGCCCGCCTTCTGCGCGGGAAGCACAAGCCAATCTTCACGTCGCATGTCGACACCGGTGACTTCGTCATCGTTATCAATGCCGACCAGGTCCGCTTCTCCGGCACCAAGGAAATTGACAAGATCTACACCCGTTTCTCCGGATACGTCGGTGGCCAGAAGGTCGAAACTCCGCGTATGGTCCGCGAGCGCCGCCCGGTTCTCCTCGTTGAAAACGCCGTCTGGGGCATGCTTCCGAAGAATCCCCTCGGCCGCGCCCAATACACCAAGCTCAAGGTTTACGCCGGTGCCGAGCACCCGCACGAAGCCCAACAGCCCGCCGTCCACGAGGTCCGCTAATTTTCACGACTCTCTCCCACATGTCCGCCACCACGACACAAAGCGCCACTGGTCGCCGCAAAACCGCAGTCGCCCACGTTTGGATGACTGAAGGCACCGGCCAAATCACCATCAACGAACGCCTCTTTGAGGAGTACGTTCCGACCGTCGAACTTCAGAACGCCGTGCTTGCGCCTTTCCAGGTCGCCATTCTTGTCAACAAGTTCGACGTCAAAGTCATCGTCAAGGGCGGTGGACCGCACGCCCAGGTGATCGCGATCCGTCACGCTATTTCCCGCGCGTTGACCCAATACGATCCTGAGACCCGCAAGCTGATCAAGCCAAAGGGCTTCCTCACTCGTGACCCGCGCATGAAGGAACGTAAGAAGGCCGGCCAGCCAGGTGCCCGCGCCCGCTTCCAGTTCTCCAAGCGTTGATCGACCTTCGAGTCCGTTTTTCAAAAAGCCGCATCTCTTATGAGGTGCGGTTTTTTTGTGTGGCAGGGACCCGACCTCCGGGTGAGCCAGCAGATGGCGGACGATAGGGAAATCAGGCGCTTCCGAACCTATCGATGCGATTGTTGAAATCCGCCCGCTGGGGAATCGGATCTCGGTGCAACAAGTGAGCCTGCCGCCGCCGGGCCGCCCAATACTGTCTGTTTAGCACGCCAAATCGAAAAAATTGAACCACAGATGAACAGGATATACACAGATGGGAGAAGAAGTAAATCACTCTTCATCAACGTTCTACATCTGCGTCCATCTGCGTCCATCTGCGTCCATCTGCGTCCATCTGAGTTCATCTGAGTTCATCTGCGGTTAGAAATTCTTAAACTGACGTATTGGCCGGGCCGCCCGGAGGTCGGGTCCCTGCCAAACAAAAAACGCCGCCCGGCACAAGACCGGACGGCGTTGGATTGTTTCAGTCAGTCGCTTCAGGCAGCGGCCTTTTCGGCCTTGGCTTCAAGGGCCTTCCTGACCTGGGCGACGATGGCCGAGAACGCAGCGGCGTCATGAACCGCGAGATCCGCGAGGATCTTGCGGTCCGCCTCGATGCCGGCGGCCTTGAGGCCTTCGACAAAGCGGCTGTAAGTCACTCCTTCGTTGCGGACAGCAGCGCTGATGCGCTGGATCCACAGGCGACGGAACTGACCCTTGCGCTTCTTGCGGTCGCGGTATTCGTAGGTCATCGCTTTCCGCACGGCGTCTTTCGCGTAGCGGAAAAGCTTCGAGCGGAATCCGCGGAAGCCCTTCGCACGCAACAGGACGCGCTTGCGGCGCTGGCGGCTGGCCGGGGAATTGGTGGCGCGTGGCATGGTATTGTTTCAGTTCGAACAGGCAGTTGGTTGTCGTTTCTCCTGCAGTCTCGCCTGTTCGGGCATCCGGTAAGGGACAGGCTGCATGGAGACCACCCGAGACGCGGGTGGGGGCGTGGTTGCGTTGGACGTTCTTTGGATCAGGCGAAGGGAAGATTCTCCATGATGCGCTTGTGGTCAGCCGCACAGACCACAGCGGATTTGCCCAATGAGCGTTTCCGTTTGCGGTTCTTGCCTTGCAGCAAGTGGCGCTTTCCTTGTTTGCGACGCAGGATCTTCCCCGTACCAGTCACCTTGAACCGCTTTGCAACGGCTTTCCGTGTTTTTGCTTTTCCTCCAGTCCTTGGCATGGGGCGGGCAGACTAGAAACCAGCGCCCGGGTGGCAAGAGGAAACTGGAAAGAATTTCGGATTTCGGGATCGCGGATTGTGGACTGAAGATCGAAAGACCTTGGTTTCCGCCCTTCCATTGGAACTTGGACCTTGGAACTTGGAACTTCAGCCCTCCACCGCCTTCGCGATTTGAAGCAATTTTGCCTCGCCGAAATGGGGGCCCAGAATCTGGACGCCAACCGGAAGCCGACTGCCGGTATCGGAAGCCACGGTTCCACAGGGAACGGAAATGGCGCAATTCCCCGCCAGATTCGCCGCGAGGGTGAAGATGTCGGAGAGATATTCGCGGAGCGGGTCGTGCGCCGCCTCGCCGAGCCGCCGGGCCGGAGTCGGCGCGACCGGGGAAAGGATGGCGTCGACCGTTCCGAAAGCTGTTTCAAAGTCTCGCCGGATCAGGGTGCGGACCTTCTGTGCCCTAGTGTAGTATGCGTCGTGGTAGCCGGATGAGAGGACGTAGGTTCCCAGGATGATGCGACGCTTCACCTCCGGGCCGAAACCCTCCTCCCGGGACCGCCGGTATAAATCAAGCAGGTCAGCAGGATTCGACACGCGATGGCCATAACGGATGCCGTCGAAACGCGAGAGGTTCGATGACGCCTCGGCCGGCGCAATGACGTAGTAGGTCGCAACGGCGAATTCGGTGTGCGGCAGGGAAATTTCCATCAACTCGGCCCCGGCGGCGGCGAGTTTGTTCGCGGCAGCCATGACGAGTTCTCTGACACCCGGATCAATGCCGTCCCCGAAATACTCCTTCGGCAGGCCGATTCTCAGACCTTTCACGCCGTCATTGAGCGTGGCGAGGTAATCCGGCACCGGACGATCCAGCGAAGTGGAATCTTGCGGATCGAAGCCAGCAATCGCGCCGAGTAGCAGGGCCGCGTCCTCCACCGTCTCGGTCATCGGGCCGATCTGATCCAGTGAGGACGCGAAGGCAACGAGACCGTACCGAGAAACGCGCCCGTAGGAGGGCTTCAATCCAACAATCCCGCAGTGCGAGGCCGGTTGACGGATCGAGCCACCAGTGTCGGATCCAAGGGCCGCGAAGGCTGTGCCAGATGCCACCGCCGCAGCTGAGCCACCGGAAGAACCGCCGGGAATGCGGTCAAGGTCATGCGGATTCCGCGTGATCTGAAGCGCGGAGTTTTCCGTGGCGGAGCCCATCGCGAACTCGTCCATGTTCAAACGCCCGAAGGGGATCGCCCCGGCAGCACGCAGCTTCCGGATGACGGTGGCGTCGTAGGGCGAGGTGTAGTTTTCCGAAAGGAACTTCGACCCGCAGGTGCACGGCTGGCCGAGCACATTCATGTTGTCTTTGATGGCGATCGGGATGCCTCCAAGCGGCAGCGAGAGATCCACGGTGGCGGCCTCGGCTTTGGCGGCGGCGAGATCATGACTCAGATACGCGCCAATCTGCGGATCACGGCTGGCGATCTTGGCCGCGAGCTCGTCAAGGAGACCCGCGGGCGTGAGACCGCCGCTGCGGAGTTGATGGCGAAGGGAAAGGAGTGACATGGAGGGAAAAGGGGTCAGGCGTCGGCGACAACTTTCGGAACACGGATCTGATTCTGCGCCTGATCAGGCGCGTTTTGCAGCACCGCGACCAGCGGCAGGCTTTCATGCGGGTCATCGTCGCGCATGCGGTCGAACACCGGCGATGGATAGGCCGTCGGCTCGATTCCAGTGACATCGAGCTTCGAGATCGTTTCCACGTAACCAAGAATGGCATCAAGCTGACCTTGAAATTCAGTGACCTCGGCCTCATCCAGTTCGAGGCGGGCCAAGTTCGCGACGTAACGGACATCAATGTGCGTCTTCGACATGGCCGAAAGACTCCAGAGCCGGGAGGAGGCTGGCAAGACTCAACCGCCGAGAGAAGAGATTGCGCGAACGGGGGCCGGATCGCTAACCTGCCGCCATGCACCCGCTGCGACGCCTTTCACTCATCCTGCTCCTGACGCTTTCCCAGGCGTCCGCGGGCTCTCCCGGCGAGGCCGCGCAGATCCGGAAAGAGCTGACCCTCGCGAACGAAGCTTGGGAATTGAAATTGAAAGTCGCCCCGTCCGAGGAGGCCCAACGCGAGCTTTGGAAGCAACGACCGAACCTCGGCGACTCCGCCCGCCGCATGTGGGGCTGTCTCAAGCCATCGCTCGCCGAAGACTGGACGATCGATCCCGCCGCTTGGCTCATCCGGCTCGCGCCCAGAGTGGTGGAAACCAAGCCGGACGGCACTACCGCTCCCGCCATGACAGAAGCGGTCACCATCATCCGCAAGTCGATCGAGGAAAGGCATCTCCTCAGTCCGAAGCTGGCTCCGATGTGTCTCGCGCTGGTGGCCAGCGCCGATCCTCAGGCTCTGGCCCTTCTCGAAAAGATCGAATCCAAGAATCCAGACCCGAAAATTCAAGGAATCGCCGCACTCGGTCAGGCGATACTGCTTAGGAACCTCGGCGACGAAGGTGACGTCATCCGCAAACGCCTCACGCTTCTCCGCAAGGCCATCATCAACAGTGCCACCGAGGAAATCGACGGAACCTCGGTCGCCAGCCTCGCCGAGGACGAGCTCTACATCATCCGCTACCTGACCAAAGGCCGTGAGGCACCGGAGCTGGAAGGCGTCGATTCCGCAAACCGCCCCATCAAGCTCTCGGACTACAAGGGCAAGGTCGTGGTGCTCCTGTTCTGGGCCAGCAACATGCCGGAAGCCGAGCGCACCCTCGAGTTCTGCTCTTCGCTCGAACAGAAATTCGCCGGCAAACCCTTCGCTCTCGTCGGCGTGAATGCTGACCCGGTCGCCACCCTGCGCACCATGCAAACCCGCGAAACCGGGCGCATCACCTGGCCGAATTTTTCCGACCCCGGCGGGCAGGTGGCAAGACAGTTTCGGGTCGGCGAGAGACCGCTCGTCTATGTGCTCGATGCGGAACGGAAGATCCACTTTTTCGGCGCTCCGGGGTCGTTCGTCGAACTGACGGCTTCCGCGATCTTGACGGAGAAAAAGGCACCACCCTCCGCTCCACCGACTGTCGCACCCGGGAAGTAAGGCAGCTTTTTCCAACATCACTGCCACGTGCAACACGAGCTCGAGACCGAACCGGCCGAAGACTTGATTCGCGCCATCGAAGCAGGCGACGGCTCGGGCTTGCTTCTTGCCGCGGGACAAATGCACTACGCCGACCTCGCGCATCTCTACGAAAACCTCAACGACGGTCAGCGCGACTTCCTCATGAAGACCATCGGACCCGAGTTGGCCACCGATGTCATCGCAGAACTCCCCCAGTCCCTCGTCGAGGACGCACTCAATCACTTCAAACCCGCCCAGCTTCGCTTCCTGCTCGCGAACCTTTCCGACGACGACCGCGTGGACGTCTTTCAGGTTGTCAGCGAGGACGCACAGCGCCGCTTCTTCTCACTCCTCGGACCCGACGACAAGGAGCTCACCCGTAACCTGCTGAAGTACGGCGAAGACACCGCCGGAGGACGCATGACCACCCATATCGGCCGCATCACCGCCGACATGACGGTGAAACAGGCAGTTGTCGTACTGCGCCGCGAACTGGAGGACACCGAAACGCTGGCACGCATCTTTGTGGTCGATGAAGAGGGTCGCCTCGTCGGGAAAGTTCGACTGCGCGACCTCGCCTTCAATACCTGGGACACTCCGGTCCACGACATCATGCAGGAGGCCGACGAGCGCATCCTCGCCACCGCCGACCAGGAGGAGGCCGCTCGGATGCTTTCGAAATACGACCTCATCGTGCTTCCGGTCGTCGATGAGTTCGATCATCTGTTAGGCGTCCTGACTTACGATGATGCACTGGAGATCGTGCAAGAGGAATCCACCGAAGACCTTGAGAAACTTGCTGGTATCGGAGGTGAACAGTCCGAGCTTTCATACCTTAACACGACGGTCATCAGTCACTTTCGGCGCCGCGTCGTCTGGCTCGTCGGGCTGGCGTTCATCTCGATCATTTCCGGCTACGTGATGTTTCGATTCAGTACGATCCTGAGCAATGCCTTCGTTCTCTCCCTCTTCCTCCCAATGGTCGTTGCCGCCGGAGGCAACAGCGGTGGACAGGCCGCCACCATGGTCATCCGCGCGATGTCCCTCGGCGAAATCGCACCCGGTGCAGCGCTCCGCATTGCCAGCAAGGAAATCCGTACCGGTCTTCTGTTAGGTCTTTCACTCGGTCTTTGCATGGCGGTGTTCATCCTCTTCGTGCTGCCGCAGTTCAATCACGAGGCGCCTCCATTTGGCTTTGTCCGGCTTGCGCTTTCCGTCGCCGTCGCACTGACCACCCAAGTACTTTCCGCCACCATCCTCGGGGCCCTGCTGCCGCTCGGAGCTCGCGCCATCAAGCTTGATCCTGCTGTCGTCTCCGCGCCGTCGCTCGCCTCGATCGTCGATGTTTCCGGCATGATGATCTATTTCACCACCGCCGGGGCGATTCTCGGGATTTAATCGGACAGGTGGTCCGGCCTGTCCCATAATCAACGCCATGAAGGAACTGAAAGACGGTATCCGCTCGCTGGTCCGGATTGACTTCGGTGGCCGCGTCCACAAGCGCTTCCGAGGCACCGGTGCCGAAGAACGCTTCGCGACCGAGGTTGAGGTCCTCAAGGTTCTTGAAAAGCGCGGCTGCCCCTACGTGCCGAGGCTTCTGGAGGAATATCCCGAGGAGAATTACTTCGTCTCCAGCAACTGCGGCCAGCTCGCCACCCAGATCTCCAAGACCAAGGCCGACGAGCTTTTTGCGGACCTCGAGCGCGACTATGGCATCCGCCATCTCGATGCCGAACCACGCAACGTCACCTACTCTCCCCAGTTGGGCCGTTTCTGCCTCATCGACTTCGAACTCGCGGAGATTCTTCCGGATCCTAACGGCTGAAAAGTGGACGAATCATCCACGCCCACAGAGGTCCTTGGACGTCGGGAGCACATCGCCGCCTGCTGCGCGTGACCGACATGAACAGATCGATCTGTTGAACGAGGTGAAATCGCAAGCGGCTCAATTTCCGATCTGATCTTTCCGCCCCGCGAAAATAGGGCATCTCCGTGCACTGCGCAAAATCACCAGACTAATGCGTGATTTCCTCTGTTTCATCTCCCTCCTCCATCCATGCTATCCCATGTGTGTGTCGACAAGCGCCAGACCCCATCTCAATCAATGAAACCCAATATCGGCCTCCGTTTGCTCGTTTCCGCCAGCCTCCTTGCGATGGCCGACGCCGCCGAACCGATCAAGATCCGCGCCGCCAAGGCCAGCTCGTCGATGCCAAGGTATCCCGCCGCCAATGCGATCAACGGCAAGGTGAGCGACGATTCGCGCTGGGTCAGCGAGGCCTCCGATCAACCGGCTTGGCTGGAGCTTGATCTCGGCGAGCGCCGCATACTGGCAGGCATCCACCTTTTCTCCGGGTTCGGCGACAAGGACGTGGTCGCCTCGTTCAAGATCCAGTTCCAGAGCGGCGGCGAGTGGAAGGACATCCCGTCCGCTGTCATTTCGGGAAACACCTCCAACGCGGTCGCCATTCCCTTTGATCAGACGGTCACCGTGGACACCGACAAGTTTCGCCTTTGGATCGACGCAGCCGCGAAAGGCTCCTCCCGCGTGAAGGAGATTGTAGTCTGGCCCGCCGAGGTCGGTGACCTTCCAAAGATCACGGGTGGAGCACAGGCCGGTGCATCACAGTCCAAAATCGTCCCTCTCTACCTCAACCAGAGCGGATTCAATCTCGGCAAGCCG
>Ga0114958_10002004_pt1 | contig 15589 bp, 17 predicted proteins | sample C_130208_EF_Meta_FD_89577 | JGI IMG/M metagenome (GOLD analysis project Ga0114958, IMG submission 89577) | Freshwater microbial communities from Lake Croche, Canada to study carbon cycling - C_130208_EF_MetaG | ecosystem: Environmental > Aquatic > Freshwater > Lake | place: Lake Croche, Canada...
CTGTGACGGTTGCTCAGGCGAGTTGTATCAACGCGAAGACGATAAGGAAGAAGTCGTTGCCAATCGACTCAATGTTTACTCTCAACAAACTGAACCGATCATTAACTATTACCGATCACAAGGATTGCTTCGGGCAATTGATGCGGTCGGTGAAGTTCACGCGATATCGACTGCTGCGATTAAAGCGCTGGATTAATACCAGTGGCTATCCAGATCAAGACATTTGAACAGATGGCGCTCATGCGCAAGGCAGGGCTCGTTGTTGGCCAGGGTTTAGAGTTAATGAAAGCGGCGATTAAGCCAGGCGTAACTACATTGGATCTAGACGCAATCGCGGCCGATTTTTTGAAATCTAGTGGAGCAACACCCTCTTTTTTACATTACCGCGGTTTTCCAAACGTGATCTGTGCGTCGGTAAATGAAGAAGTTGTGCATGGTATTCCCAATGATCGGCCGATGGTCGAAGGTGATGTTATGTCAATCGATTTCGGTGCCATCGTCGGCGGTTGGCATGGTGATTCGGCTTTCTCAATAGGAGTGGGAGCCGTTTCGGTGGAGGATCAAAGATTGATGGATGTCTGTGAAGAATCAATGTGGCGTGGAATCGCGGCAGGTAGGGCAGAGGCTCGCCTCACGGATATCTCTCACGCTATTGAGACCTACATTAAGAGCCAGGGTGAATACGGGATTCTGCGTGAATATGGGGGGCATGGAATTGGGACAGAGATGCACCAAGACCCCCATATCCTCAATTACGGTAGACCAGGTCTTGGCCCTGTACTGAAGCCTGGAATTGCTTTGGCGATCGAACCCATGATCACTCTCGGAACGGAAAAAATGAAGATTCTTGCCGATGATTGGACCGTTGTGGCTAGTGATAACTCCCGCGGTGCCCACTTTGAGCATACCTTCGCACTCTTGCCGGACGGTAAACCGTTTGTTTTGACGGCAATAGATGGCGGTCGAGCAAAGCTGGGGGCGTTAGGCGTAGAAGTTTCCGACCTGCTCGTTTAATGAGCCGAGATCTTCAATCAAGGCAACTAAGGATCTGCCGATTTCGTGTTTTGGCCTTCGCGCCTTACGATTATCCTCTGCCTAGAAATGAATAGGTCTCATGTTGCCCGTGAAGGGGTGACCTGGGTGCTTACGCAGCTCAAGGTTTTTTACCTTCATGTTAGTAAAACTTCGACCAGATAAGTAGGTACTGCTTGGCTAAGAAAGACGGAGCAATCGAAATTGAGGGCACCGTAGCTGAAGCACTTCCGAACGCGATGTTCAGAGTTGAACTGACAAACGGTCACAAAGTTCTTGCACATATCAGCGGGAAGATGCGACAGAACTACATTCGCATATTGCCAGAGGATCGTGTGATCGTGGAACTTAGTCCGTATGACCTCACCAGAGGTCGAATTATCTATCGTTACAAGTAATAGGAGTACGTCGTGAAAGTTAAGCCAAGCGTGAAAAAGATTTGCGACAAGTGCAAGGTCATTCGTCGTAACGGACGCGTCATGGTCATTTGCGACAACCTTCGTCACAAGCAACGTCAAGGATAAGTAAGACCCGATTTACAATAGAAAGACAACGTTACAAAATAAGTTAATAGATACGCGTGATGCGACTGACGTAGTCAGACCCTCGGACTGGTAGGCCGAGGCCCAGTTACCCAACTGGGGTGCATTGCGAAGGACCTTCCAGATAGTAGAAAAAAGGGTAAGCGATATGGCACGTCTTGTCGGTGTTGATCTTCCGCGCGAAAAGCGCGTAGAGATCGCACTCACCTATATTTTTGGAATCGGTTTAACTCGAGCGCACGCGACACTTGCTGCTACCGGAGTTAGTCCCGATACTCGCGTAAAAGACCTACAAGAACCAGAACTGGCCAAGCTTCGCGAATATATCGAAGCCAACTACAAAATCGAAGGCGACCTTCGTCGTGAAGTTGCTGGCGACATTCGCCGCAAAGTGGAAATTCAAAGCTATCAGGGCATTCGCCACCGCAAGGGATTACCTGTTCGTGGTCAACGCACACACACTAATGCGCGTACTCGTAAGGGCCCTCGTAAGGCAATTGCTGGTAAGAAGAAGGAGTCCAAGTAATGGCCGCCGCTAAAACAAAGACCGCTGTGAAGGGTGCAGCCAAAGGCAAAGTCAAACTCCGTAAAAAAGAGAAGAAGAACATTGCCGTCGGTCAGGCTCATATTAAGAGCACCTTCAACAATACAATTATTTCGATCACCGATCCATCTGGTGCGGTCATTTCTTGGTCTTCAGCCGGTCAGGTTGGATTCAAGGGTTCACGTAAATCCACTCCCTTCGCTGCTCAAATGGCAGCGGAAGCAGCGGCTCGCCGCGCTCAAGAACATGGCTTGAAAAAAGTTGATGTTTTCGTCAAGGGACCAGGTTCTGGTCGCGAGACTGCTATTCGTTCATTGCAGGCAGCCGGCTTGGAAGTTGGCGCCATCTCTGATGTAACACCTATGGCACACAATGGTTGCCGCCCACCGAAACCACGTCGAGTTTAAGGAAGGAAGAGAATAAATGGCTCGTTATACCGGAGCAGATTGCAAGCGCTGCCGTCGCGAAAAAGTAAAACTCTTTCTCAAGGGTTCTAAGTGTGATGGTCCAAAGTGCCCTATCGAATCTCGTCCTTATCCACCAGGACAGCATGGACGCGGTCGTTCAAAAGAATCTGAATACCTACTGCAGATGCGCGAAAAGCAAAAATGCGCTCGTATGTACGGCGTTCTTGAGAAGCAATTCCGTGGCTACTACGAAGAAGCTAACCGCCTTCAGGGCAAGACCGGTGAAAACCTTCTTGTGATTTTGGAAACTCGTTTGGATAACGTGGTATTTCGCGCTGGCTTTGCGAAGAGTCGCGATATGTCGCGTCAATTAGTTCGCCATGGCCACTTCTTAGTAAATGGTAAAAAAGTAAATATTCCTTCTTTCCGCGTAACCCCGATGGATATCATCGATGTTGTGCCAGGTTCACTTGATACAACTCCATTCATTGTGGCTAGCGCTGAACTTGGAGAAAAAGCGATCCCTGCTTGGATGGAAGTTGTCGGATCACAGATGCGTATCTTGATTCATGCCAACCCAACTCGTGCGATTATCGACACGCTGATTCAGGAGCAACTCATCGTTGAGCTTTACAGCAAGTAGTCATTAATTGGATTGAAAAACTACATCTAACTAACAAGAAGGAGATCAAATAGTGGATCTCCCCGACGTACGGAGGAAATAAGTGCTCATTGCACAACGCCCGGTCCTCACCGAGGAAGTAGTATCGGAATTTCGTTCACGCTTTATCATCGAGCCGTTGGAACCAGGTTTTGGTTACACGCTTGGTAATTCTTTACGCCGCACTCTGCTCTCATCTATTCCCGGCGCAGCTGTTACCAGTATTCGGGTAAATGGTGCTTTGCATGAGTTTACGACTCTCGATGGCGTGAAAGAGGATCTCACCGAGATCGTGCTCAATATCAAGAACCTCGTGCTCTCCTCAGATAACGACGAACCATCACTCCTCTATATTCGCAAAAATGGCGAAGGCGTTGTGACTGGCGCAGATATCGCTGCACCTGCTGGAGTCGCGGTTCATAACCCAGAGCTTCACATTGCAACCCTCAACTCTGAGGCAAAATTTGAAGTAGAGCTCACGGTAGAACGTGGTCGCGGTTACGTGACAGCAGTGGCAAACAAAGCTGCAGGTGGAGAAATCGGACGTATTCCAGTCGATTCAATCTATTCACCAGTTCTACGAGTTACCTACAAAGTTGAAGCGACTCGTGTTGAGCAACGTACCGATTTCGATCGCTTAATTGTCGATGTAGAGACCAAGCAATCCATGTCTCCAGCAGATGCCATGGCATCATCTGGAAAGACTCTGGTAGAGCTCTTTGGTCTAGCTCGCGAATTGAATGTCAATGCTGAAGGCATTGAAATGGGTCCATCTATCCACGATGCAGCGCTGGCAGCCGATTTAGTCTTGCCGATTGAGGATTTGGACTTGACTGTTCGCTCATATAATTGCCTAAAGCGCGAAGGAATTCACATTGTTGGTGAGCTCGTGAGTCGCTCAGAGGCGGACCTTCTTGATATCCGCAACTTTGGATCTAAATCGATTGATGAAGTGAAGGCAAAACTTCACAGCATGGGTCTACAACTGAAGGACAGTCCTATCGGATTTGATCCTACAAAGCACCACAATTATGGAACTGAAGTAGACGAAGATATCGTCGAATCAGAGCAGCTCTAGGAGAACGCCATGCCAACACCAAGTAGAGGACCCCGGCTAGGAAGCGGTCCAGCACATGAAAGATTGTTGCTAGGCACCCTGGCTGAACAACTTTTCGAACACGGAAAGATCAAGACGACAGAGGCAAAGGCCAAGCGCCTACGTCCGCTCGCCGAAAAATTGATCACCGCGGCCAAAGAGGGCGACCTCTCTGCCCGTCGGAGAGTGATGGAGACAATCCAGAACAAGAGCGTCGTGCACACCTTGTTTACCGAAATTGCCCCACGCTTTGCGACTCGCCCAGGTGGTTATACCCGCATCACAAAGGTGGGTCCACGTAATGGAGATAACGCACCAATGGCTGTTATCGAACTCGTTGCAGATTAGTAGTTCGCTTTCATTGAATTAACGAATCTAGAAGTAACGAAACGCTGTGATAGAGCCCGCTCTCAACCCTGAGAGCGGGTTTTGTCGTTTTCGGGTAGACCTCACCTACGATGGCACCGCATATTTTGGCTGGGCAAAGCAACCAGATCAGCGAACCCTCCAAGGTGTCATCGAAGAGGCGATTGCTCGGTTTGTCCGCAGTGAAGTCAAGACCGTGGTGGCAGGGCGGACAGATGCCGGTGTGCATGCGATCGGACAAGTACTTCATGTGGACATACCCGAGACCGTTCGCGCCACAAGGTACGAGCCCGAGAAGGATCCATTAGACCCAGTGCATTTTGGTTATCGACTCAATCAAATGCTTGATGAAGATATTCGAATTACCTCTGTTACTCATGCGCCCACTAACTTTGATGCTCGATTCTCAGCTATCGCTCGCCATTATCGATATCAGTTATTAGATGGGAATCAATTGCTGGCGCCATTACAACGATTTGATGTCGCAACATGGTTTCGTCCCTTGGATATCGATCTGATGAACAGGGCATCGGCAGCATTATTAGGCAAACACGATTTTGCTACCTTTTGCCGATATCGCGAGGGTGGGACGACGCTGCGAACTCTTCACCAATTTCATTGGAGTAGAAATACCAACGGATCTGTTATCTGCGATATTGCTGCAGATGGTTTCGGTTGGAATATGGTCCGAAATCTAGTAGGGGCCGCGGTCTGCGTCGGAGAGGGTCGATTTCCTCCCTCCTGGATGGAGGAAATATTGGTGGCCAAAGCCCGAGTCTCTGACTCCTACGTCTTTCCCGCCAAAGGTTTGACGTTGGTAGCGGTGGATTATCCGAGCAGAGAAGAACTCCTCCAGTGGGAGAAAAGATTTCCGAGTGCGCTTGTAGACCTTGTGGATGAGGATTTCTAGGGCTCATTTTGACCCCGCGGGGAGTTAACGGGTAACCTGCTCCTCTTAGTATTTCTTGAGTCTGAACCCAAGAATGAATCCGAATGAGAAAGTGAGAGACCTCGTGCGCACATTTTCACCGAAGGCTGGTGACGTCACTCGTAAGTGGCATGTCATTGATGCCGAAGGAGTCGTCCTTGGTCGCCTCGCAAGCCATGCCGCCGTGCTCCTACGCGGCAAACATAAGACTACCTTTGCCCCTCACATCGACATGGGTGATTTCGTCGTTGTGATTAATGCCGAGAAAATCGTACTCACCGGCCAAAAAGCTGGAAGTAAATTTGCTCATCATCACTCTGGTTATCCAGGTGGAATGACCTCTATTGTTTATGCCGATTTGATCAACCAAGATCCAACTCGCATCATTGAAAAAGCAATTTTGGGAATGATTCCAAAAAATAAACTTGGACGTTCTGTTGGATCAAAGTTAAAGGTTTATGCCGGTCCTGAACATCCACATGCCGCTCAAAACCCGACGAAATATGAATTTAAACAAGTTTCCCAAATTGTGAAGAAGTAAGGAATCGACCATGTCAGATTTTGAAACAATCATCGATGATGAAGAGGAAGTACTGACCTCGTATTCCTCCTCAACGCCTGCAGCTGCGACTAATCGCGCGGCAATCAAGGCGCCCGGTGGTGGAACAGGTCGTCGTAAAGAGGCTGTTGCCCGCGTTCGCTTGATCCCTGGTTCGGGCAAGTGGGTTGTTAATGGCAAAGCGCTTGATGTTTATTTTCCCAACAAGGTTCATCAGCAATTGGTTTCTGAACCTTTTCGCACTGTTGGTGCAGAGAATGAATATGATGTTTTCGCTCGAATTAACGGTGGCGGAACATCAGGACAGGCAGGCGCATTGCGTCTAGGTGTCGCCCGAGCGCTGAACGAAATTGATCGCGATGCGAACCGCCCATCTTTGAAAAAGGCTGGATTTCTCACTCGTGACCCTCGTGTTATCGAACGCAAGAAGTACGGCCTAAAGAAGGCGCGTAAGCGTTCCCAATACAGCAAGCGTTAATTACGCTCATCTGCAGGATCTCTTGTAATACGGTTTCCACAATGGAGTGCGAGTAGATGACTCTCTTTGGAACCGATGGAGTGCGGGGCTTAGCTAATGACTTCCTCACGGCAGAACTTGCCGTTGACCTCTCAATTTCGGCTGCGCACATTCTGGGTGAACTCGGTACCTTCGAAGGACATCGGCCGAAGGCGATAGTTGGTTACGATTCGCGCGCTTCTGGCGAATTTCTCGAGGCTGCCGTCGTTGCCGGTTTAGCCAGTGCCGGAGTGGACGTTTACCGCGTTGGCGTTATCCCGACCCCTGCTATTGCCTTCTTAGTTGCGGATACAGGTTCGGATCTTGGTGTAATGATCAGTGCTTCACATAATCCGATGCCAGACAATGGTATTAAATTCTTTGCAAAAGGCGGAGGCAAACTCGACGATAGTCTCGAAGCCGCTATTGAAAATCGACTAGGTGAGCCCTGGACGCGCCCTACTGGAAGATCTGTTGGCAGAGTGATTGCTGACGAATCAGCATCTGAGCGCTACCTCTTTCACCTACTCAATTCGCTGAGCAGTAATTTATCGGGTATCAAAGTAGTAGTGGATTGCGCTAACGGTGCATCCTCTCGAACCGCCCCCAAGGCATATTCCCGCGCAGGTGCAGAGGTGGTTGCGATTTCCCATCAACCGGATGGTTGGAATATCAATGAAAATTGTGGTTCAACACATCTAGAAAATCTCAAAAAAACAGTGCTTGAGCTCGGAGCGGATTTGGGAATAGCTCACGATGGCGATGCTGATCGCTGTCTAGCGGTCGATCACAAAGGTAACGAAATTGATGGTGATCACATCATGGCGATTTTGGCCGCGGATTGGCAGGCTCGAGGATTACTAAAAAATGAAACTGTCGTGGGTACGGTCATGAGTAATTTAGGTTTTCTCAAGGCGATGGAGAATTTAGATATCAATGTCGAGACCACTGCGGTTGGTGATAGATATGTCCTGGAAAAAATGTTATCCGATGATCATGCTTTAGGTGGCGAACAATCGGGCCATATTATTCTGCGTCATTACGCTAATACGGGTGATGGAATTTTGACTGCTCTGCATATTATGCAAGCAATAAAAAATTCTGGTAGATCCCTCCAGGAATTGGCTCAGGTAATGGAGAAGTACCCTCAAGTGCTTATCAACGTCAAAGACGTTGCGAAAGAAAATTTAGCTTCCTCATTATCGATCGCTCAATTACTCGCTTCCAAAAATGAAGAACTACAAGGAAATGGCCGAATACTCGTCCGAGCTTCAGGTACGGAGAGTTTGGTCAGGGTAATGGTTGAGGCTCAGAGTTTTGAAGTAGCAGAGCAAGTCGCTCAAGAAATAGCAGCCCTAGTAAGATCCGAGCTATCGAGAGCCTCGAACGAGTAGAAGCACTGGGGATAGCGGAAGCACTGGGGATAGCGGAAGCACTGGGGATAGCGGAAGCACTGGGGATAGAGGAGTAGGCAGATGTGTGGGATTGTTGGATACACCGGAAAAGCGTTAGCGCTCGCACCAGTACTTGAAGGACTTCGTCGGCTAGAGTATCGCGGCTACGATTCTGCGGGCATCGCCCTAGTCGTACAAGCTGGAGCTCCACTCTGGATTGAAAAGCGCGCAGGAAAATTAGCAAATTTAGAAGATTCATTGGGTGATGAAACTCCGCTTGCGTATTGCGGTATTGGTCATACTCGCTGGGCAACTCACGGCGGACCGACGGATATCAATGCCCATCCTCATCTCGATAATGACGGAAAATTGGCACTTATCCATAACGGGATTATTGAAAATTATGTGGAGCTGCGAGCATTGCTTGAAGAACGCGGTCACGTATTCACCTCTGAAACAGATACCGAATCAGTTGTTCATTTATTGAGCGATGCCCGCAAGGAGAACGACGGCGATCTAGCAGCGGCGATGCGATACGTCTGCTCACAATTACGAGGCTCATTCACCTTGCTCGCGATTCATTCCGAAGAGCCAGATCGCATCGTTGGTGCTAGGCGGAACTCCCCGCTCGTGGTCGGGGTCGGTGAGGGCGAGAATTTCTTGGCATCAGATGTCTCTGCCTTTATCGCTTATACGAAAAAAGCGCTGGAGCTTGGTCAGGATCAGATTGTCGATCTAACTCCAACATCAGTGATCGTTACCGATTCATTAGGTAACGTGGTGACACCACGAGAATATGAAATTTCCTGGGATGCCTCTGCCGCCGAGCGTGGCGGTTTTGAACATTTCATGCTGAAAGAAATCTATGAGCAACCTAAATCGATTGCTGACACGTTGATTGGACGGGTAAAAGGCCTCGACCAAGAGACAATCGCCGGGATCGACCTGACTGGCATTTCGAAAGTAGTGATCATCGCCTGCGGAACCGCTTACCACGCAGGCCTAGTCGGAAAATATGCGATAGAAAAGTGGGCGAATGTCGCTGTGGATGTTGAACTCGCTTCTGAATATCGCTATCGCGAACCCGCCGTCGACTCCTCAACATTGGTGATTCCGATTTCTCAATCGGGAGAAACGATGGACACCTTAATGGCGCTGCGTTATGCAAAGGAACACGGTGCTCGGGTTTTTTCCGTTTGCAACACCAATGGTTCAACGATTCCACGAGAATCAGATGCAGTTCTTTATACCCATGCTGGTCCAGAGATCGCAGTTGCATCTACCAAGGCTTTTACCGCGCAGTTAATCGCGATGTATCTGATTGGACTTCATCTGGGGCGAACCAGGGGAGTCATGGATGATGAAACCGTTGCCTTTATTGGCGAAGAAATTGCAGCCCTACCGGCAAAAGTAGAACAGGTATTGGAGACGGTGGAGCCGTTACGAGCTTTGACTCGCGAATTTTCTCACGCTACCTCGATGCTCTTTCTTGGTAGAAACGTTGGTTACCCAACAGCTCTAGAAGGCGCGCTTAAATTGAAGGAGCTTGCCTATATGCATGCCGAGGGATTTGCTGCCGGAGAACTTAAACACGGCCCTATCGCTCTCATTGACCAAGGAACTCCCGTCATAGCTGTCATGCCGCCATCCGATTCGCCTCTCTATGAAAAAATGGCGAGCAATGTACAAGAGGTTAAAGCGCGTGGTGCGATTGTGATCGCGATTGGGGATTCCGAATTGGAGAGCGCGAACCACACCATTCGAATTCCCGCGTCGCACGAATATTTGCAACCAGTGCTCGCGGTCGTCCCACTTCAGGTAATTGCCTATGAAATGGCAATTGCCCGTGGAAATGATGTAGATCAACCACGCAATTTGGCTAAATCAGTGACGGTCGAATGAAATGATGTGGCGGGCCATGGATCGCGAACGTCGCGATGAGCGCAACCGGGCCCTAGGTATTTCATTACTCATATTTCTTAGTTTCGTTCTGGTGACCCAGCAAGTACTTTCCCAGGGTTACTTATATCGATTAGACCATACGATTAAAGCGTTCAGGCATCACACTTTTCGTGGCATCTCAAGCCACATTTTGTTGGCTTTGGATGATTTGGGTCTGAGATGGGTGAGCGCTCTATCACTTGGGCTCGTGGCAATCTGGCTCGCCTACAGATTTAGATCGTGGCGACCTATCAACCTCGCGGTACTCACTGTATTGGCGCTCAATGGTGCGGTGGGAGTGTCGAAAATTCTCTTTGGTCGAACCAAACCCCGGTTACATGTGGATCTTCTCCATAACCAATTTCTAGGTGCATACCCCAGCGGACATTCATCTAACGCGATGTTGACCTACGGAATGTTGGCCTATTTGCTTCATAGGTACACCAGAGCCTGGGGATTAACGCTCTGGCAATTGGAAGGGGTAGTTGGAATAATCACGACCGTGGTCTGCTTGGTCTCTCTGATTCGCAACACCCATTGGTTTAGCGATTTACTCGGTGGTGTTTTGCTTGGTGCCTCCATTCTGCTCTTTTTTATATCGATTGACCGCGGGTGGCCTTCGAAACGACAGCCATCGTGATAGCCGGAATCGGTATCGATGTCGTGGAGATTTCACGTTTCAAAGAATCTATCGAGCGTACCCCTGCCATGAAGGAAAAAATTTTTACTAAGCAGGAAGCTCTGCTGTCACTTCCCTCGCTCGCCGCACGGTTCGCTGCGAAAGAGGCTCTGGTAAAGGCGCTTGACGCAAGAAATATTTTTCACTGGCACGACGCTGAGGTTATCAATGAAGAATCTGGCAAACCCAGATTCATCTTCAGTGGAACTCTGGCAACTCGATTAGATGGTTTTCGAGTTCATCTGACCATTTCCCATGACGCAGGGATTGCATCGGCCATGGTCATTATCGAGGAAAATTAATATGAGAGCTTTTGCCTTCGTCGATCTTGATGCAATCTCTGACAATATTGCGGCAATTAAAGAACTTACCTCAGCCAAAATATTGGCAGTGGTGAAAGCGGATGCTTATGGGCATGGGCTCGTTCCCGTCGGTTTGTGCGCGATTGAATCTGGCGCCGAGTGGCTCGGTGTTGCACTGTTAGAAGAAGCGCTTGAACTCCGTGCCGCTGGAATTACTGCGCCGATTATTGCTTGGCTGACTCCACCTGGCGAAGATTTTGAGTCAGCTATCAGTTCGGAGATCGATCTCTCGGTCTCCTCGATTGCGCTCTTTTCCGAAATTCTTGAGTGGGGAAGTCGATTATCGATCAAGCCAAGGATTCATATTGAAATTGATACTGGTATGCGTCGAGGTGGAGTTCTTGATGAGTGGGATGAATTTTTGCAGTTCGCGATAGAACATAAAGATAGGTATGAGTTCATCGGATTTTGGTCTCACTTCGCCCGTGCGGATGAACCAGACTCCGAATTCAATGAAGCGCAACGTCTCGAGTTTGAAAGAGCACTCTCTCAGGTGAGAGAGTGTGGATTGAGACCCGAGATTGTTCATCTCTCTAACTCGGCGGCGACGCTGGCAGACCCAGAATCCCACCACCAGATGATCCGACTAGGTATCGCGATGTATGGCTTGAGTCCCGATCTTTTAACCATGGGTCCGGTTAGTGATTTTCAGCTCCGACCAGCGATGACGGTGCGCGCTCAACTGATATTGGTTAAGGCGGCGCGGGCGGGTGATGCGGTGGGATATGGCGGAACCGCAATTTTGCCCCGTGATACGAGGCTGGGAGTCGTGGTCATGGGATATTCTGATGGATTACCGAGGAATACATCATCTGGCGCAGGAGTGACACATGGTGATACCCGCGCCCCACTTGTGGGACGGATTTCGATGGATCAGTGTGTTGTCGATCTAGGTGCTGATTCCCTTGCGGAGCCGGGTGACTATGTCACTGTCTTTGGTAGCGATGGATATTCGATCGATGAATGGGCGAAAGCTTCGGGGACAATTAATTATGAAATAGTCACGCGAATTGCCACGCGTGTGCCTAGACTCTACTCGGAGTTTCGAGCTGGTGATCTGAGATAGTTCTGCCCTAAAGAGAGGTGTTTGTGACCCCATCGAGTGCACCGAGTGCACCGCGTGCGCCGAGTACAACCGGCACCGCCATGCGCCTTTCTGATCTCACGGTGAGATTTGGCGGCTTAACCGCGCTATCTGGAATCTCGCTAGGAGTAGAGCCCGGGGAAGTTGTGGGAATCATCGGACCCAACGGTGCGGGAAAAACTACCCTTTTTAACGTGTTAAGCGGCATAACCAAACCCGAGAGTGGAACCTTGTCTCTAGGTGGTCAGGAGCGTCCCTGGCCCAAAAGTCACGAATTACCAAAGCTTGGAATTGCTCGCACTCTCCAAGGAGTTGGTCTCTTTGAAGAGTTGACCGTGCTTGAAAATGTGATGGTGGGGAGAAGCGGCGTATCTCGACCGAATTTTTTTGCATCGCTCTTGGGAAGTGATGGTAAGTACGAAGCTGCTAGGAGAGAAGAGGCGCTTAACGTCATTGAAATGTTGGAGATTTCGGAATATTCCGGCCGCATCACTAGCTCCCTCCCGTATCCAATCTCTAAACGGGTCGCAATAGCACGGGCCTTGGTTGCACGTCCTCAGATTTTATTGCTCGACGAGCCAGCGGGTGGGCTTGGTAGTGAAGATATTGAATGGCTCAATCGATTGATCTTCGAGTTAAAGAAAGAGATGTCAATACTCTTGGTCGAACATCATATGGATGTGATCATGAACGTTTGTGACCGAGTGTATGTACTCAATTTCGGTTCGCTTATCGCATCGGGCACGCCTACTGAAGTCCGTAATAATCACGATGTCATTGATGCCTATTTAGGGCTTGGATCTGAGCAATGAGCGCTGGCTTGAGCGTTAAAGATTTGTCGGTGAGCCATGGGGCGATCAAGGCGATTTATGAACTCTCCTTTGAGGTTGCGCCGGGCGAGCTCGTCGCACTCATCGGAGCAAATGGTGCCGGTAAAACCACCCTACTCCGGGCGCTCAGCGGACTTTTGGCGGTACAAGCTGGGAGCGCGAGCTGGTCTGGTAATTCACTATTGAAGAAGAAGCCGGAAGAGTTAGTTCGATCTGGAATCGTTCATGTATCTGAAGGTAAATCGGTAATCCCAGAGCTAACAGTTCAAGAAAATTTGGCGATTGGCGGTCTCTGGCGAAGAGATAAAGCCGATGTCAGGCGAGCCACAAAAGAATCGTTAGAACTTTTTCCTGCACTTCAATCGAGATCGAATCAACGGGCGGACACTCTTTCAGGTGGAGAGAGGCAGATGTTGGCGATCGCACGCGCGCTCATCTCTCGTCCAGAACTTCTGCTGCTGGATGAACCCTCTCTAGGTTTGGCGCCACTAATCATTGAGCAAATTTTTGAGAGCCTCAAGCAGTTGAAAGCTGAACGGGGGTTGACGATTCTCTTGGTTGAACAGAACGCCATGAGTGCACTAAAAATTGCCGATCGAGGGTTGATCCTCAACCTGGGAAGATTAGTTGGCAGTGGAACCCCGACGGAGCTCATCCATGACCCTCAACTACGAAGCGCATACCTGGGATTCTGATGATTGTTAATACTCTCTTAATTGGTGCAAGTAGTGGAGCGATCTACGCCTTAATGGCGCTCGCCTTAGTTTTGGTGTGGCGCTCAACCCGGGTGGTGAATTTTGCCCAAGCGGGCCAGGCTGTTCTCTCGACCTATATCGGGTATGAAGCAATGAACGTGACCCACAGCTATTGGATATCGGTGCCGATCGCTATCGCCTTTGGCGCACTTATTGGCGCATTGGTGGATATTCTTTTTATGAGGGTACTAGCCGGCAGAGTACAACGTGGTCCAATCGCCGAGGTCGCCCCTGTGATCGCAACTCTTGGTTTGCTTGGGCTGATTCAAAGCGTGATTGGATTGATCTGGGGCAATGCCTTTGTTCAATATACCTCACCACTTTCTGGAAAAGGTTTCTCAATTGGAAACGAGACAGTTCCATTTTCACCGCAGAACGCTCTTATTGTCGCCGCGGCGGCCGTCGTCATGGGCGCATTTGCGCTCGTCTTCACCTTCACAGATCTAGGTTTGGCGCTACGTGCTGCTTCTTTTCAACCAGAAATCGCTCGGCTTGCTGGCATCAAAGTTGATCGTATTCGTACTATTGGTTGGACTTTTGCAGGTGCAGCAGGTGCAGTAGCGGGGGTAGTCATTACGCCGACTGCTTCCCTCTACCCAAATTCGTTGGACCTGTTCTTTGTCTCTGGCTTTGTCGCCGCCGTTATTGGCGGGTTGGAAAGTTTGGTTGGTGCGGTAGTTGGCGGAGTTATCCTGGGAATCGGATTTGCCTTCATTCTCCAGTACATCGGTTCATCAGTAACTTTTTTGGCAGCCTTCATTATTCTGATGATCGTCCAGCTAGTTAGACCTCATGGCCTCTTTGGGCATAAAGCGAGCCGTCATGCGTAAATTTATTTCTTCATTCATTCAAGGTGCTCGACCATTCCAACGCGTCCGAACTCTCCGACCAATTCAGCGGGCGCTCATATTGACGATTTTTGGCCTAGTTTTATTGGTCGCCAGCAATTATGTGGGAGAACTTCAGGCCTATCAAGGCGCACAAGTGGCTGTCTATATCGTTGCAATTTCATCCATCATCGTACTCACGGGATACTCCGGGCAAATTTCGTTAGGGCATGGCGCATTGATGGCCATTGGTGGATACGGGACCGCGCTCTCTTTCACAGAATGGAATTTTCCGTGGCCGATGGCAATAATTTTTGGTGTCGTGGTCGGTACGATCTTTGGAGCTATCTTGGGGATTGCTTCGGCTCGACTACAAGGACCATATCTTGCGGGAACAACGTTGGCTTTGGCGGTTGGGCTTCCTAGCGTTGCGGATCAATTCAAAATTCTGGGGGGCGAACAAGGCCTCGGCTTCGATATTGGCGACCCACCGGCTTGGCTACAGCGGTTGGCCGGCGGAAATTTCACCCAATATCAATGGTTTTTTTGGCTGACCGCGATTGCCGCTCTTTTCATTTTTTGGGCGACTACGAATGTACTTCAGAGTAGCTTTGGTAGAAATTGGCGAGCAGTGAGGAACAATCCGACAGCTGCTAGTTTGGCGGGGATCAATGTCCCGCGTTGGAAAATACTTGCTTTTACCGTCAGCGCCTGCCTCGCAAGCCTATCTGGTGCGCTTTTGGCCTTACTCTTGGGTTTAGTCACCCCCACGGCCTTCCCGCTCTCCCTTTCTTTCTTGCTCATTACCGGTGCCGTTGTTGCCGGACTTGGCAGGCTCGGGGGTAGCATTCTCGGATCAGTAATACTGGTCTCCATACCGGAGCTCTCGGGTGCGTTGGCAACGCATTTTGGGGATTCGCAAAAATTGACCGCGAATTTACCGGGGATCGTCTCTAGTCTGATGTTGATCATCGTGGTGATCTTTGCCCCGAATGGATTAAGCCAGATTAAGTTGGGACGAAAGCCCGGGTAAGCGCGTACCCTTCTCACCATGTTCCAAATGTTCTAAATGCAGCATAAGCACTA
>Ga0114958_10002006_pt1 | contig 15582 bp, 18 predicted proteins | sample C_130208_EF_Meta_FD_89577 | JGI IMG/M metagenome (GOLD analysis project Ga0114958, IMG submission 89577) | Freshwater microbial communities from Lake Croche, Canada to study carbon cycling - C_130208_EF_MetaG | ecosystem: Environmental > Aquatic > Freshwater > Lake | place: Lake Croche, Canada...
GCAACAGCATCACAATTTGTTCGGGTTTGATTCGATGACCTTTGGGCATTTTTAACTCCTTTAAAGATAGATTATCAAAAAATCCTCGCTTTTGGAGTGGTACTAAAAATTAGGTCAGTTCAACATGATTAAAAGAGTAACAATGTGCCAAGTCTAAACAGATAAATATTGATATGAATACATATCAAGCACTAGTTAGAATCAATAATCAAACTGTGAGAACAGCAGTCATTGCGGATAGCCAACTACATGCTAGATTAATACTAGAGTATCAGTTTGGGATGAATAGTCTGATATCTTATCCCAAGATAGCAGAGGATGCGGGTGCGTTGTCTGTGGACGAGGCAATCAAAATGATTAAGCCCATCAAGCCATTAAATCTCAAACAGGCAAGAGTGGCATCACTAAAGCGAAATATAGATTCAGCTAAACAGCAATTAAAACTAGAAAAAGATCGCCAGCATCATCAACAGGCTATTAAGCCAAGAAGTAGCGCAGCCTAAAAAATACGCTGCGTAATTTTCAGCATCCTAGCTCATTACTATCTATCATTTTTTAAAATAACCCTACCTTGACATAACGTACGTTTTTACGTACTATATTATGAAACGGAGATAAATCATGACAACATTATCAGCCAGCGAAGCTCGAGCCAGCCTTTATCGTTTGATAGATCAGACAGCAGAGACTCATAAGCCAGTCATGATATCTGGTAAGAGATCAAATGCCGTCTTAGTATCAGAAGAAGATTGGAGCGCCATACAAGAGACTCTATATCTAATGGCTATTCCCGGTATGCGTGAATCTATTAAAGACGCTATGGCTGAGCCCTTGGCTCAAAGTAAGAAGGCTTTGAAATGGTAACTTGGAATTTGGTTTATTCCAAGTACGCAATTAAGGATGCAAAAAAACTATCTGCTGCTGGCTTGAGAGTCAAGGCAGAGGCATTATTGAAAATTGTAGAAGTGGACCCATTATCAAATCCGCCACCGTACGAAAAACTAGTGGGTGATCTTAAGGGTGCCTACTCGCGTAGAATCAATATACAACATCGCTTGGTTTACCAAGTCTTTCGGAAAGAAAAGACTGTTCGGATTTTAAGAATGTGGACACACTATGAATGATTTGTCTTTTTAAAGGACATTTCAAAATAAGGGTTATTGACTGACTCAGGGATGAAAAGTTAAAGAGCTAGTAGTGCCTCAGAACTAATATACAAAATAAATTTCATCCTTGCGTCGGTGGTTCAACTCCGCCCCGGGCCACCAAGAATATCAATAGCCCACTTTTTGGGCTTGGCAGGGTTGGACGCCATTGGTTTCGGATATCCCCATCTAGAGCTGACCATTGAAGGGGCGAATCAAGAAGACATCCTTGTGTCGGTCGATGTCGTTTAAAACGACAAATATTATGAAAAACTCTATATTGATACTAATTATGTAATTACCCTAAAAGAACTTAAATGAAGAAAATAAATATCCTACTATTAAGCACTTTATTATTGCTTCCAATATCATCAAGCGCCCAGCTTCTCGACGCAATCCGTGGCCACGCACAAGATATTAAGTCACGCTTTGAGGGCAATCAAAAAGCTGAGGGTGACATTCTTAAGCGGGGACAAATTGACAAAAACGCAAAGGGCCAAGATTTGATACACAACTCCTCTGGTGAGTGGTTGTTGGTAAAGGTTGGCGATCAATTATTTTTACAATCAAGCGAGGACTTTAGATCTAGCCCTGGGCCGGACTATCATATCTATATCAGTAGTAAACCTGCCATTAAAGATAATGATGAGTTTAGCGCCCAACAGATTGAAGTCAGTCGCATTAAAAAGCCTAATGGCGCCGCATTCTATCTTTTAAAGACACAAAATCCAGAAAACATAAACAGCATGCTAATTTGGTGTAAGCAGTTTAAAGAGTACATAGGATCAGCTGATTTACGCCCAACAAAGTAGGCAAACGAAGTGTGTGGATTTTATATGCGATTAGCCAAAGCATTAGAAATTATTTGATAAATGAAAGACTAAATGAGCCACCAATATGATTGAACCAATACTCAGCATTACTTTGCCTATCTTGCCATCGTGTTGGCGGGATTTATTTATGGATGATTAAAAAAACCGAATATGGCAGGTTGGTTTGGGATAATGAAAAATGTTAGGGTAGAAGTAGCGCAAATTGCCAAATCAGTGGGACATGATCAAGTGCCAGCAATTTATGACCAAGTCTTAGGCGACATCTTTTTTGCCACTTGCGCTTGCGTTAATCAGGCCGCTATCCTTGCCGCAAGAATCTCATCAAGAATCGCAAATTCAGTGCGATCAAGTTCTTTCACTGAAAGAGGCTATGACTGAGTCCTTGGCTAAAAGTAAGAAGGTTTTGAAATGGTGACTTGGAATTTGATTTACACCACGTAAACAACTAAGGATCAAAAAGACGATCTACCGCAGGCTTGAGAATACACGCACAGGCTTTAATTAATACTTTAGAAATTGATGCCCTATGAAAAGTTAGTGGTGGATCCGAAGGGTGCTTATTCGTGCACAATCAATATGCACCATCGCTTAGTTAATGAAGTCTATCGGAAAGAAAAAACTGTTAATATATTAAGAATGTGAGCACACTACTAATAATTTTTGCAGTAACAAGGCATTTGATGTTTGGATGGGTACAGCAACATTTAGACTGAGAGATTACTGCAAAAACCGATCAGCAGCAGTTAAACATAAAAGGAAATCAATTGACTAACCAAGATCAACGATGTTGTGGTGTTGGGGCTTGCATCATTAATGAACACGGGGAATGTTGGTGTGGTCAAGTCTGGGATGGCGAAAAAATGGCTCGTCCTGGCCTAAACTCAAAACCTGACCAATCCAAAATGCAGAACCTGGCTACAGATAAAGCAAAATCACAAGAATAGAAGTAAGTGTATGACAAGCATTACTCAAGACTTTCATGCTGATGTAAGAGTGGCATGGTTGCATGTCAGATTTTAATCATTGGCAATAATGACAATTTATCAATTTCTGGATCTCAGTCCTGTTAAAAACCATATTTGTGTTTAAAATGTAAGCTTAATACTAGGAGATATAAATAAATGATTGCAAAATTGCGTATAAGAATTGCGCGCTGGATATTAGGTAAACATTGCCTATGCTATAAAATGGGTTATCACACTATGGTTGATTTCAAACAAAGAACTGTTGATCAATTAGCAAAAACTCAAGAGAATTACAAGATAAAATAATCGTAGGCTCTATATTTATATATAGAAATTTTAGATATCAAAAAAATGAGATTCATTCAAAAAGTGAGTCAGTTTTACGATGAAATTTTAAGTTTCATAAGAGCGTACTTGAGATAGTTTTCTGAGATATACCTTTAGACTTAAATATGTAATGTAAAAAATAAGTGCTATATGATCAGAATCATTAAATATATGGCATATACGCCATCCTGATACCAAGAGCAGGGGCTATTCACCTTTAAGATCAAACACTATCTTTAGCTAGCCTCAACCCAGTCATTTGCCAACGTGTATGAGTTGGAAAAAAATTACGATAACTTATTCTAGAGTGATTGGGGCTTGTATAGGACGAGCTTCCTCGAAGGACCATTTGATTGACCATAAATTTACCGTTATATTCTCCAGCTACTCCGGCCCAAGGTTGATAACCTGGGTAAGGCGTGTAGTTGCTACTTGTCCACTGCCAGACCTTGCCAAATAAATCGTCTGATTCTAAAGATTTATATTTAGCAAAGGATTCCCACTCAAATTCTGTTGGTAACCGTGCCTTAGAAAAACCCTCAAGTCGTTCAGATGCCCAACGTGCAAAAGCGTCTGCTTCAAAATAACTCACATTGGAAACGGGCGCTTGGAGATCAATTGGACGATTTCCTTGCAAAGAAAAGGAGTGATAATTTTTATTTTCGAGGTAATTCCAATACAAGGGGGCTTTAACTTTTTCACTCGTGACCCATGCCCACCCAGCATCTAACCACCACTTTGAATCCTGATACCCGCCATCTTCAATAAACGATATCCATTGTTTATTGTTAATCAATTGATTACAGATTAAATGCGGTTGAAGATACGTAGTATGCAAAGGCGCTTCGTTATCAAAATGAAACTCGCTACCGGAAAATCCAACTTCAACGAGTCCCGAAACGCCTTCAATCCATTGCATTGGCTGTAACTGAGTTGGTTTACTATTTATTTCTGTAGAGTAAACAGGCAGCAAAGAACTTTGTGAAAACAGATGTTGAATATCTGTCAAAAGTAGCTCTTGATGTTGCTGTTCATGGTTAACCCCTAAACCAATAAGCCATAGCAAATCTGGTGAAGGGTTATCATTTAAAAGAGCTGCAATTCGTTCTTCAATGTTTGAGCGCCATTCTAATACCTCATACAGAGAGGGACGGGTAAGAAGTCCTCGTTTATTTCGAGGGTGTTTATCACCAATGCCGTTGTAATAGCTATTAAATAAAACTGCAAATTCAGGGTTCCAAAAACGAAAGTTTTGTTCGAATTGTTTGAGAACCATTACCTCATAAAACCATGTGACGTGTGCTAAGTGCCATTTAGCAGGACTGGCATCCTCCATGGATTGAGATTGGCAATCCTCTGGACTTAGCCCTTTAATCAGGGCAGTTGAATATTTTCTTGAGTTTAGAAAGCAATCAAGTAATGCATCCGATGAGTATTCCTCAATATGCATACTATTTGGCATAAATCACCGCAAAATATTTATTTGGATCAGTCCAAATGGTTGATGAAGAAAATCCAGACTTATAAAGTAAATTCTGAATAGAGTTGATAGTGTACTTATGAGAATTTTCGGTGTGAATCAAGTCCCCTTTTTTAAAAATTCTTTGATTACCAGGCCAAGAAATTATTAATTCTTCAAGTGCCTGCAAGTAAAGCTCTACTCGGTTTTCATCATGATTTATTTTGACGACATGACGAAACTTTTCAACTGCAAAGTTAGAGCCTAGTATTTTATTAAGCGACCTTAAGATATTTAAATTAAAAGCTGATGTTATTTTTAGGGGGTCATCATAGGCATTAATAAGTAAATCATCTGACTTCATTAAGTCAATTCCAATTAATAAGCCTCCGCCATTCACTTGAGATTTAATTTGTCCAAGAAGCCTTAGCGCTTCGTCATACAGAAAATTTCCTAGGCTTGATCCTGGATAGAAAAAAGTTCGTTTACCTGGAACCGTTCTGGGTATGGTTAGTTCTTTAGAAAAATCCGTACTAATTGCTTCCATTTGTATTAATGGATTTTCTGCTTGCAGCTTCGTTAAAGAGGCCTCTAAATACGCTGTTGAAAAATCAATTGCAACATAATAATCGGGTTGAATTGATGAAAATAAGGTTTTTGCTTTTTCACAATTTCCGGCGCCAAGATCAATCAGCGTTCCACCTTGACCCACGTGATGGGCAATGTCTATTTTATTTTCATCCAAGATACGCTGTTCAGTTATTGTTGGGTAGTACTCCGGCAATAAGGTGATAGCAGTAAAAAGATGAGATCCAAGTGGGTCGTATAAAAATTTAGGAGAAATGTAAGGGTTGTTGTCTAATAACCCTACTTCAATCTCCGATATCAGCTGATTTTTTATGAGCAACTCTGAAGCATTTTGGTTTATATGCATGAAAATTTTAATTCGTAATTTTTGGTTATACAACAGTCCAACCTAATTTGCTATACTCTAAAAACAATATACTTAAATAACAATCCAGGAAAAATATGAAAGCAACATGGAATAATGAAGTGATTGCAGAATCTGATGCTACTGTAGTTGTTGAAGGTAATCATTACTTTCCTGCATCTAGCTTAAATATGCAGTATTGCAAAAATTCTGAAAAAACTTCTGTTTGTTCTTGGAAGGGTACAGCAAATTATTACGATATCGAAGTAAATAATGAAATAAATAAAGATGCCGCATGGTTTTACCCCAGCCCAAAATCTGCAGCAGGCAACATTACGGGCTTTGTTGCCTTTTGGAAAGGGGTTATAGTCAATTAAGGTTTTGCAGATGATGTACGGACTAAGAGCCGTCATTTATCAAGTGATTAGCTTAGCAAAAGCTTAAGCCCACACTGAAAAATATTCAATTCACATCCATACTCTGATTATTCATTTCATGTCGGTTTTGAAGTGTGTGGGGTTTAATTTAGGCTGAGGCCTAAGGCCATAAAAAACAGTGGGCATGTAAACACTGGAATACTTAAAAATAGTTCACTGGCGTAGCTATATTTAGGATTGGCATTAATGTATACTTCAAAAAATGAAAACTACCAGTGTTTCAGCAATGACTCCCCTTTTGGTATTAAAGCTTGTTATGGTTGCTGCATTGTGGGGTGGAACTTTTATCGCTGGAAGGATTTTGGCTCAGTCCATGCCCTTAATGACGGCAGCATTTGGTAGGTTTTTTATTGCATCAATATTATTAGTAATTGTTGCATTAAAACTAGAGGGAAAGTTGCCAAGGTTAAATGATAAGCAGATGTTGCTAACTGCCCTTTTAGGTTTTACAGGTATATTTCTCTACAACATCTGTTTTTTTGGCGCGTTAGCCAGAATACCCGCTGGACGTACATCTTTATTTGTAAGTCTTACTCCAATTGTGACCGCTATTTTAGCGGGCATTATTTTTACCGAGAAGCTTGGGATTCGTCGCTGGGTTGGGATAGTGATTGCGCTATTTGGCGCGATTATAGTGACTACTCGCGGGGATATGATCGGCGGTAATGCTGATATCAGTCAATCAATCGGGATGGGGGAATTAATGATGATTGGCGCAGTATTTAGTTGGGCTGCTTACACAGTAATATCGCGGAAGGTCTTAGAGACACTATCCCCCATCAATGCAACAACTTACGGCACATTATGGGGTTTTTTATTTTTAAGTATTGGCGCTATTGACGAGCTCAAGGACATTGATTGGATGCTCCTTGATTGGCGGGTATGGACTTCAGTGTTCTACCTGGGTGCTTTTGGTACTGTGCTCGCATTTATTTGGTATTACCAAGGCATTAAAACAGTAGGGCCATCGCGAGCAGCAATTTTTACCAATTTGGTACCGGCATTTGGAGTTCTATTTTCAGCAGTATTACTGGGTGAACCTATACTAACTTCAATGGTGGTTGGCGGCCTCATTGCCGTACTGGGCGTAACATTTGTAAATAAAAAGTAGTGTCCGGAAATGTAGGCCATATTCAATTCTACTGCTAATCACAAATATAAATGATAGGGCTTGTGTTTACGATAAGGTTAGACTGAATCTGGGATAAGTCTTCAATTAAACAAAGGCTTAACCCGCTTCGAAAACAGTTTTGCACTGCCTTGACATCCATGCCAATGCCTGACAATTGCAGGTTTGTTTGTTGATCGCGATTATGTGGATCAAAAAAGGAAATTCGGTCATTTGCAGATGAGTTTGAACTTTGGAAATGTTTAATACCATCTAAAATTCTAATGGTTGTGATATCAGCTTTATAGCCCTGCTCCTCAAAGGTAGCAGGCACTTTAATTTCATCGATTGAAACTTCATCAGCTTGTGTACCGTTGTAGACGCCAATTCCAGTAATACTAAGACCAAATACTGAAGCCAAAGCAATAACAGCATTTTTTGTTGCCTAAACCAAACGTTAATTTTTTCGGGCATTTGCATAGCTGCCCATAATATATAAATGAAACTAATTTATAATTAGAATGAGTAAAAGTTTAAATATATTAAAATTAATCGCTAGTCGACACAAATGAAAATCATCATGCAAAGAAAAATGGCTGCTATTTTTACGATTTTATTGTTGTCATGTTCTGCAAAGGCACAATTAATCCCACCAAATGCAGAGGGTCTGGAAGAGCAGTTAATTGAGTTGACTATTGACGGTGGCGTGCAGCGTGGCGTTATGTCTAAACGCATAGATCAGCCTCCGGGATCCAAGCTTGTTGTTTTACTACCTGGATACCCATCTGTTGTGCGACCTGAAATGAGTAACGGAGTCATGGTCAGCTCACCGCTAGCGGGAAACTTCCTGATTCGTGCGCGCAGACATTTAGCTGATGATCAAGTGATGACCTTATTAGTAGATTGTCATTCCAGCGTTGGTGATATTTGTAAACCCGAGTATCAAGCATCGGAAGCGCGCTATAGGCATGTAAAAGCAATCATTGATGCTGCAAAGATTAAGGTGCCCTCTATTAGGCAGGTGTACTTGCTGTCGACAAGCGCCGGTTCAATATCATCCGCTTTTATTGCTAAGCAAGCGCAAGAGTATTTGTCAGGTGTAATTCATACCGCATCAATAGATCCAACTGCCCCTAAATCCTACCCTCAGCTGACAAATTTTAACTACGCTGCAATCGGAATACCACAAGCATTTATTCATCATACTGATGATCCGTGCGCAATTACTCAATACAGTTATATCCGCTCAGTCGCAGAGAAATATAAAATCCCCCTGATTACTGTTGCAGGTGTTAGTGGGTTTACTGGTAATCCTTGCGCCGCAAATACACAACACGGGTTTAAAGGTAAAGAGATCGTTGTTATGAAGCACATCTTAAAGATGGTGCGCGGGAGTTTATGGATATCTGAAGAGATTTAATAGATTAGTCAGGCCTAAACTAGAGATAATAAATGAATATTTGTACAATTACATTGGTATTCGTTTTAACCGCATTTTCGACCTGCTACGCACAGGAGTTAATTAGAAAACCAATATCATTCCCGAACGGCGAAATCATACTTGCAGTTAGTTCTGATTATTCTAATGGTTTTATAAAGAAATCAAATGGCGAAACCAGATTGAATTATGTTGGAGATGAAACAATATTAGTGCATATAGTAGGCAACAACCAAACACATGCAATTACCAAAGATTTTTTTTATAAGAACCCTGCATTTATAAATGAATTAATTGATCAGGTGAAAAATGTTCTGGCTCAGAAGGGAGAAAGAGTAACAAATAACCCCGGATTGAAGAGGGTGGGTCAATTTAATGTTGAATATAGTGGATTGGTTGAAACAATAAGTATTAAAACGACAAAAGCTTGGTGGGGCTTTGGTCCTGTTTCAGAAACACTACCAATAAATACTATTGTAAATGTTGATCCAAATCCTTGCGGTATAGAAAACAGTAATTCATGTGTAGTGGGTGCCAATTCATATGTTGCCTATGGTTCAAGAGGACAGTTTAGCGCAAAGTTTTTTCAAAAGAACGGGTCTGTTTCATGCTCCAATAGTGAATTTGGAGACCCTATTAAAGGGGAGCAAAAATACTGTTACAGTACATCATTAGGTAATAATCGCCTACTATCTCCGAATCAATTACACATTTACTTTTATAATCAATCGAATGACATTAGCAAAATATCCAACGGGCATAAATTTATTCAAATAGATAGTTTTGATATCGATAAAATACTTTCAAATGTAAATCAAAAGAAAATAGAGGAAGTTAAATCTCGAGAGTTATTAAGATCGATTATTGCCAAAAAAAATGAAATATTGGCAGATGCAGGGCAAAAGTTAAACGAGCTCAAACAAAAAGAAGTTTCTTGGTCTAAGCGTATCACGTTAGTTGTTGCTGAATTATTAAAGTCATGGTTAGAAGATACGGGTGGTGTTGATACTAGTGAAATACCCTTGCCCTCCTATCCGGCTACCTTGTCGTTAGCGCAAGATAAATGGGAGAGCAATAAGGAGTTTGAAGATCGATTAGCTGTTACTCGTGCAGAGCGCCAAAAAGAGATTGATAATATTCAAAATAATTACCGACAGCGCGTAGAGCAAAGAAATCAGAATGTAGCCAAAATTAATAAAATTCAATTCGATAAAGAACTTGAGTTGCCCAGAAAACGCAAAGAGTTCATGGATCTTGTCATCTCAGTTGATAAACCGAAGATTACCCCAAAGTCTGCAATACTTGATCCAGAGCGTTCTATTCTTTTTATAGATGCTGTAATCGACAATGGAGGTGTAGAACGGTTTGAATTTAAGGAAACATCTCTTGAATTCCGACGGAACGCAATAACTGCAATCAGTGGTATTGAATTTAGTCCAGAGGTATATGTCTCAGAAGCAGGACAGTTCGGTGTTAAAGGAATTAAGTCAGGTAATACCCTAGGTTACCCAAGCCAGGGTGGGTTTACGAATCAATCACTGCAAACTGCCAGAGTGGATATCCCTGCGGTATTAAATGCCTTGCCGCTAGTGAAACAAACAGCGATTACGGTTGATCGAAATCAAGTCGAGCAGATTCTGTATAGGGATGAGAATGAATCCTTGAGAAAGCGGCTAGAGGAGCAGCGACAAACTCAGGAGTTAGCGCTGGTAGAAAGCCTCAGAAAAGCATCTGCAGAAACAGACCGATTTAAGGCTGAGGCAGAAGCGGCCAGACTCAAACAGCGCGAGTTAGAACAGAAACTTGCAGCGTCTCCATCGACAGTAAATTACGGGCGAACGCTCAATGCGCATGCCTTAATTGTTGGCAATTCTGCGTATTCAGGAAGCGCTAAGTTACCGAACCCTATTAATGATGCAAAAGCCATGTCAGCTAAGTTAAGTAGCTTGGGTTTTAAGGTGACTGAAGCCGTAGACGCAGACCGCATAAAGCTAGTAACAGCATTGTCTGAGTTTAGTCAGACTGCTGCAGGTGCAGATGTAACTCTATTGTTCTATGCGGGTCACGGAGTGCAAATATCAGGCACTAATTATATGTTACCAGTAGATCTTAATATGAATGATTTAAATCAAGTTCCTCTACAGGGGATTTCCTTAAATGATGTAGTTGAAAAGTATTTGCCGGGAAAGACCAAGTTAGTTTTTCTAGATGCATGCAGGGATAATCCTTTGATACCAGTGAGTGGTCGGGGCGTAGGTCGTGGATTAGCGCCAATTAGTGTTTCTGAGGGCACATTAATAGCCTACTCGACAAAGGATGGGCAGTTGGCAATGGACGGGGTCGGAAAAAACTCGCCATTTACAGAGGCACTGTTGAATCATTTGGATGACCAAGATGACATTGCAGTTGTTCTTAGAAAAGTTAGAGATGAAGTCATGCGGAATACTGGCAATAAACAGCAACCCTGGGAATATGGATCTTTAACAGGCGGTGCTTTGGTGCTATCCGCAATTAAACAGAAGTAATTAAAGATATGAAGATGATTATCCTTACTATAAAATAAAATAAAGTAAATTAGATTTTAGAATTAGATTTTTTAGAGAACACAGAGTTAGCAGTTAAAACAACATTCGTCAGTTTCTAATGTGTAATGCTAGACCAATAAATTGAGATGGAGAAGTTTGATGAAAAAATTACAAAATTTAATATTAATATTTGGGTTATCTGCGTTTAATATCTTTGCACAGACCATACCTCCAATAACCAAGAATGTTGAATATCCGGCGTACCGAAAAAAACTCATTGGATCGGGTTGGACTCCGGTTAAACAAGCCAAAGAATGTGGATTTTTTTGTCAAGGTCAGAGGGATGGAGGGTTACCAGAAACCCAAGATTGCGCAGATGCAGGTCTAGCCCCTTGCATATTCATATACAAAAATAATGATGGCAAAATATTGAAAGTGCACACCGCAGGCGAGAATCTGGCAGTTCAAAGAACTGCTAGCAATAAATAAATTAAGGTATTAATCAGAATAAATCAACGAATTTATTGATGTAGAACAACCGTGAACCCCCGTGCCTCAATTATATTCTTATGTTGAGAAAGGATTCACTAAAAATAAGATGAATAAAATATTCAAATTCTAACTGATGGTGATATTTAATTAGATTCGTCCGAATGGAAGCCAAGCTGTTGATAACAGTAGCAAATGATTATGGAGCGAACTGGGCATGCCGTTGTATTCTTTATCCAATGCTGTCAAAAATATTTCTTGCCTCAATATTGATGAGGTAGTAAGAGAGGCAAATCATGGTTGTCAGCAAAGAGAAAATACGACATTTAGAATGATCAATACAAACTCAACAGTATCAAAATATGTTGCCCTGTGAAAATAGTCGGATATTTATCAAGGGCGTTCTAATTTTGGAGGGAATAAAAAAAATCCAGATTTAGTTGAAACATCATTTACAGATATAAATTAATTGAGGCCTAGTTATATGTTGGAGTAATTAAAAAATCTGGTAAAGAACCTTATATTTCTTACTAGAATAAAAGAATAAATAAAACAGAAAGTAAAGATGAAAAATATTAAGATAAATTTAGATGAATTCCATTCAAAAAGCATAGGTGAGCTAGCCCCTAAGCATTATCAAAAAGAGCTTAAAAAACTACAAATAGAGTTAGTGAAAATGCAGGACTGGGTATCAACTACAAAAGCAAAGGTTGTTGTGATTTTCGAGGGTAGAGATGCCGCAGGTAAAGGTGGGGCAATTAAACGTATTACTGAACCACTAAATCCTAGAATTTGCAAGGTAGTCGCTCTTGGGACGCCATCTGGCAAAGAAAAATCACAGTGGTACTTTCAGCGATATATTCAACATCTGCCAGCAGGAGGAGAGATTATATTGTTTGATCGATCTTGGTATAACAGAGCAGGTGTAGAGAAAGTAATGGGTTTTTGCACCGATAAGGAATATGAAGAGTTTTTCTATCAATGCCCCGATTTTGAAAAGCTATTGGTTAGAAGTGGCATCAAGCTCATTAAATATTGGTTTTCAGTTAGCGATAAAGTGCAAGAAGAACGATTTCAAGCAAGAGCAAAAGATCCATTGAAACGTTGGAAACTTAGCCTCATTGATATTAAATCACGAGACTTATGGGTTGAATACTCAAAGGCAAAAGACTATATGTTTGCATTAACAGATACAAAGCATGCACCTTGGTATATTGTCAACGCAGACATTAAAGAAAGAGCAAGGTTAAATTGTATAAAACATCTGCTTTCGCAGTTACCTTATGCTGAAATTAAGAATCATCCAATTAAATTGAGTCCTAGAAAAAACAAACCATCTAATTATGTAAGACCGCCTATATCAATCAAAAACTTTGTTCCAGATATATATGATTAAACAGATTAAAAAATTTGAACGTGTAAAAAAATAATGGTGATCAGTATCAAAGAAAGTTGTCGTAACTAAAAAGATGCATCTGTAAATTACTAAAAAATATCACAGTGCGTTATGACTTCCATCGCAAAAAACACCATTCTTAGAATGTTTACACCCGCAAAAATAAACAGTTTTATTCTCTGTAGCATCAAACTTGGTTGGATTAAAAGTGCTGCCTTGATGACTGCCATCACAAAATGGCTGCTTCTGACTTTTTCCGCAAGAACACCAGTAATAACTAGTGCCTGCAGTGACATCGACAGCAAACGGGGATTTTTGTGCAATATTAGGGTTCATTAATGTTTCCTTTGGTTAAAAAAACGGCTCTTAATTTTTGAAGAGATTCTTTGATATCAATTAATTGGTTTTCAGATAATTGGTTAAATGCAGTATCAAGATGATGGATATGTGCTGGAAACACTTTAATAAAAATCTTTTTTCCCTTTATAGACAGTGCAATTTTCTGACTACGTGCATCATCTGGATTATCACAAATAGTGAGCATTCCTTTTTGCGCCATGCGCTCTACAACACCAGTAAGAGCACTTTTTGATATGAGTGTTTTAAAACCTAACTCTTTAAAAGTCATGGGTGGTTGATTGACTAAAGTAGCAATCACATCAAACTGTACCGGAGTGAGACCGAGTGAACGGATATGCGGTGCTGAATAGTCTTCAAATGCTTGGTAGGCTCTAACAAGTGCTTTTAAAGTTGGCAGGAAGTTCATATATGAACTATATTAGTATATGTATAAACTAAAGTCAAGAAATAACACTTTATATCAGTTAATAAAACTACATTCTATGAAGCCTAAATAGATATTATTATGTAGAAAAATGGTAATAACACTCGTTTACGATGAAAGAACATGCATAAACTAAAATCATGCAAAAAAGTAAAAGTAAAAGTAAAAGTAAAAGTGAAATAGCCTCACCATTCTATATGCCAACATGGTATATCCCTCATGGGGCTGGACCTTGTTTCTTTATGGAATGGGATCCTCGGAATGAATGGGATGGCATGCGTGAATTTCTTAAGGGTTTGGCATTAACACTGCCAGTTAGTCCAAAGGGTATAGTGGTAGTTTCTGCGCATTGGCTAGAATCAATTATCAATGTAACTGCAGTAAAAAAACCTAAATTAATTTTCGATTATTATGGATTCCCTAAGCATACATATACACTCAACTATCCAACAGCAGGCGATCCGCAACTAGCATCGAAAATTGTGAAAAGTCTTGAAGAAGATGCAATACCTGCCAGATTAGACCATACCCGTGGAATTGACCACGGTGTTTTTATTCCAATGATGTTGATGTTTCCAAATGCAAATATACCAGTAGTACAGGTGTCATTAAATCAGAATCTTGATCCGGATTTGCATATGAAAATTGGAAAATCAATCGGAAAATTACGTGAGGAAGGTATATTAATTATAGGAAGCGGCATGAGCTTTCATAATATGCAAGGATATGGTAATCCTAAATTCAGAAAAATATCAGAAGAGTTTGATGAATGGCTTACAGATACTGTGGAGTCTGAGCAAGAAATACGGGCAGATGCATTATCAAATTGGAAATTAGCACCCAATGCAAAATTATGCCATCCAATGTTGCAGGAGGAACATTTATTGCCACTGATGGCAGTGGTTGGCGCAGCCTACAAGGACAAAGGACGAAAGGTGTACTGCCAGCGTGTGCTTGAAACGACGATATCAGGATTTGTATTTGAATAAGAAAGTTAATGTTAATTAAAAAATCACTGCAACAACATAAACCTTCTAAAGAATATCAATGCTTGTCGTAATAAATAATAGATTGCTGACTCGATAAACCAAATCGGCAGACGGTATATTAATAAAAGAGACCCTGACATTGCCAAAATCAGAAGTCATGAAAAAAGGAGCAGCAGCCTTGGGAGGGTATATCTTATACCTTAGCGCATATCATTATTGTTGTTCAAATCTGGCAGAGCCATTTGTTCGGTGTGGAATATGGATTTAGATCGCGAACTACTTAGAGCTCGGCCTCATTAGATTTGCTTGTTCAACAAATAAATAGCTTAGGAGATTGGTATATCAAATATGCCGACGTAGTAACAGAGGTAGTACTGAACCAAATGGTTAATTTAGGTTGGTAAGCAGTTTTTACGGGGAAATGAATCGAGGGGATATACTCATGCATGTTTGTAATCATCAAACATGCCATCAAGTACACATTGGTAATATGATCTATCAATCTGGATATAAAACACCATCAATTGATTTACCAGTATATATAAGAGATGTGTTTAATGAGTTAGAGCTAAGCTAAGCTTATCAAAGGTTAATATGATCGGGATCAGTAAAATATAAGAAATGAGAATATAAAGGTGAATTCTATTACGAAGTGCAACTTTGAACAATGAGAAGAGGCTAAGGATGCTTTAGTATCCAAGGCTTCTAGACCGCCAAGTCAAAGTAGCCCATGACCTATAAACACCTTAGCCAAGA
>Ga0114958_10002007_pt1 | contig 15579 bp, 17 predicted proteins | sample C_130208_EF_Meta_FD_89577 | JGI IMG/M metagenome (GOLD analysis project Ga0114958, IMG submission 89577) | Freshwater microbial communities from Lake Croche, Canada to study carbon cycling - C_130208_EF_MetaG | ecosystem: Environmental > Aquatic > Freshwater > Lake | place: Lake Croche, Canada...
GGCTATAGCTCAATTGGTAGAGCGCCTGCCTTGCACGCAGGAGGTCAACGGTTCGATTCCGTTTAGCTCCACCATCATTCTTATTCTAAACAGCGAAATAATCTCAATATGGTAGAAAAAATACTCCTTAATATAGACGAGGTTAGAATTGCGACCAATCTTAGTCAAACCACAATTAGAAAGAATGTGCTTGAAGGTACGTTCCCGATGCCCTATAAGTTTGGAACACGAACGCTTTGGCGTGTTGGTGACCTGAACCATTGGGCTGATAATCTAGTGAACAATCCAGTTGTCAAAAAAGAGACTCGCGGCAGAAAGAGAATGGCGATCTAGTTTAATAACTTTGCTAAGTCTGTGGCATTTAGATGGGTATATCTGGCTAACATCTGAACACTTTTGTGTCCGCTAATTGCTTTAACCTGCATTACGTCTAACCCCTTTTCAAATAGCCGTGAGCAAGCCTCATGTCGCAAGTCGTGAACGTTCAAATCTTCAATATCGACCTTTCTGCAAAGCCTTAAGAACGCGTGACTAAAGGATGATGGCAGAAAGGAAAATATAGAACCATCTTCCCTTAGCGGCATGTCTTCAAGCGTCTGCAATGCTCTATTAGATAAAGGCACCTGTCTTGATGTATTATTCTTGGTGTCAGGCAAATAGGCAACAGTCCCTCTTATCCAACTTCGTCTTAAGCCGATGATCTCACTACGGCGCATTGCGGTTTCGATAGCTATGATGATAAATGATTTCATCTCCTGATTGCAGTTAGTTAGAAGCAGCTCTTCTTCTCCTTCATATAAGCGTCTATCTCTGCCTGGATTAATTTTTGGCTTACCAACGGCTAAAACGGGATTGGCAAGAGGGTAGTTCCATTCGCTGATGGCTATAGTGAAGATGTGAGACAATAAAGCCATGTCCTTCTTTACAGTGTTGCCATTAACGCCTGATGCAATTCGTGCATCACGCCATGAAGCAATATCAGACTGCTTAATTGAACCTATAGTCTTTTTAGCTAATTTATCAGCTTTCCATAAATTGATTCGATAGGTTTCTCGATCAGCGCCTTTCTTCTTTATAGTTACCGTTGATCGATAACGCTCAAGGCAGTCTAAAAGAGGTATGCTCAAAACTTCACGATCATCAACATAAGAACCTGTGCCCATTTTTGACTCAATGGACAAAGCCCAGCGTTCGCCTTCTGCTTTGGTGTCAAAAGTTCTGGCAATCTGTTCATGACCCTTACGGCGTATTTGAACGTACCAACCAGAATTTCTTTTTAAGAAGCGTGCCATCTTATCCCTTGTCTAAATTTAGATAAGAATTTTACATGAAAATAAAGTGAGGTATTTTTTTTGAATGGTTCAGAAATGGTTCAAATAGCACGGGATCGATTTCTTAAATCCCGTAACGTATTGATTTTTATGGTGGCGATAGGTGGATTTGAACCACCGACCCCGGGGTTATGAATCCCGTATAGAGCCTTATTTATCAATGCGTTGCATTGTTAAGTTGTTGATAATTATGATCTTTTTAGTTTTGCACTGTCGTCGGACTCTGTAAATCTGAACCATTCAATGGTTCAGAATTGGTTCAGGACAACTCTATCATCGTTAAATGTGAAACCCTTGAATCATGTAGCTTTAAAGAAATGTCAGAATCCGTGTTAAACAAAGTTTTCTTACCGAAAGCGGAAACTTTCAGCAATTGACGATTATATAGCGCCTTCAGAAATGGTTCAGGATTGGTTCAGCACATCTAATCATGTTTACAGTCATCAAGTCCAATTCTCTTGTTAAATTTTTTAACAGCATTGTTCGCTTTTCTTGAATACTCATTGGCAACACTTTCGCTTTTGAATTTTGCCAACGGATAATCTCCCATCAATCCGATGGACTCGATCATTACGAAAAAATAATTTCCAATCTCTTCAACATAGGTCATTTCATAACCAATGCAGCGAAGGTGACTAAAAATAATAAAAGGCAGACAATGGCATTGCTTCTCCAAATATCCACAGCTTTTAGCGAAGCACCTACGCGATCATTTGCAATTGCGATCCAGTAATTTCTATTTTCAAACTCTGCGGCAGTCACATCTTCATATCTGCACCATTTCCCATCCAAACTCTCTTCAGGATTTATATCAGATAGATAAGTAAGAAACTCACCTCTTTTTAAATTTAGATCAAATCTTTTCACCTTCATACTCTCTATAATTAATATTGGTCATATAAGAACGTCTTATCCCGTAAATGCGCTCAAGAATTTTGCAAATGTCGATTGGAAGAATTAATAAATAATCCTTGTCGGACTCAATGATGGTGGTCACATTTTTATTTGTGCCAATTGTGCTAAATGAAACTTTGTATTTATACATCATAAGTTATCACTTACTTATTTAATCGGTTCTTTATTTTATGCAACATAAGATTAAAATCTGAGTTGTCTAAATCTATAAGCTCTTGCATAATCCCTTTTGTTTTAAGCTGAGAAATTAATGATATTCTGGTTTGGGTAAGGCGATCTACTTCTAACTTCGCTTTGGCGTGACGAACCTTCTCGACAAGCATTTCATTGTTGGGGTCAAATTGAGACACCCACATGCCGCATAACACTGCCTGTGTCACTCCCAGCTTTCTAGCCATTAACGCAATCATGCTCTTGGTTTCAATAGTAACATTAGCCGTAATGACGACCGTTGTGTTAACTTTCTTAACCTTCTTCTTTTTCATCTTGCTTTGCTTTGCTGCATACTGTGTTTTTTGATATAAATGCCAGACCTTTTGAGCTAAGTAGTTCCTCAAGAGCCTTTCCTTTAATATCTTCATTAACTATTCTTTCAAATACCTCTTTTACTTCGCTAATTTCTGGCTTTATGTAGCCACTTTCTTTATCTTGCTGCTTTATTAATCTAACGCGGAGCATTTTCATGTAAGACCTTTCTTTTTTGATTCTATCGAAGCGTCTTGATGCAAACTCCCAATTATTATTGCCGATGGTTGCGCTTGTTATCGCTTGCTCAACAAATCTAGCTTCGCTAATGCCTAGATTTTTTGCAAACTCCTTTACTAAGGAGCAGGCATGAACCGATATACTTGCTTGAAGAGGGAAGCGGGTAACGTCTTCGTAACTCACCTTATTCCATCCTGTTATAATTGATTTTCTGTTACCGCTTTGCGTCTTCTTAATCATAATTTAAAGTCAGCTCCTACTGGCAATATTCCTTGAGAGAATCCATTGGTTGATTCGATAATGGCTCTGCGAGTTGCAGAATGAAGCCTCAAGTGTTTGTTAAACTCATCGCAGAAATCTACAATGTAGGCAACATTTGCAACATTGCCAGATTTCGCTCTAAGACCTCTTCCTATTCGCTGCCTTAACGCAACCTCAGCCTTTCCGCCCCCTGCTAGAATAATCATCCCAACAGCGGGAACGTCAACTCCAACATCTAAAATGGTTGACCCTATTAACGCATCAATTGCTCCACTTTTAAGCTTGTCGAGCGCAATTCTTCTCTCTATCTGAGAATGCTCACCATACATAAATAAGCACTTAACTCCGATATTTGTAAGCATCTCTTTTAATCGTTCGCCGTGAGCTTTGTGCTGTACGAGAATCATAGATTTTAAAGCATATTTAGCAGCTCTTTCGACCTCAAAGACGATGGCTTTATTTCTGAACTCATTCTCTACAATGCCAATGCGATAGGCTGATTGCCATGATGTTGAGTTTGATAAAAATTTAGGTTTTTCTGTAGAGACAAACTTGAAATAGGGCTTTGCAAGAATGCCTCTTTCAATAAGGGTATTTTCATCTACATGAATACCAACTCCACCCACTGCGGCATGAAGACGCATATTACTTTCGCCATTTGATTTCATAAAGGGGGTAGCTGTCAACGCAAGGCGATAGTTGGCATTGGTACAAAGTTTTAGGATTTCATAATAACTATTGCCGCTGATCTCATGCGCTTCTTCTAGGATAACAAATTCAAACTTCTCCAATAAACGCTTTGTCTGCTCCATTCTTGCTGGGTCTTTCAGCATAGATGCAAATGTCTGAACCATGCCAACATTAAAGCCTCTTTTTATAGACAAGCTGCCATCGCCAATCACTCCAACTCTTTCGCCCATATCTTCAAAGGCATCTTTCATTTGGTGCATAAGAACACCTCTTGTCGTTAGAAACAGAGTCATTCTATTAATGCGTTTATAGGCTAGCTTTGAAACTCTCGATTTACCACCGCCTGTTGCAATATGAGCAACCATCCTTCCCTTGTCTTCAAGTCGTCTAACGGTATCCATCTGATAGTCATATCGCTTTTCTTCTGGGAAATCATCTACCTTTGGAGATATGTCGCCTAATGGTTCTGGAAGTGATTTTTTGACGAACTGCACAATATGACCCTGTTTTTCCAACAAGGCTTTGATATGCAAAGCAAATCCAGAAGGGAAGGTTGCGTCCGTCATTTTAAAGAATGACGATATGCCAGACCAGTTTCCAGACTTGAACTTGTCACTATATTCCGCGCCCTCAACCTCGTAAGACAGTGCATCTGAAACAAACAGTTTCATGCCTCTGGATGGGTTAACTATTTTCGCTTTTGTGGCGTTTGAGATTATTTGAACAACTGCCATTTTAATAAGTGTTTGTTTTGATAGGTGTTTGATGATAGCATCATACACAATAAGTATCTAGTGACTAATTATACGATAAACAAAATGGAACAGACAAAAAAAATAGACATTACCTATCTTGCCCCAGAGCTACTCATTAGCAACCCCTGGAATTCCAATGTTATGAGCTTGGAAAATGAAGCTAAGTTGGCAGAAAGCTTAAAGCGTAACGACATGTATGATGCCATTATCGCAAGGAAATTATTTGATGGCAGCTATCAAATATTGGGCGGAGAGCATAGAACAAGGGTTGCAAAAAAGATTGGCATGAAGGAAATGCCTGTTATAGTTTTGGAGAATATTAGCGACAACAAAGCTAAGGAGATAAGCCTAACCCACAATGCTCGTTACGGAGCTGATGATAGTCTAAAATTGTCCGATCTGCTTAACTCCCTAGATGATGCGAACATTTTAACCGATATTATGCCCTATAGCATGATTGAAATTGAAACGCTAATGTCGGCATCAAAAGTGGACTTTGAAAGCTTAATAGGTCTTGATGATTTTGACGATGATGACTTGGAAGGGTTAAGCGAAAAGACTTTTTTGCCAAAGACCCACACCATTATGCGATTCAAAATCTCCTTAGAGGATGCGGCAAGTATCGAAGAGATGCTAAAGAGTACGATAAAAATTAATGGGTTTACAGAAAGTGACGCACTTACGAACGCGGGAGATGCGCTAGTTCATCACTTATTAAGCACTGCATCTTCGCCAGAAGAGGAAGATTAGTGAAATGGACAAAAGAAGCTCTATTGATTGCAAAAGCTGTGCTAATAGACGATCTCAGAATATTTGCGATATGTGTCATTATGGAGAGTTGTTTGAGGAGCAGGACGCATTTGAGTTCGAGGACAGAATAGGCATGACGGGATATTTAGATGACTATGAAATCGATGTTTTTAACTAAATGTAAGTCATTGGTGACTTATAATTTTATAGCTAAGACGTTTGCGATCACAGCGGCATCAATAATAACGCTATGTGAAAAAGCAATCTCACAGGAAATAGAGAATGACGAAAGATAAAGAGAAAGACGATCAAGAAGTTGTATCGTGGAAAATCGAGAATATTCTGCCTTATGAAAAGAATGTAAAAATTCATGACGCGGATCAGGTCAATAAAGTAGTAGCGAGCATAGAGGAATTTGGATTTAGAGGCTATGTTACCGTAGATGAAAACGGCGTTCTTTTAGCTGGGCATGGAAGAAGACTTGCAGCTTTGCAAATGGGATTCAAATCATTGCCAGTTCTAATTATTAGGGACTTAAATGAGAAGCAGAAGAGAGCTTATAGAATTGCTGACAACAAAACAGCAAGCGTAATCTATGACGACACAATGCTTGGCAATGAGATAAAGGAGTTACTTAGCGCAACTGAGAATGAGCTTGCTATTATGGATGTTGCCGCATTGGGTATAGATACCATTGAGCTAGATTCTATTTTTCAAAAATTCTCAATAGATGAGATTAGCGGAATGATAGCGCCTTCTGCAAGCGCAACTACAGAAGAGACAAAGTCCAAACCTGTAGTAAAAGAGGTTGAGTATGAAAAATCTTATATCGTGTCCATTAAATGTTCAGGAGAGATTGAGCAGCTTGAGTTATACAATCAACTCAAGGCTGATGGTCGTGAATGCACCGTTATGACAATGTAACTATGCCAAAATTTACTCACAAATTAGAGATAGAGTACAAACAATCCTTTCGATCAGCTTGCATTGAGGGAATGTTTGATGTGCCAATAGAGAAGAAATTATCTAAGTCTTGGGATGTAGATATTCCTATCGAGAACGAAGAGTGGTCTATAGGTCTAATTGTTGGACCTTCTGGTTGTGGCAAAACAACCATTGGAAAGGTCGCATTCCCTGACGCAAAACTGTTTGACGGCTCTCGTCATGAGAATTGGAACTCTAACTGCTTCGTAGATGACTTTGCAGAGAGTCTTCAGGTTCAAGATATCGTTGAGTCATTGTCAAAAGTTGGATTTAGCTCCCCTCCCAATTGGGTGCTTCCGTTTTCAGCGCTAAGCAATGGTCAAAAGTTCAGAACAGAGATCGCTCGTTTGATACTGGAATCTAAACCTGGCGAAACCGTCATGATCGATGAATTTACTTCAGTGGTAGACAGAACGGTTGCTAAAGTTTGCTCTGCGGCAGTTCAGAAAATGATTAGATCGTCTGGCAGAAAGATGGTGGCAATCTCTTGTCACTACGACATAGCGGAATGGCTAGAGCCAGATTGGATTTATCATGTTGACACAGGTGAGTTTAAGATCACTAGGGGGATTCTTAGGCGACCACCTATCGAACTCGTCATACGAAGGGTACATCACTCTGCATGGGGAATTTTCAAAGACCATCATTATTTAAACGCTTCGGTTAACAAGTCGGCGCACTGCTTTGTTGCATTTCTTGATGGAGAACCTGTTGCGTTTGGCGGAGCCATACCCTTTCCGCACCCCGTTTTGAAAAACATGTGGAGAGCGCATAGAACAGTTTGTTTGCCCGACTATCAAGGCGTTGGAATAGGCAGTGCATTGAATGACGCAATAGCTCAACATTTTATAGATCAAGGAAAGCGATACTCAGGCGTTGCAAGTCACCCAGCCATGATAGCCCACCGTCTTCATTCTAAAAAATGGATTATGACAAGAAAGCCTGGTCGAGTGCCTGTCAATGGAAAGACGGGAATGTTTAAAAGCTCTTCAAACAGAATAACCGCATCATTTGAATATATAGGAGACAAAAGTGACCCCAGTAATAGTTGATACGGCTTTCATGTTTGCCTTCATCTTGCTAATAAGTTATCAAACTTTTTTTGATGACGATGATCATGCTTAGATGCGTTTTAAGCTTGCCTTCTGCTAAAGATATAATAAGTTACTCATTACTTATTATATCTGCGTCAGCAAGCTCTACATCATTAGGATAATAGTTTTGAGAGTCACTAAGAAACAAATTTTATTACTTACTGCGATAAGAAGGTGTGGCAAGTATGGAGAATTCCCTGACATTGATCAGATTTTGCACAACTTAGGTTACAAAACCAGCAAGTCGTCATTGCAGTTCTCAATCCGCGCTTTGGTTAAAAATAACTGGGTGACGAAGCAAGAGCTTGAGTTAAGAAGAGGGCAATCAAGAAGAGTGCTGTCATTAACTCAGGAAGGGTACCGCATTGTAGAAACACATACAAAGACGCAATCCGCTGGTGTTTAACAAGTGCGGGTATGTTTTGTTTTTCTATAAATATATTATTAATAATAAGCTTTAGAAAATAGTATTCATAGAGAGCGAAGAAAACATGCCCGCACTAGACTCAGCAGCTTTATTAACATCGGAAATAACAATGGATGATTCAAAGAGTAACCCAGATGAGACTGAAGGAACGACTAGAGGCAGTAGCCAATCTAAGAAGTCTACAAAGTCAGGAAAAGCGAGACTTACCAATCATCAGTGGGGAGAGCTTATTGCTCTGCTAAAAACAGGTCACTTTACCCAAAAAGAGCTTTCTCTGAAGTTTGGAGTCTCGGTTGGTTCAATTCTTCAAAAGAGAAAGAAGTTGGGCGGTGTAAAAATAGGTGAAGCCTCAACCGCAAAAACAACTCTAGCGGCTATTGATAAGACTGTTATGGCAATGGAAGGCGCTATTGGTTTTAGCACAGTAGAGGCTGGCAGATTAATAACGGAAGCAAAGCGCGAAACCTTTAGACGAGGTGAGTTAATTGGCAAATTAACTGAACACGCTATGACTAAAGCCTTTAGGGATGGGAATGTTGACAGCATTAAAGATACCGTAAAGGTGTTGCTAGATTGCCAAGCTCTTTTTGAAAAGCAATTGAGAATGACGGGATTATGTTTAGGGTTTGAAAATGGCAAGTTCGATACCGCAGCAGATGCGCCTGTCTTAACTATTATCAAGATGACAGATGAGGACATTGCCAATGTCCAAAGTAGCATGAGAGATGATGCCAATGAAGATGATTACATCGAAGATGATTACATCGAAGACGATTACGAAGAAGGTGATGAGGATGATTACGAGGAAATTGAGTGATCCAGCTACACCCAAAGCAGCATGAAGTTTTCAGTAACAAAACGCGATTCAAGGTTGTGGCAGCAGGGAGACGCTGGGGAAAATGTCTAAGTCACGATACGCTTGTTGCTATGGCAGACGGAACGTATAAATTTGTCAAAAATGTGAGAATTGGCGATTTAATTTTAACGATGAATGAAGTTACTCACAAAATAGAACCAAAGCCTGTCCTTAATGTTGAGTGCAATGGAGAAAAGGAGCTAATAAAATTAAAAACAAGATCAGGGAAATTTATAAAAGTTACTAAAAATCACCCTATTTTTGCAAATAATGACTGGGTTAATGCTGAATTAATCAAGATGGGGGATTTGGTCGCTACATCGAAATCAACCACGTTCGGAACAAGTGAAATGCTTGATCACGAGATTGATGTTTTGGCAATATGGCTGGCAGAAGGGTCTGGCTATACAGTAACTAATCAAACTCCAGAGATGGCAAATGTCTTAATTAAATCTGTCAAAGCGTTTGGACATGGAATGACTGCAACAAGCAATGACGGTCTGCATTGGAAAATGTCAAACGGAGACAGATCAGGCGGATCTCAGTCTGGGTCTAACAATCCCGTTAGAATTATGCTAGAAAGGTATGATCTTTTTAAAAGAAATAGCAAGACGAAGTTTATTCCTGATGACGTTTTTAAACTGCCAAAATCTCAGTTAGCTAGATTTTTAAATCTATTCTACGCTTGCGATGGAAACGTATCACTGCGTTCAAAAAACACATGGGGTGTTGAGGTTCAGTTAGCAAATGAGAATATGGTTAGGCAAATCGCAAGACTGTTGATGAAGTTTGGTATAGATGGACAAATACGATATAAAAAGCATAAAGCTAAAAGTTCAATAACGGGAGAAAACTTTGAAAGTTGGAGATTGATAATTTCCGACTCTGAGATGGTTATAAAATTCGCCGACGAGATTGGAATGTTGTCTAAAGAGGTCAATATGCAAAATGCAAAAAGTGCATCACTGACCTCAAGAGGGAATTGCAATTCGTATTTGCCAATAACGCATGATGAATTTGTAGCGCATCTTGACTACATACCTGAGCCAAAATTGGAGTCCAACAATGGTGGTTATAATTTTAAAGTTGCGAGAGATTTGCCAGAAGATCTGAGAGCTGGATTAAATAGTTGGAGAAAGCAAACCTCGTCAAGAGTTTCCAGATATAGGTTTGATTTATTAAGAGAGTATAGCGATGGGTTCTTTGATCGTTTGCGAGATGGGGACATTGCTTGGGAGGAGGTAACATCAATCACTTCGTCTGAAAGTTCTGAAACTTGGGACTTAGAAATAGAGGGTAATCATAATTTTATATCAAATGATGTAATTACCCACAATTCTCGCCTTTCGCAAGTTTCGCTGCTGGACAAAGCTACAGAGAAGGGTGGGCGGCTGGTTTGGTATGTAGCCCCATCATACCGAATGGCAAAACAGATTATGTGGGACGACATGAATCGCTTAATTCCTGACAAATGGGTTAAGCGCAAGAATGAAACCTTTATGAGAATAGAATTAATCAATAATTCTGTTATTGAGCTTAAAGGTGCAGATAATGAGGACAGCTTAAGAGGGGTGGGTCTTGATCATTTGGTATTGGATGAAATGCAAGATATGCGAGCTGGTGTTTGGAGAACGGTTTTAAGACCAACGCTGGCGACAACGGGTGGGACTGGGTTGTTCATTGGCACTTCCAAATCCTACAATCATTTCTATGACGTTTGGGCTAGAGGAATGTCTGGGGAGTCAAGAGCATGGAAGTCTTGGCAATTTACAACAAGTAGTTCTCCGTTCGTTCCCGCTGAGGAAATTGAACAGGGTCGTCAGGATATGGACCCAAAAACGTATCGCCAGGAGATGGAAGCCTCGTTTGAATCAATGGCGGGGCGTGTTTATCATACGTTCGATAGAAAGCTTCATGTTGGAGATTATCCATTTAATCCAAAGCTGCATATTTATGTTGGTCAAGATTTTAATATTGATCCCATGAGTAGTGCCATTTTTCAAATACAACCCAATGGTGATATTTGGGCTGTTGATGAGATTGTTTTGTTTGCATCGAACACTCAAGAGGTGTGTGAGGAATTGGAAAGAAAGTATTGGCGACATCTGAATCAAATAACGATTTATCCTGATCCAGCAGGCGGAGCAAGACAACATGCGCGTGGCGAAACTGATTTAGACATCTTTAGAGAAAAAGGTTTTAAGCGCATTAAGCATCATCGTAAACATCCTAGAATTGCTGATCGCGTTAACTCCGTTAACAAGATGTTATTGTCAGCAGAGGGAACTATAAGAATGCGCGTGGACAGTAAATGCAAAAACCTAATCGAGTCACTAGAGCAAACGATCTACAAAGAGGGCGGAAGAGAGGTTGACAAAGCAATGAGCGTTGAACATTCCGCTGACGCTGCTGGCTATTTTATTCAATATGAATACCCTTGCAGAGTTATAAATATTGGTGGAATAAGTATATAGTAAGTATCTAGTGACTTATTAAATTATATCAGGTATAAGTATCGAAAGTTATATCATCTATAGGCGAATGATAAGTGGATAGTAAAGAGTTGGCGGCATTAGTTAAAAAAAGACATCCTGAGTATGCGTCAAGAGTTGACGATTGGGACTTTCTTGAGCTGGGTTACGAAGGTGGTAGGGAATGGTTCAATGGAAATATCTTTAGATATTTGAAAGAGGGTGATATTGAATTTAAAGATAGGATAAGTAGAGCCTATAGATTCAATCACTCAAAAGAAATTGTTGATTTGGTCTGTAAGTACATTTTTAAGTCAAAAATATATAGAAATGAAAACAATGCCCCAGAGGAAATTGTTAGATTTTGGGAAAAGGCTACTAAGAATGGGCAATCATCTATAGAGAAATTTGTTCGTCAAATAGCCAGAGATTCATCCATCTATGGAAGGATTTGGATTGTTGTTGACAACGATAGAGCTGAAGACAGCGATGCCATCTCAGAGGGCGAGATTCCAAGAGAGTACGCTTACATTGTAAAGCCGCAGCATGTATTAGATATGAGCTACGATGATGATGGCGAGCTTAACTGGATTATGATTGCAGAGACGTTTAGAAATAATGCAGATCCTTTTTCCAAGAATGATGGAATTAATAGCCGATTCAGACTGTGGACAAAAAATGAATGGTTCTTAATTGAAAAGACTGATGACAATGCAATTGATATCTCAGGAAAGAATCTTAACGTAATTGAAGAAGGGATTCATGGGTTAGGGATTGTGCCGGCATTTCCTCACGATCACAATGACACAGATGAGCTTTATTCTTCACCTTCTCTTATTTCAGATATTGCTTATTTGGACAGGGCTTGTGCAAACTACCTATCTAATCTTGATGCAATTATTCAGGATCAGACCTTTTCTCAACTTGCCATTCCTGCACAGGGTTTAATGCCTGGAGAGGAAATGTATAGCAAAATGACAGAGATGGGAACAAAGAGAATATTTGGATTTGACGGGGAGGGCGGCGCTCAACCTTTCTATCTATCACCAGACCCAAGACAGGCTGAGTTAATTATTACCGCTATTAGCAAGATCATTAACGAGATTTATCACACAGTAGGGATGGCTGGGGAACGCACAAAGTCAGACAACTCGGTAGGTATCGATAACAGCTCTGGCGTTGCAAAAGCTTATGACTTTGAACGTGTAAATGCCTTGTTGACAACTAAAGCAGTGGCTTTGAAGCGTGCAGAAATAAAAATGGCATACTTGGTTATGCGTTGGAATGGGGACGATGCAGTTAGCGAAGAGGATATTGAAAAGTTTATCACTTACCCAGAAACATTTGATGTTCGCGGCATTAATGACGAGTTTTCAATTGCAGAGTCTCTCACGTTAATAGAAGCGCCTATTGAAATGATTCGTCAGCAAATGAAGGTGTTGGTAGATAAGTTATATCCAACCATAGAGGATGTGTTGAAAAATGAAATGATTGCAGCAATCGATAAGATGGAAACAGCTGCAACGATGATGAAAGATGCTGGAGGAAATCTGCCAACATCAATGCCAAATACTGGGTTTAAAGGCAATACTCAGGGCGAAAGTAACAACAGTGACTAAGTAATTAAATTTTAATAATAGGAAATAGACAAATGGCATTTGGGATATTGAGAAGCAAGTTACAAGCTAGAGGGTATTGGGAAGAGTCTAATGGAGACGAGGGTCAAGGCGGAGCTGGCGAGACAAATGAATCTGCCGATAAGATTAAAGCGGATGCGCTTGCGGAGATTGACGCTGCTAAGTTAGCTGCTGATACGGCTGGGAAAATGTCAGATAAAGAGGCTGACCTTCTTAAAGAGGTTATGAAGCACAAGACCAAAAGCAAAGAGAATGAAACTGCTCTTTTGGCAATGAAGGCTGAATTATCTAAGTTTGACGGCATTGACCTTGATGAAATTAAGCAGCTATTGAGCAGTAAAAAGGATTCAGAGAATAAAAAGCTTGAAGATCAAGGTCAGTGGGACTTGCTAAAGAAGCAAATGGCTGAGGAAAACTCTAAATTGGTTAAGGTTCATGCTGACAAAAGTCTTGAATTGCAAGCACTTGCTGACTTCCAACAGCAGACTATTAACAAGCTTACTTTAGGGCATTCGTTCAATACCTCAAACTTTATCAACAATGAATTAACTTTGTCATCTGACAAAACTCGCATCATTTACGGGTCACATTTTGAGCTAGAGGGCGATAAGATCGTTGCTTATGACAAGCCAAAAGGCTCTCAAGATCGTATGCAACTGGTAGACGCAAGTGGCGACTCTTTGGGCTTTGAGGAGTCAATGCGTAAAATTGTCGAATCAGACCCTGACAAGGATCGTTTGATAAAGGTGAAGGCAAAATCTGGATCAGGTTCTTCAACCGCTGGCGTAAAGATTGATCTAAGTATGCAATCTAATCTAAAAGGAATTGATAAAATATCTAAAGCATTAGACCAGCAAAATAAATAACTGTTGACAATCAAGCCTTTAAGTGGATAATGTAAGTCACGGATGACTTACTTCATAAGCATAAGAGAACTTGCTAACGAAGCAATAGCCGCTTACGAAATTACCCACTGATAAGAGAACTTCGGTAGAGGTTAACACCACTTTAATTTATACTGGAGATTCAAATGTCTTTACTAAAAACTGTAGCTGAACATTTAACCAACAATCAATTAGTTTCTGGCGTTATTGAAGAAATTATTGATAAAGATCAACTGTTTGCTCAAATTCCATTTACTCGCGTAGATGGCAAAGCTTATGTCTACAACAGAGAAGACCCTTCTTCTTGGGATTCTGCAAATGTTGACGGTTTAAGCAATTCTATTGAGCCAACATTTACAGATGTTGGAACAGCCATTTCTGAAAAAGCTGCAAAGGTTATTGAAGTTACAACAAACTTACGCACTTTGATTGGCGATGTTGATGTAGATAAATTCTTGCAATCTGTTTACAGCAACACCAACGATCAACGCGCTATCCAAATTGCGCAAAAAGCAAAAGCGATGGGTCGTAAATTCCGTAGAACTTTGGTTCAAGGAAACAACGCCGTTAACAGTCTTGAGTTTGATGGCATTTATAAATTATCTTTAGGTAATTCTGCTCAAACTTTCGCCGCTGCAAGTAGCGCAAGTGGACAAGCTATCACATTTGACCTTTTGGATCGTTTGTTAGATATGATTCCAAATGGAGCAGATGCAATCGTTATGCGTCCATCTACTTTAAGAGCTTATCGCCAGTTGGTTAGAGGCTTGGGTGGTACTATTCCTGAAAGCGTAATGATTCACGAATTTGGTCAAAGCGTCCCTTCTCATAATGGCGTGCCTATTCTTGTTAACGAATTTTTACCTGTTACTGAGACATTTGGCGGCGCTGTAACTGGCGGAGCATTAGGTTCTATTTACGGCGTTAGATTTAATCAAATCGATGGCTTACACGGTCTTTACGGCGGCGACAATGCTGGTATCGTTGTAGAAGATTTAGGAACTGTGCAAAATCTTGACGCAACTCGTACTCGTTTAAAATGGTACTGTGGATTAGCTCTTAAATCTACTAAATCATTGGCTCGTATCACTGGCGTTCAGGTTTAATCTGAATCAGTAATGTGAACAAATTAAGGAGTCTTCGGACTCCTTTTTGTGTTTAGCGATAACGGTATTAAGGTGAAGAATATGTATAGATTAGCATCAGATGGTTTTAGAAATTACACAGGCATCTTCGGACGTGTTCAGTTTGAAAATGGCGAAACAAGTCAGGAATTAACTCTGAGACAAATTAACAATATCGGAGGACTGATTGTTCTTGAAAAGGTATTGGAAAATGGAGACTTCTTTCAAGTTGGTCCACACTCTACAGACCCTATATCGCTTGCTTATATTAAGCATCTTGTTGAAGAGACTGGCAATAGTTACGAATCTACATTAAAAGCTAATGACGATAAGGTTGCTGTTGTTGTCGATGAAGTTGTTACAACTGATTCCCCTGTCGCAAGTAAAGGTAATTCATTATTTTCAATTGAGCAGCTTGAAGCCGTTGCTGACAAGTCTGGGATAGTTGGGCTAAGAGAGTTGTCAGACCCTTATGGGATAAAAGCGCGTTCAGTTTCTGAGATCATCAACGCATTGTTAGAGATTACGGTATAGCAATGAATGCCTATATTGCTGGTACTTCGACGGTTATAGATATTCAGCTTAATTATGCCGATGGGTCACAAGTTGATGTTGAGTCAGTAGTCTACAGTCTATATGACGAAAGTGACGTTGCCCTTATAGATGAGGAATCACTATTATCATTCGTTTATGGA
>Ga0114958_10002008_pt1 | contig 15571 bp, 14 predicted proteins | sample C_130208_EF_Meta_FD_89577 | JGI IMG/M metagenome (GOLD analysis project Ga0114958, IMG submission 89577) | Freshwater microbial communities from Lake Croche, Canada to study carbon cycling - C_130208_EF_MetaG | ecosystem: Environmental > Aquatic > Freshwater > Lake | place: Lake Croche, Canada...
AAGATTGTCTTGGACCATTTAAAGATTGTCTTGGACCATTTAAAGATTGTCTTGGACCATTTAAAGATTGTCTTGGACCGCGTTCAGTGTGGTTACGTTGCATTGGGGATACCATTATTTGACAAATAGTCTTTAAGTTGTTTTTAAAATAGGGAAGAAGAAGAGAAATCGAATGACTCTGGTTCATCGTCCCCTTTCAGATGTGTTTTCAAGTATTGTTTCAGTTCTTCCTTCATGTTGGTTTCTTTCTTGGGTAAATCTTCTAAATTAGTTGTTCCACTAGAAGTGGATTCGTCATTGTGGTGGATCGCGTTCAACATTTTCTCGTACTTTTGGGTGGGCCTCGTGACAAAATCTTTGATTTTAGGAGTGGTCAACATGTTTTTGAAAAACTTTATTAAATGATGTATTAAAAAGATAAATATCACCGAAATAATGGTGGATTTTAAAATCCAAGCAAACATATAAAATTAGGCAATATTAGTTTAGCAGGGATAAAAACACATTAATTTCTTTTTTTGACATGGTAATTAATTCAAGCAATGAAGAGTGGTTTAAAGGAAGAAGCACTTCAAAATAAAAATCAGCGATTGCATCATTGCGATATTCTATACAAAGCGCGATACAACTAGGCCCCCCTACATTGGTTACTTCGTATTTCGATAGACAAGTGTCAATTCGTTTACATTTTGTAGGGGTTTGCGAAAACACTTCTTCCTTAATAGGTTCTGAATGTTGACAAATAAAAGGGGATTCATTAAACAAAAAGCGTGTGAACGAGGGCACATGGTGCACAGCGTACAAGACACCTTCGTGATTTGACTCGAACAACCCATCTCGCTCTGAAACAATCATGGTGTAAGATATTGTCGACACCTGTTTGATATGATTCTGTTTCTCTGCATTTTTGATTCGTTTCATCGCGTCTTCTAAACGACCCATGTTATATTCATCCATGTACCACCGCATTTTGTAATTGTAAATAGGGGATTTAAAATAGTCTTAAAGGAAGAAAGTGAAACAAAGGGGAGAAACTAAAAACAACAGTTATATAAAAATATCAAAATGTCTTTAACCCCTTATTTATAAATTAGTTAATATGGACATTTCTTCCCTTGTTTCCATTTCTTCCTTTGATCAAGAATTATTTGTTACAAACCACTTAAAAACAACATGACAACACTATATAACCATGTCTTCATTCGGCGATATCAATCTATGCATTCCTTCTGTTGTCAAAGACAACATGTCACCCAAAGAGGTCACCATTGTCATTGTTGACAAGCAAGGAACTTCAAAATCTTTGAAAATAAAAGACTTCAAGGAAGAAGAACTATATAAAAAGTGTGGGTTCAAAAAGGCCGAGGGGTTTTCAAAGCAAACCGACTGGACTGTTAAACTAGATAGCGTGAAATATGTCGTGTCTGTCTACGCAAAGACGGAAGGCACCGCTAACAATGAGAACAAATTTGATTTCCCGCCACCTATTGATACTACCTTGTTTTTCGGGAGCTGCGCCATTGTCTGCAAAACCAAGATCCTAAACACTTATACCACTCTCACAGTAGAGATGTGGAACAAAATATGGGAAAAACTGTTTGGTGGGTTTGAAGACCTCGCTGCAACATGCGCAGAGGACGACGCGGAAATCGACGAGCTTGATTTTATCCCTGCTTCTAAGAAAACCAAGCAGGGGTATTTGAAAGATGGGTTTGTAGTAGACAGCGACGAATCGGGTCACGATTCTGAGTTTTCTAGCGATTCAGGTGGTGATGGAGGCGTTGTCTCTAATGAAGACGAAGAAACCGAAGGGGGAGAAGAAGATATCAAATGTGATGGGTCCGAGTTAAGCGAAGACGCGTATGACTATAGCGATGAGGAGTAGTTATGCAATACTAAAGTTATAAACCATACTATCGTTATAAAAAACAAAAAATTGAATCTTGTTTTTAAATCATGATTTAAATATAATTACGTAATTATATTTAACACCCTATTACCTTAGCACAATGACCACTCCTATCGTCGTAACCAACCCAGAAGATTTTCGCAATAAAATTTCATGCAAGTTAAATTCCATTTTTGGAATTCCTCACGCAAAGCATGGGCACAATTTAGAGAAAGGAGTTTATAATTGGACCATCAAGGAGGCAACCAGTAGAAAAGTAATTAAAAAATGGGACAACAAGTTCTTTGTGCAAATTTATACAGACAAGTTCAGAAGCACTGTATTAAACCTAAAAAGACCCGAAACCAATTTGATTCAACAGGTAATCGACAATATAATTAAACCGCACGCCATCGCGTTCATGACCCATCAAGAAATGTTCCCTCCTATGTGGGAAACACTGATTGATGCAAAAACAAAGAGAGACATGAACAAGTATGAGACCAAGATCGAGGCAGCAACAGACACTTTTACTTGCAGAAAATGTCACTCTAAAAAATGTACTTATTACCAGATGCAAACAAGATCCGCGGATGAACCGATGACCACATTTGTGTCATGCATCGATTGTGGCAAGAGATGGAAGTGTTAAGCGCTAAGGTTGGGGTCAAGAGTACAGGTACAAGTGTGCGCCCTTAACAATTCATCTGGGAAAGAGGGGTGCACTTTACGAACAAACATATAATGATCATTTTTTTCCTTTTCTGTTTGAATAAATGCGATATCTTGAAGGGGCACGCCATTAGGAAACATTTTAAAAACATAAGGACTTGTTTTGGAAGTCATACGCGTCCAATCAGTGATATTAGTTCCTACGTTTATGGTAAAGGGTAATCTGTCATAATGGAGCAGAATAATTGCAAATATACTCTCATTGGCGACAACCCCTTCACAAATAAAAGAATAGATTTTTTTGTTTTCAAGTGCATATCGTAAGCATAGCTCCGCATCGACACGTGTCAGTGTAAACCAGGGGTCATGACTTAGTTGTTGTGCTTCCGGGAGATGTTTTAGGTTGGCTCGCGTAAAATGGTTTACATTCCAATGCGCTTTCCCCCATTTGAATATACTTTTGTCTGAATCACGAAAAAAAAGTTCTCGGAATTTTTGTGGAGTGATAATGGGGGCACATGCATCGGTTAAAAAGCAGAACCATTGCACCGAAAGGTCGGAAGCAATCGCGTGCGATATTAAAGACATGTAAGCAGGGACTACATGATAATAGTCGGTGCGAACAATCAGGTTTTCAGGGACCACATGTGCCTTAATCCAAGGAGATTTGATTTTAGATAGATCTGCATAATGAAAATATATGCGAATGATATCTTTGTTGGGTTCGACCCATTCGCGCCATATATGTTCTTTGTTTAATATATGGTCGCCACTAATTAGAAAACATAGCGCGACTGTTTTTTCCATAGACATTTGTATTATTCAAATACATTATTTGAATAACAAATAAAATAAAATTGATCTACTATTGTATTGTATTGTATTGTACTATATATATTTACATTTTATAAACCTTATTACATTATATACATTATAAAAAATGGAATTTGGTATGTTTACATACGTTGTCCCCGACACATTTATCAACCGGTGTAAAAAATATATGGAATGCGACATAAGAGTAGATGAAAATTCTCAGATTTTGTTTACCTACGACAACGACCCTGAAACAATAAAAGAATTTGTAGTGAATCTCGATTGCCTAGTGTCACCTATATACAAAGAAAATGATCCTGCGCTTCTTCTACCTCAATTTAATGTCAACAACGACGCAGTGCCGCGCAAATTTTATTTGCAAACTATGAACAAACCATTGAAAGTGTTTTATAAAGAAGCACCCCATTATTCACCGGAGCGCGACCTATATTTATCATTGTCATTGCGTGATATTTTCCATAAACATCGGCATTGGACAAATTGCAAAGCATCCGTTTATAATTGTACCTACTATATCATGGACACAACCAAACAATATGCGTTTTCTATGATGATGCAAATAGGTACCAATCGGTATTTGTTCGCCTATGAACCCAAATATCTTGAAAAAACAGAAGTAGAGCAAATCTTGTACGAATTATTTAAGAGTTAACCTTATAATTTACCGCGTGTTACTGCGCGAATTGCGTCTAAAGAGATGGGTGGACACACTACTGGTCCCACCGCGTTTTTGAAAGCAATCTCATTGCATTTTTCCGACAACGCATAATACTGGTCTTGTAGATCTAACACATTGTTTTCCAGTTGACTTACTTTGTAATACAACGCATAAGAAGTTCTTCCTTGTTGGGAATTGTTCTCTTTTTCTTTTAACTCGTCAATCAACTTCTGAACCTGATTCAAACGTCTTACAAATGACACGACAAAAAAAGACATGACCCCGATAGGTACCCAATTTTGGACAATCGTTTCTATAAAAGAGGACATTAATTAAAAAAATGATTATATTACAAAGAATAGATTAGATTATATAAGCATATGCATATGCTTTTAAGTAATATTTTTAAGACATATTTTTCAAGCAACTCTTAAAATAAGATGTCCTCCAAGTCGCTTAGTTTCCAGTACTCGCTGCCTCCATTCGGGAGTGGTCTTCGAATAATAAACGGAATCTTTTTCTGTGTCAATTCCATCTCGGCAATCAAGTACCCGTCTACAATATTTTCAGGAACTTTTATAAATGCTGGCGCCCCTGCATTAATTTGCATCGCCCGCTGCCCTAGCACGCGTGTCTTTTCAAATTTTGATAAATAAGGGCAGGTCCTATGTAACCCATCTATCACATTATTGTACTTGTCTCGAACCACCACAGACAACGCGATAATTTCATGATAGTTTTGTATAACGCACTCTGGGTGGTTGTCCACTACATAGTTTTTCTTTATTTCTGTGTTGAATTTTTGCAAGTAGGACTCGTCTTCACCATCTGCTTCCTCATCAGAATCAATGGTATCGTCTAGTAATGCCTGGATACCTGGGTTCGATGAAGGCCCGCCCATAATTGAAGCGGCGTCAATCGTGGTTGCAACTTTCTGCCTAGGAACGCGCTTCACTGGTTTGGTCTCGTCAATTTCCCCACTTTCCATACCTTCATCCGAATCGTAGGCATCGGTCATGTCAGAATCATCATCGTCCGCTTCTTCTTCTTCTTCTTCTGGTTTAACAACATCTTCTTCGCCATCGCCTTCTTCGACATCGACATCGCCTTCTCCTTCTTCTTCTACATCACTTGTTACTCCTTCATCCACTGCCCCTTCTTCGTCTTCATCAAGATTTGGCGCGCCGTCGTCTGAAATAACAGAGACTGTTTCATCTGCATCAGAGTCAGACTCGCCTTCTTTTATGACTTTCACATCCTCGTCCTCATCGTCATCAGAACCTGCTCCACCTCTTCCAAAATAACTAGAACCTCCAGATCTACCGCTGTTGTATTTATAAGACATCTTGTATTATTATTAATGTATATAAGTATTTATATAAAGATACGTTTATTTGGTTATTGTTGTTAGAGTTTATTGTTGTTAGAGTTTATAATTTATAATTTATTGTTTTCAATTTTTTAAAAAAAGTGAAAAAAATCATTGTAAAAAATCATTGTAAAAAATCATTGTAAAAAATCATTGTAAAAAATCATAATACCTGGTTGTTCCTCCTAAATAAAGAATCATTATTGTTACACAGCGTGCTTGTTCGCCTGCCAAGCATAATTGCACATATCGTTCGAGCACAAGTAAACATATTTCATATTGGTATCATCATATCGGATATAAATAATCTCGCGCGGGTCGGGAGCCTCCGTTTTATTTGTAGGGCACTCTGGATTCGGGCAGGCGATCGTGTTTACTCTTGGAAGAGTTGGGTCCAACTTGGTATACTTGTTGATAATATGGGTAAATGTTTGCTGTGTCTGTTTTATTTGCGTCTTGGACACACAAATATTGGATGCATCTGGGAGATCTGTCTCGTGGTTACAGTTCCTACAATAATGAATTAATTTGTTCACATCATTCGCGTCAATACGAATATAATACATATTTCCACAGTTTGAACAGAAGTGCATGATTTTATTGTATAATATATAATATACTTATGTTTTAAATTGTTTGGGTTTTAATTGATGAATTGATGAATTGATGAATTCAATTTTTTGTTTTATTTTATTTCATTTTGTTTCATTTTGTTTGTTGAAAGGAAGAAAACATCTTATGAGTCAAAACCAGTTTTTCCTTTAATGACGCATAATTAACGCGGATTTGCATATTATATATAGTCGTTATCAGAACCAATGTTGTATCGCCATATTCGGTCAATCTTTGCTCTACTAAAGATAGAACCTTTTCATAATTGGTCCCAAACTTTTGACCAATTGGTTCGTCAAATACATCAAAAACATGATTATATCTCTGGGCATGTTTGTTCACTATGTCGCACACAGCAACTTCCACATTTGCATACTCCACAATCTGGGTATATTTCTTTTCATCTATGTGACCTGGTCTGCATCCTGGTTCATTAAGTAGCGGCGACTTGCAAAACAGTGTGCTAAGTGACAAGAGAATAGTCGAAATAGTCTGGCAGGATGTCCATTGTTCCCCGCGCCATGTGTTCAGCACTGATATACATACTCTCCCAGTCGTATACAAATTGGGGTTAAATCGTACAACCCCATTGTTGGTACAATAAGTCACAGTAGGGGGTGCAAAGGGGTAATTTGTAGGGAATGAAAACTCAAACAAATAATTGCCACCAAAATATGGCGTGTCCTCGGGCCCTACAATCAGTGCATACCCTTTCAACATATCTTCCTCATCATGTTTATAATATATACCATGCTCCGACAAAGGGTGCACCATCATTTCCTTTACATCCTTCACTAATCTACTAATCGTTTCTTTGCTTATCATTGTGAAAAATGCGCGATTGGGTCAATAGATAATTATGATACGATGCGTTTAAGTGGTTATCTTTACAACAACAATATATATGTATGTGCACAACAAGTACGTATGTCAAGTACGTACGTACGCGCACATTTGAAAAAAGTATAATTTTAAAAATTGAATTTAAATAATAAAAATGAAATAAAAATAAACCAATATACTATACTAACATTTGAAAAATGGAACAATCACTAAAATCATCATCACAATATTCATTATTAGATACTTTCTTGATAAAGCATAATGCTAAGGAAAATACAACAAAAAAATCGACGCATACAAGAATAGGAGGAACAGGCGTATACGGAGGGTCTTACATCATCGAAGGAGAGGAGCGAGACATATTTTACAAACTGTATATCGAGCATGTGTTCGCCAATAAAAATTTAGAGCACCTTACAGAAAGACAGATCGAAGACGGAACTTCAGCAAACAACGGTCCACTATTGGTTGACCTCGATTTTCGCTACGATTATGCAGTGACAGAGCGCAAGCATGACAAACAATTTATAGAAGATATCATAAATTCTCTATACTTGGAAGAACTATGTAAAATGTTTGTTTTCCAAGAGGCGACCACGGAGTTCTACATCTTTGTGATGGAAAAACCACACATCAATCGAGTGCAAGGTAAAGATGGCGCGAATGTCACCAAAGATGGAATTCATATCGTTTTTGGGCTCCAGATGGACCATGTTTTACAGATGATGCTTCGAGAAAAAGTGATGGCGAGATTCCCAGACTACAGCGACCTACCTCTTACCAATGACATGAACGGTGTCTTCGATGAAGGCATCAGCAAGGGTTGTGTTAATTGGCAACTCTACGGTTCGAGAAAACCAGGAGGAGAGGCCTACCAACTGACAGGGCACTACAAGGTCACATACAGCGAAGACGATGCGGCATTGGTCATGGCAGACATAGGGACACGTGCCTTTGTTTTGGAGCGCGACTTCCAAAAGGTCTCGGCGCAATACGAAGGCAATCCCAGGTACCCCATCTCGCCGAGCATAGAGAAAGAGCATGCAACGGCAGTCGCATCATTCGCGAGTAAAAAAAAGTACACAGGTGGCTCTTCGAAACCAAGACCCAGAAGCTCAGGAGCAGGTGCAACCAAAACAAATATCCTGACCGAAGAAGACGAGGTCGACGAAAGCGAGATATTTCTAGAAGACATCGTAGACGAGGTCACACTCTTGGAGGCGATGACCAAAATCCTAGATGGGCTCAAGCGCACTAGTACCGCCAATGATTATGCAATCATAGAGTCACACGAGTACGCGCAAATCCTCCCTGCCAAGTACTATGAACCTGGTTCCCACTTGTTAAACACACAAGTCGCTTTTGCACTAAAGCATACCAGCAACAAACTATTCTTGTCTTGGGTGATGCTTAGAAGCAAGGCATCCGATTTTGATTACAGCGCGATTCCCTCGCTCTATGTTAGGTGGCGTGGGTTCAATCAAAATGCCGCGTCGGGGGTAACCAAAAGATCCCTTCTCTACTGGGCCAAGCAAGACGCGAACGAAGAGTTCATCAAGGTAAAAAACAGGACTATCAACAACTTTGTGGAAGAGACAGTCAAGCGACCCAATGAATATGATTTCGCCTATGTCCTCTCTCAAATGTTCAAAGATAGGTATGTCTGCACAGGTATCAAGTCAAGAACCTGGTATGTCTTCAAGAACCATCGATGGGTGCTAGATGAAGGCAACACGCTTAGGAACTTGATCTCCAAAGATATGCATGACCTCTACCAGTCGAAGCAAGCAGAAGTCCTAGAGGATTTGAGCAAACTTGACTCCAAAGACAACGAAGAAGAATACAAAAACTGCAAGAAGAAGTTGAACGACATCAGTCAAATATCTCTCAAGTTCAAGAAGACGACAGATAAGAACAACATCATGGTAGAAGCGGCAGAGATCTTCTGGGATGGCGAGTTCATCAAGAATATGGATGCAAACAGGTATTTGGTCTGTTTCACCAATTGCGTGGTAGACATCAAGAACAAGGTGATTCGACCTGGTTACCCGTCTGATTACATCACCAAGTGCACAAACATCCCTTACATAAACAGCATCAAGACCGCGCCCTTACTTGAAATTCAAGAACAGATTGTGACCTTTATGAATCAACTGTTCCCTATCAAAGAACTGAATGAGTACATGTGGGACCACTTGGCGTCGAGCTTGGTGGGCGAGAACATCAATCAGTATTTCAACATCTATCGTGGTAGCGGTAGCAATGGCAAATCCTTGTTAGTTGATTTGATGTCTTTGGTGCTAGGTGAACTGAAAGGCATCTTGCCCATCAATGTCATCACAGACAACAGAGGCAAGGTAGGTGGCACATGCTCAGAGTTGATCCAGTTGAAAGGATGTAGGTATGCAGTGATGCAAGAACCCAAGAAGGATATGACACTGAATGAAGGAATCATGAAAGAGATTACAGGTGAAAAGTATATGCAAGGAAGAGAACTCTTCCAAAAGTCCGAGACATTTGCGATCCAGTTTCAACCGATTGTCTGCACCAATGCTCTGTTTCGTGTAGAGAGCAATGATGATGGTACTTGGAGAAGAATGAAAATTGTCGACTTCTTGGCCAAGTTCGTAGATGAGGGCGAAGAGCATACGGACGACACCCCTTATGTCTTCATCAAAGACAAGGGATTGAAAGACAAGTTACCTGAGTGGGCGCCTGTTCTTGCAAACATATTGGTGAATCGTGTCTTTGAAACACAAGGAATCGTGAAAGATTGCGACATGGTGGTTGCGTCTACAGTCAAGTACAGGCATGGACAAGACCATATTTCTGCGTTTGTCAAGGACAGAATCATCAAAGTGCCAGGAAAGAGCTTGCGCAAGACAGGGGTATGGGAGGACTTCAAACTGTGGATGCAGCAGAATCAAGGAGGGTGCAAACTACCCAAAGGCACCGAGTTGTACGAGTATATGGACAAAAAATTCGGCAAGTACAAGTCGAACCAAGGGTGGCAGAATATCGATTTTGTCGAGCGCAAAGAGGCAGAGGATGAAGATCTGCTCGACGAGATGTAAAAATCGTTCTTTTAAAACACGCAACTATGTTATAATATTTTTTTAAATATTATGACACCACACTAAGCTCGCAACAAGCTCGCGCAACAAGTTCGCGCAACAAGTTCGCGCTACAGATCTTTATATATATTCTTGGGCAGCATCTTTGCAACTGTCCCATGGACAATACTTACAACCCCCGCTATATACATTATATAAAAAGGATATAAAGCGACCACAAACATAATTGCGGGTTTTGCAAGAGCGGGTACGGTATTAGGCGCTAAAAAAAGCGATACACTTAACGCGATAAACAGCGCATAAAACAAAATAAACAACCCATAGTTCCATTTGCGCAAGTACTCAATCGATTCATTCCCGTAATAATACTTGCGGTCATTCGTAACGGTCCCATTGATCACTTTATAGAGTGCATTTTGAAGCGCCGTTATTTTCATTTCTAGGACCTTGTTTAGTTCACCCGCTATTTTCAAGTCAACGGCGTCCGAAACATATTTTTCAATATTCTGACCTACTTTTGCCACGCCACTAAAAAATTGCTGAACAATTTCACCAGACAACGACGTGGATTGTTTCATCAGCTCTTGGGAAAATATTTCTTCGTACTTGGGTTTTCCATTGCTAAACTCAAAATAACGTTTCGACGCTAAACTTAATTGTTGTGGCGCAGTGTGCAAATTGGATTGCGCGTCTTGAAATTTTTTCTTCAACTCTTCCTTCATCTTTTCACGCTCGCAATCCGCATCACATGTCACTATCGCTGCCGCCGCAGCAATCATACTATTAAATTTGTTTATATCTAACCCTGTCGTGTGTGGGTTCGATTTATGTTTTTTTTTACCCAATTTAACCATATTATATATTATAATACACGTATATTATTTTATACGCTAGACGACAACATTACATTGCATTACATTATCAAAGTGTTACAACAGGTTTTGAAAACCGAGCATAATTGGTTAATTTATCGTCTACTAATGATGCATTTGTTGTTGCGCCATCGATACTACCATCTTTGTCCTTGTCATAAAGAGAAAATTCAGAACCAAAACTTTGCTCCGAGGTCATGTTACACATCGTTTCGGTTGCCCCATTTGAGTTCACATTCACCACACAGATATTTTTGGAAGAATCGAATGTGCTATCGATGTCGCAACATGCTTGCCCGATACAGGTGGTCGATACAGAAGAAGTCCATGGGTTAGACGAACTCGAATCTTCTTCTGTTTTCTCACCATCTTCTGCATCTTTTGACGCGGTAGAAGGGTCAAAATACCAATTAATCCTATCATAATCCATATTGTCCCGACTTATCGCAGAAGAAACACGTTTTATCAAAAACAATAATCCGATTGTTACGACAATCGCGACAATAATTGCGACCACATTCACAGGAATAAACCCCTTTTGGGCAACCACGGTAACAATAATAATAGGAATACACATATATATAATGATTTTCATGATTTCTGCATGGTCCTGGTATTGTTTGCCATAATATATATTCAAATCAATATAACGCATCTTGTTGGATTTAATATCTTCCATTGACTGCAACTTTTCTTTCGCGGCATTTAATTCTTTTTCTACGATGGAGACCGCGGCAGATTGCTCGTCATACGTGTTACTAGTAGTGATCGCAGAGATTTGGTACATATCGTAATTGTTTTTCAAATTGGAGTACAAGTTCATTCTTAATTGAGTCAGGTTGTCGATTTGTTTGATAAGGTCGTCTTTCACCGATTGCGTTAACCTATTGGTGGCACTTAATCCTTCCATACGAGCATATAATTCCTTTTCTAAATCTTGTAAGCGCTGTATGTCATTCAGTGTTTGGTCATTGATATCGCTTAGGTTGCTAGATGTTAACCCTTCTTTTATTGATGTCTTGTAAGCATCGGTCATGAATGAATACATCAAATAAACGGGGATCACCAATATTATTGCTGCATACGCTTTAAACATAAGGGACTCTTGATCTATTTTAAACATGTATATATATTGTTATTAAAAAAATATATATAGATTTCTATCTTGCAAGAACACACTGATTTTTTACCCTCTTCCTACATTCATCGCGATCAGCACTGCCCCTACTGCAAAAATACTGAAAAAAGTATACTTGTAGTTTTGCTGCAAAACAGTCAAATGACTATCTGACAACATGCTATTCATCGTGGTTTGCGCAACCTCTTTTCGACGTATTTGGTCATTAATTTGATCATAGTCTCGAATATCCGTGCCTATTTTTTGTTGCAGATCAATCATATCTGAACTTAATTGTATATTTTGATCTTGCAAGTCACTAAAATAGGTTTTCATCTGGTCTACTACCTCGTCAATTTGTTTTTGTATATCGTCCCTTTTTTCATATGGGTCGTCCAGCACACTACTCAAATTACACAAATCATCTGCAGTCATTTTATCGCCTCTAGGATAACCATTCCACATCTCGCTATCTATGTCGACCACCTCTTTGCTACACCCATTCGCGTTGTTTATTTTGGGGTTCCTTATATACAAATCTGTCCCCTTTTTGTATGTTTTCGATGACGCGGGGTAAACGGTTGAATCTTTGGTATAACAGGTCTGGTCTTTGGTGGTTTGATCTGTCTCGATTGTATACCCAGCACATAACTCATCTGTGCCACATGCAATTTTACATGCAAATGGGTCCGATTTCTCATACGTTTTAATAGCTGTTCCCGACGTATAATTTGCATATTTTTGATATGTTTTACCGTACCCAACCGCATCTTTTTCATATACTCGTAGTTCACCTTTGTCGTCAATGTACCCTACACCACCAATCGCATCATTTGTTGGTTGTGTATCGAAACCATATAGCGCATTGTTCCCTGCGTTACCGTAAGCGTATTTACTATGTGTAGGACAACCTTCTGTTAATGTATATGTACCTATATATAAGTTTCCATCGTCACCTACGTCCATTTGCAGTTTCCCGTCATTCGAGACAACAAAATCATTCGACGCGGAAATGCCATACAAAATGGTCTCCCCTGGTATCCAATTAACGCCTGTGACAGAGCTTTCTTGAGGGTACTCAGGGTTTGCGACACTGTCGTCGACATTATATTTGGGCCATGCATAAACCAACTTGTCTTTGCTAGAAGGAATATTTGCACCTTCGTTGAACTGACGTATTTCTGCCACCCCGTCGTCCTTAAGAATTACATAACATTGACAGGGGTCTGCATCGGTGCAATCTAGCACGATTGATTGTTTTCCTGCCCCTACAATATAATTTGTTTTAATTTCATCCCCACAATTATATACCAAATCAAAATCCTTTGATTTTCCTTTGGCGGGGTCTGCGGCCCCATTTCCAATTGTATAACTAAAAGACTTTCCTCCTGTATTGTAACTTTGTACCGCATCGCTAAAATTCCCATTTTCTATTCCATCTATATTTCCACCCCATGTCGCCACAATATTGGTCGGGGCAAGTGCTGCACATTCAACATTCCCTGTCGCCGTTTGCCCCAGAAGTTTCCCTTTCGAATCATACGAGTATAAGATTCCATCATTTTTAAACTTGGCGTACCCTTTAGATTTACCATAGGTGGTGCCCCAGAGCACTTTGAAAGTCCAGACATCTGCACTCCCTTTAGAAGTCGCGGTGTCATAACTGTTCCCAGTATAACAAGTCGCCAATCCAGAATTCGTGTCATACCCTTGTAGCGCGAAATACTGCGAATTTGTTTCTAATGCCGCTTGTCTACACCCATCGTAATCATAAATGGCGCCACCTGTCTGAGCAGTCATCAAGTGCGAGGATGTGTCTTTGTAGCACCCCGCGTATGTGACCCCTGACGAAGAAGTGCCTGAAACGTAGACATTCTTTTTTTCGTTACCACAAGATTGACCTGCGATCATAGGGTCTCCTACCACGATTCTTGGGTTTCTAATTAATACAGTGCCTGGGACATTGTATTTGTTTGCAAACATGGTCTCTAGTGAGACATAATCGGTGGTTTCTCCTTCTGTTAACATAGGGCAACCATTTGAGCCCGCGGTAGCGGTGACATCGTCCCACGATTTATATGATTTAAAGATGCCTGTGCTAGTAACATACCCATAAGCGATACCTACTCCATTTCTAGTAAGCAATACATTTTTACCCGAATATTCACTGGAGCTGCTAGATTCTGTTGCAGAAATATACATATCTGTTTTTTTACTTAATCCAGAGACAGCGGCATTGTATTGTTGCATTAACCCTTCGTAGGTCGCTTTTAGTTTTTCGAGCTCGAGCAGCGAGTTGAGTTGCGAGACGGTTTTCCCTGATATAGAACCGGTGGCACCGGTTGTTGTAGAACCAGTTGCGCCACTGGTACTGGTACTTGTGCTTGTACTTGTGCTTGTGAACCCCTCTCTAATCTGTCGTTTATTCCTGAACAATCGTTCTTGTTCCCTAATAGGGGTATTAAAATCTATGGTAGGCGCTGCATTATATGCACCTATTATATCGTTAATGTTCATTTATATAGTTAAACACAAAATATTTAAACATATAAATAATATTTTGTAGAAGACCTCTTTACGATTTCGCGACAGAAAACATGACAATTAATACCATCACGATAAATACTGCAATTATTTTGCTAAATACGGTACCCATTGTTAAAAAAGCGACCAAACACAACATGATAAAAAACATAAATAAGTATTTCATATATGATTGTTTAACCACTAACGCGGAGTCTCTCAGTTCTCCATCTAATTCGTTTGGCGCGGTGCTATCTAGCTCCCCGATCGCCTTGTCTATTTCGGCCTTGTCTGCAATCAACTTGTTTAATCGGATACTTGTTTCAGAAGGGATAAACAACCCAACATAATTAATCATGGGATTAAAACTTGCGTCAGAGCTTGCGTCAGAGCTTTCTTTGTCGCCGGTGTCCATCGTCGTGAACCCCTCGTTCTCTGTCATATTTTGCAACATTTGATTGTTGATATCAATCAGTTTGGCATTTAGTTGCTGCAATACAAATGCCTGTTGTTTTAGCACTGTGACAATCGCGTAATCATCAGATGTCCCCTCAGTGATCTCTCCATTCTTGCTTTTTACCCAACATAATTGTTTTCCCGAATTGTAGGTGGCACCAGAACACCCTTTGGTATTCGCACAAGAATTGAGACAATCTGTCTTGGACGCGGAGTCCACGCCACTCACCGTGCTCCCATCTTCATAAGTATAACCCTTGATAGTTGCCCATTTATCGCTATTATCTACTGCAGGTTTCCCTTCTTTGGTCCCGTAACACCCTAGATTATGGGTCTCGTCGTTTAATGTGGCCCACTGGTCGCTGTCGTCTTTTAACCCCTTTTTAGTTTGTTTTGAGAGGTAATCGGTGGTGACATCTTGCTCTTTTTCAGTGCACCCAGATGCTTTCCAAATTTTGGTGTAACAATCTTGCGAAATGTTGGTACTGTCTCTGGAAAATACTTTGCATGGGTCTTCCTCCACGACTGCTACCGAATCTTTTAGCGTCTTTTGGTAATTGGCGTATGCTTCTTCGTACATTTTATAGACAACTGCGTATTCTAGTTCTAGTGACTGTGTTTGTGATTGTGTTTGTGATGGTGACTGTGTC
>Ga0114958_10002010_pt1 | contig 15570 bp, 16 predicted proteins | sample C_130208_EF_Meta_FD_89577 | JGI IMG/M metagenome (GOLD analysis project Ga0114958, IMG submission 89577) | Freshwater microbial communities from Lake Croche, Canada to study carbon cycling - C_130208_EF_MetaG | ecosystem: Environmental > Aquatic > Freshwater > Lake | place: Lake Croche, Canada...
ATTACAGACCGCAGGGAGACCTCGACCGAGAGAGCTCAGGGGTAGGAAATGAGCATCAGAGCGAAGGGAACTTAGCCCCCTTTAGGCAACACGGTATTGTTGCGTTGAGGGCTGCTCGCGATTGGGTTCGAGGGCAAGCTTGGGCAAATCACAAGAAAATTTTTTTAGGTATGGCCTAGCCAGGTAACCCAACAAGATCCCAAATCTATTCCTGCAGCAGGTATCTTTCGCAATCATTGGTACTGAGCGCAGGCGCAAAATAAAAACCTTGCCCTTGCTCACAACCCATCGAACGCAAGACACTAATGGTATCGAATTGCTCAATCCCTTCGGCAATGGTGCTGACTCCAAGTTGCTGCGAAAGCGTGATCATTGCCCTGACCAGGCACTGATCCACAGAATTCGATACGAGATTTGAAACGAATACCCGATCAATCTTGATTCGATCAACCGGCATCATTCTGAGCCTTTCTAAGCTCGAGTAGCCCAGTCCAAAATCATCAATTGAAATCTTTACACCAAGTCTTCTGAGTGCGGCCACGTCGTCATACATCTTAAGAGGATCGGCGGGCATCGAAGATTCTGTAATTTCGATATCGAGTAGTTCAGGCGCTAGCTTCATTTGAGTCAGAACGGCCTGAACGTAGATGGGAAGCGACGATTGATCGAACTGACTTGGCGAAACATTAATACTGATCGAAGGCAGATTAATCCCCGATTTTTGCCAGTCTTTCATTTGTGTGCAGGACTTTAAAATCACCCACTCGCCCAGTGCGCCGATCAACCCAGTTTGCTCAGCGGCAGGGATAAAAGTATCGGGATAGAGAAAACCGCGCACGGGGTGTTGCCAGCGTAGTAATGCCTCGACTCCTACAATCTTTTGGGTAGACAGATCATGGCAGGGTTGATAGTGCAAGACAAACTCATCACGTTCTAATGCACTCTGCAGCATGTCAGCATTGTGTGACAACGCTAGTTCACAGATCTCTGGGCTGACTGCGTTCATGTTCTCTCCGTCGGCCTCTTCGGCTTTTTAGTGCAGCAAAGTCATTTGCGAGCAGCGACTGTAAGATTTTTCAATCTGAGTCTCACCTCTCGTCTGACCTATGCGTAAGTGTAGAGAACCTTTAGTTAAATGACATCCCCACATTTGTGGGGATGTATCCAATGATTTATCCCATCATTCGTAGGGTTCATTGTTGCTACAAGATGAATGATACTTATCCCGTATCCCATAAAGAGGCTACCTTAAAAGAGTCACCATAATTATGGGTGAACGAATGTTTTTGAGGCGTATCAGATGAATGATTTAAATAACTTATCTGTTCAGCTAGATTTTCTAGAGCATGTAGAGTCACCGATTTTTGTTAAAAATAAAAGCGGTGTTTACATCTTCTGTAATGAAGCATTTTCTAGCTTCTTAGGCGTAAAAAAAAATAAGATTCTGGGCAAGACTGCTTATGATCTTGCCCCAACCGCACTGGCAGAGCGTTATACGCTAGCTGATAAAGAACTCTTCGACTCCGCACAAAAGCAGACGTACTCGGCAGATGTGTTGGCTGCAGATAGTCAAAGGCAAGAGGTAACTTTTACAAAGTCTATTCTGTATTTGGGCGACGATAAAGTTGGAGGATTTGTTGGCTCGATTCAGTTTCGTCCGGCAGCGAACGTCAACTTCGCTGGGCTGACGATGTTGAGTCGCGGTGAGCGTGCAGTGCTGGATCTGCTTTTTGTAGGTAAATCTGTCAAAGCGATTGCGGCGCAATTATCTTTATCACCTCACACGGTCATGGGTTACACAAAATCGATATATTCAAAACTAGGTGTGCATTCAAAAAATGAGGCGCTTTACAAGGCTTTGACACTTTTAAATCAAATTACAAGGCGGTAACCAAAATAGTACGTAGGATGGTGCGTACGCTGTAAGGGTGACGCGTGAGCGACTTGAACGGGGCTATACTGGGTTGAGGTAAGAGTACCCTTTTCATTTAGCAGAAAATATTCCGGATCATGAGTCAGTACTTAGCTCCTTTTTTTCTATTGCAATCGGTCGGGTATTTAACCTTCAACTATGTGCTTTGGGTAGGAGCCCGAGCACCGCAAAGAACTCTTGCATTCAGGATTTTAGCTGTGATTGCGCTTTGCATGTTTGTAGGCTCATCGATTCGGACTTTCGCATTTTATTTTTTTTCTGGTTCTTCTTTGATCGGCTTTGACCGATCGCATGCAGAATTAGGTGCGGCGATTGAGTTGTTAGGCATTCTTATTGGCGGTGTTGGCTGGATTTTAAAGCCCCTTCTTTTTCGCTCGTTACGCCGCCCAATCCCAGGTAAGGATTATTTTTATACCTTTTTGAATTGGCTCGTAATTTCAGTACCCCCAGTCCTGTTATTTCAATATTTTGGCTATGGTGCGCAGGTAGGAGCGTATGCCTCTGTGGCGATCGTTTTTATTGCCACTAAGCTGCTGCTAGAGTTAAATCACCCCGTGATCGCTAATGACTCGTCGCTCAGGGTTCTACGATTGGTACTGATGTTGTTAGTCGCTACCCATCTCTTTTTTCTTGCATACAATTTTTACTTCATTGTTCTAGGATACTCCGCTCACTTACCTGATACTGAAAGGTATTTTTTGACCGATTTGTGGATGCGCGCTGTTCGTATTTCGCTATTTTTTGTGGTTGACCTTTTATGCCTATTTTATTGGTGGCTACGGTATTCGACCTACGCCGTTCATGCCCAAGAGGACAGAAAAAAAATTGAACTGGCAATAAAGGAAAAAGATTTACTGATTAAAAATTTGATCAATGCTAATGCGCTCATTCAAACCGGCGCCATGACAGCTGGACTAAGTCACGAAATTAATCAATTTTTGGCTCGCATTCAGTTAGATATTGAGTCGGCAAAGGTGCGGCTTGCTCATCGCGGTGTTGATCACGTATTAGCGATTTTGAATCGCGTACTTGATGCAAATACTGGCGCCGCGGTGCTTGTTCAGAACGTTAAAAGGTTATTTGTCAGGCAAGACGAAGAGTTGACTGAGTGTGATATTGACAACCTGGTTGAGTCTGTTGCTCAACTGTATCTTGCGCGAGCAAAATTATCTAAGATCGTGTTGACAATTGATTTGCACGCAAACGTTCAGGTTTTGATGCGTAAAACCTTGATGCAGCAGGTCATTTCTAATCTTGTGATCAACGCAATTGACGCGTTGGATTCGGTTGATCGTCAAGATAAAAAAATTACTCTTGAAACGCGTCTTGACGGCGATCGATGGGTCTTTCAGGTCACCGATAATGCGATGGGTGTGCGCCCCGAGAATGCTCATAAAATTTTTAGTTTATTTTCAACAAGCAAAAGTGAGGGAACAGGCATTGGGCTTTGGCTAAGTCGTTACATCGTTGAGCAGCATGGTGGCTACATTCGATTTACTAATATTGAACCAGAGGGGGTGATGTTTTGGGTCGATATGCCTCTAAAGCCAAGTCTGAGTGCAACTGGGCTGGAGCATCCGTCTCATATGCTTTTGCCCTAGGTGGCTGGATAAATACTCAAGCTAGTATTTTTGCAGACTCGCGTATGTGAATGCAACATCGATCGAGGTGCGTGCAAACCGGTAGGCGTGATGTGGTGTTGCGTGCTGAACGTTGATTCGACTGTTCGATTTAGAATTAAGTTTAAATAGAAGAATACCTGCGTTCGTAGGGTATGCATCTTTTGCATAAGACATAGCCTAGAAAAAAATGTCACTATCAGCAATCAGATTTGCATTGTCTTACCGATTACTGAAAAATAGGCACTAAATTTAGAGAAAATATTTTGTGAAAATATTTTTCACAAATATGATTTGATAAATGGATGGTTTCTCGACTACCTTCTTGGTTTAACCCCTCAGCTAAAAGATTATCGTTGTCTAGTCAATCACTACTCCGATTTGTTGAAAATAGTACCCAGCAATTGCCAATAGGTTCGTCTTTAATTCCGCTTTGCATTTTGCTTCTGGTGTACGAGCGCCAAGCCACAGATCAAGAGTTGACGCTAAAAGGGTTATACGTTGCACTTGATCGTTTTAGTGATGTTGGGATTAAAAATCACCTGAAGCGCCTTGAGAAGAGTGGGTGGTTAATTATCCAGCCCTCAACCTCAGACGGTCGGGTCAAGACCATCCTGTGCCCAGAAAAACTACGTAAAGTACTTGATCAACTCGTGGGGTTACAGATTTCGCGCACAACGAGTTTTGATCTCTAGGTGTTTTACGGCACCTGTCCGATCTCTATAAGATGCCGATGAATAATATGCTGCCCAAGGTTTGGCGACCTGATGCAACCGCTTTGCTTCCCGCTAATCCGTCAATTAAAAGTGGGCCCGCGTTGGCATGGTGGATCGCTTTGTTGTATCTGTGCGTCATCACTGTGCGTAGTTTCATACATGTTCTTGTTTCTGATGGCGGTGCACATAGCATCGCCACCATAGATATATTCGCAGCAGGGGGCGCAAATGTAGTTGCGCTATTTGGGCAATGGGGTGCAATTCAACTTCTTTTGGCGTTCTTGCTTTGGGTACTTTTGTTGCGCTATCACGGCTTAGTTCCACTCGTGCTTCTTGTTTTTATGCTTGAACCGCCTTTGAGAGCATACGCAGGTTACCTAAAGCCTTTGATCACAGAGGGCATGGCGCCTGGCGCCGCCTTCAATTGGTTGACGGAGCCAATTCTTGTTGCCGCCTTTTTTATTTCCTTGTGTCCTGGTGATAAAAAGTGCTCGTTTAATTAAACGTGTATGTTTAGATTGCTGCAGACACTAACTCTGTGGCTCAACCGCTTAACATGTTGGCTGATTAAGGATGTTTTTATTTGACCTCACGGGTTAAACCCCTTCAATCGCTCGGCCCAATACAAGTAAGCAGGCTTAGATAGATGTAAACCATCCCAGGTGTACTTTGGCAACAGGCCTTGCTCATCATTCGCCAAACCTGGATTCAAGTCTAGCCACTGGATGTTGCGTGAAACTGCAAAGGCTTGAAGCTTTTGATTCAATGATCTGACAGACTCAACGGCGCTGCCGCATTGCGGACGCGAGCATTCAAGCGTGGCTTGCATCACAACTGTAATTTTATTTTTTTGTAGCTCATCAACGATCAAGGTGTACTGCTTAAAGGTTTGCTCAACTGTTGCGCGCCTGAGTAAATCATTGATGCCAATCATCAAAAATACTTTGGCTGGTCGTAATGCTACCGTTGCTTTCATCTCACGTAACAGATCGTAGGTGGTGTAGCCCGATACACCACGATTCACAATACGCGTTTTTGGAAATAGAGCCTGCCAAGGCCCCGCTTCAGTGATCGAGTCACCCAGCATCATGACCTCGGGTGGGGCGAGCTCGGGTCTAAGCTGTGCGCAAACAGGTTGTGTCATAGCGCTCAGCCCAAGCAAGCAAACACTAAACAGGCATGCGTAAAACGATTTTGCCAACATGCTTGTTTGTTTCCATCATTTCTTTGGCTTGCGCCAGTTGTTCAAATGCGAAGACATGATCCACCAAAGGTTTGATACGACCGTCTGCAATCGCAGGTAAAACTTCGGCTTTGAATTCGGGTAAGAATGCAGCCCGTTGTTCTGCTGAACGCAACTTGTTTGACACGCCAAACAAGCGCAAGCGTTTTGAATGCAGGGCTAACAGATCGAGCTCGGCTGACAGTACACCATCCACATAACCCACCATCGCAAAGCGCGCTTCAAACGCCATGCAGCGAATGCTCTCTGCAAACACCGAGCCACCAACCGTATCCACCACTAAGTTAGCACCCTTACCACCAGTGGCTTCCATCACGGGGCCTTCAAAGCCTGAACCGCGCAAGCACAGAGGTAAGTCTAGGCCGTGCTCTTTTAAGCGTGCCAGTTTTTCGGGTGAGCCCGAGGTGCCAATCACTTTAGCGCCCATTGCTTTGGCTGTTTGCAGGGCGGCCACGCCAACGCCTGACGACACACCGTGAATCAGCAACCACTCATTTGCTTTGAGCTTGCCTTGCAGTGACAGCATATCGTGCACAACCAAAAAGGTGAGCGGCACGCTAGCGGCTTGTTCAAAGCTTAAGTTAGCAGGCACTGGAAGGGCCTCGACGCTATCCATACAGGCGTATTCGGCAAACGCGCCGCGGCAGCGTCCCATGACGCGGTCACCAACTGCGATCCCATTGACTTCACTGCCAAGTGCGGTGACAACGCCTGCGCCTTCCATTCCGATGGGGTTGGCCTGACCGCCTTTGTGTAAACCGTGACCAATCACGAACTCACCGCGGTTTAGGCTGGCAGCATGCAGGCGCACCAAAATCTGTTTGGGGCCAGGCGTAGGGATATCGATGGTGCGTTGCTCAAGCACCGTCTTGTTCTCAACGGTTTGCATCCAATATGACAGCATTTTGTAACCTCGGGCGTTTTGAATAAGCGAGAGCATACAACTAACTGGTCAAAGGGTAGTCAGATAGAAGAGATCAATACTTTGAGCGCGCTCTGTAGGCGGCGAGAAGTCAGCGCACAAAAGGCTAATATTCAGTACCATACGAAACACTGTTGACGTGAGCAAGCGTTAATACAAGACAAAAACAATCAGGAGATATCTGTGGATTTAAAACTAAAGGCTAAACGTGCCCTAGTGACTGGTGCCTCAAAAGGGATCGGTAAGTCGTGTGCGATGGTGTTGGCACAAGAGGGATGCGAGGTTTTATTGGTTTCGCGTGATGGTGCTGCCTTAAAAGAGTTGGCCGCCGAAATTAAAGCGGCGACTGGCGTTAAGGTTGACTATTTGTCAGCAGATTTAAGCGCAAAAGGCTCGGCCAAGACAGTCAGTGACTGGGCGGGCGAAATTGATATTTTGGTCAATAACGCAGGTGCGATTCCTGGTGGTGATTTGTTGACGATTGACGAAGATACTTGGCGCACAGCCTGGGATTTAAAAGTTTTCGGCTACATCAATCTGTGCCGCGAAGTCTATCGCAAGATGAAAGCCCGTCACGAGGGTGTGATCGTTAACATCTTGGGCGGAGCAGGCGAGCGGCTCATGGCCTCTTACATTGCAGGGTCGACCGCAAACGCGGGCTTGATGGCGTTTACCCGCGCCTTGGGTGGAAGTTCGCATAAAGACGGTATTCGCGTGGTGGGTGTGAGCCCTGGCCCGGTTGCGACAGAGCGCTTGACTACGCTTTATAAACAGCGCGCTCTTGCCAAGTACGGTGACGAAAATCGCTGGACTGAAATGGTAGCAGGTATGGCGTTTGGTCGCCCCGCAGAGCCTGAAGAGATTGCTTACACGGTTGCGTTTGTAGCTTCAGAGCGCTCTTCTTACACAACGGGTATTTATATTACGATTGACGGCGGTTTGGCTGCGTCGAATTGATGTTTGCGTGATCAGCCCACGAGTTGTGGGTTGGTAAAAAAATTTGATTGTTTTAACAACGACACTACTAAGGAAGACAAGCATGAATAACGATGATCTGTATCAAAAAGGAATGGAAATTCGCCGTACCTTACATGGTGAGGCCAGCTTTAAAAAATCAAATACCGTGACGTACGGCGATCCGCTGATGACCAACTTCATCAAAGTGGCAACAACCTCGGTGTTTGGCGCCTTGTGGGCGCGCCCCGGCCTTGATTTGAAAACACGCGCGCTTGTGGTCATGATCTCGGATGCTTGTACAGGCCAAGAGGCTGAGCTGCACATTCACATGATTTTTGCTTTGAAGCAAGGTTGGACACAAGAAGAGATCAGTGAAGTGTTGTTGCAACTGATGGGTTACATCGGCGCACCTAAAATTCGCGAAGCGATGTTGATTGCCGTGAAAGTGTTTGCAGAGTACGAGGCAGGCTTAAAGGGTGCCAAGAAGACACCTAAAAAAGCAGCTAAGAAGACGGCCAAGAGGGCTGCTAAGAAGACGGCTAAGTAACAGACAAGAACTGCTCTTGAACTGTGCCGCTCACCCTATTAGGGTCAGCGGCATTTTACAGCCTTCAGCAACGCGCCTAGTAACCCGTATTGCCGGCCGGAGCATTAGGCACGGCAGGTGTCCAGCCTGTTAAACGACCCGCTTCAGCTTTTACCCAGGCCGACATGGCTGAGCGATCAGCGACTAGCATCACCATTTGAAAGCCTTGGTCAATATAGCGCTGTGTGTACTTCGAGCTACCCGTGTGCATCCCAGCCACAACCTTATGCTTTTTACACAGTTCAAGCAGGCGATTGACAGTGGCTACGTGTAAGGGGTCGTCGTTATCCATCACGGGCGGTAAACCTAACGCCAGGGCCAAATCCGTTGGTCCGATATAGGCGCCGTCGAGGCCCGGTGTTGAAATGATTTCTTCCATCTTCTCGATACCTTCTTGGGTTTCGATCATGACGATACAGAGCATTTCTTTATCTGAATGTTTTTGGTAGTCAGCACCGCTATACATAAACGCACGGTTTGGTCCGTTGCTGCGCATACCCGTTGGTGGATAGCGGCAAGCGGCAACAGCACGTTCAGCTTCTTCACGATTGCTGACCATCGGCACGATTACGCCGTAGGCGCCGGCGTCAAGCACCTTCATGATCATTGAGGGTTCGTTCCATGGCACACGCACTAAAGGGGTGACATTGGTCGTTGAAATTGCCGTGAGCATTGGCACGACGTCTGAGTAATCAATACAGCCGTGTTGCATATCCACGCAAAGCCAGTCGACACCCGTATGGGCCATGACTTCAGCTGAAAAGCCGCTGGGGATTGATAGCCAGGCTCCAACGGTGGTTTTGCCTTCGCGCCATAATTTTTTTAGATTGTTCATACGCATAGCGAGTTCTCCTTGAATTGTCTCGTGTCTTAATATAGCCTTGTTTGGATTTCTATAACTGCGTGAAGCCTTGGTTAGACTTGTTCTGGCATGTTTTTTGCATGGCTCAAGCTGAAAAAGAATCACTCCAACTCTGGAAGCACAGCATGCATATCGTCACGATTTCAACAGGAAAGATCGCAAAGCTGCACATCGACGGCGATGGCCCCGGTCGTCGCGTCAACAGCGCGATTGACAAGCAACCGGTCAGTCGGCAAGCGGATCCCGTGTCGATCTATGTTGGCCCACTGGGCTTGGAGGGCGACGAGCAAGCCGATCTCAATGTGCATGGCGGCCCAGAAAAAGCGCTGTACTGTTACCCCCTCGAGCACTATGCCTTCTGGGAGGACACCTTGGTTCAGCAAGCCAGCGATCTTTGCCCTTTACCGCACGGCTTTTTTGGTGAAAATTTAACCATAGAAGGCGTACGTGAAAATGAAGTATTCGTCGGTGATGTTTGGCGGATGGGCGAGCTTGAGTGTGTCGTGCAAGAACTGCGCAAACCGTGTTTTAAGTTTATTCAGAAAATCGGTTTTCAAGAGGCGGCCGCCCTGATGGTGCGCACGGCACGCAGCGGTTGGTATTTAAGCGTGAAGCAGACTGGCATCCTCAAGGCAGGAGATACGATTGAGGTTGAAGAGGGACCACGAAAAATCAGCATCACCCAACAAAATGCTTTGCTCAAGGCGAAAAGGCGGTTGTAGCGGGTAAAGGCTCTGTATCTTGAAACATACTTTTTGTTTCGTTTTTGCGGTTAAAACACGCTAAGCGCCAACGCACTCGCAAAAAAAGTACCCAATTCTTCACCTTGATTCAAGGCACTATGGTCAAGAGTTTTGGTCTGAAGAATCTGTTCTTTGGTCTGTGCGTGGGTGATGACCACTGTCGATTCAGCGACCTTTTTAAGACGCCAGCCTGTTGCAATCTTTTCGATTTGCCTCAAGGCACCCTGTCCGTCGCTGCCCGCGCAGATGACTGCCGCGTAGGGTCGCCCGTTGAGCTCATCGAGCACTTGATAAAAAGTGCGATCAAAAAAGTCTTTCATGATTCCACTGAGCGAACCTAGCATTTCAGGCGCAATAAAGACGTAGCCGCTCGCTGTCAACAGATGCTCTGGCTGCACCTGTTGCGCTTGCATCAGAAACACCTCGACCTCAGGTTCTGTTCGTGCGCCTTGGGCCACTGCGTGCGCGATTTGCTCAGAGGCTGCGGTCATAGAGTGAAAGATGATGAGTAGTTGTTTCATCTTTGTGCCGTCAGTATTCGTTGTTTAAGGCGAGGATGCAGTACGAAACCATAAGCCACGCTTAAAGCAACTCAGCGCAAAGAAGCCCACCGATACACCCGCGACAACGTAATGTAGTTGTTGGTAGCCCGCTAAAAAAGCTGCTTCAGGTGTGCTGCCTGCAGCCAAGGCGCCTGCTTCACCGCTGTCCACTAACCAGAGCCAACCGACCGCGCCCGTGACAATACCGAGCATGCGAGTGAGCACCGCGAGACTGCCGGCTACGCCGCGCGATTGCGGCGGTAAATCTGCCATCATCCAGTCAGAGTAAACGACTTGAAATAGCCCGAGGCCTGCGCCTTGTATCGCGATACTGATCACCATCCAAAGCACAGACACCGAGGCTGACCAGAGGCTGACAGCAACAAGCCCCATGCAACACAGGCCTGCAGCGATGAAACCGGTTTGATTCATTCCAAAACGACGCACTAGGGGGGTGGTGACCGCCGCGCCAATTAACCCGCCGACCGCCCATGAGACGAGCAAAGCACCGCTGGGTGCAGAGCCCCAATGCAGCACCCGAATCAAGTAGTAAGGCAAGATCAACGGAATCGAAAAGCTGCACAACTGAATAATGACGCACGAGGCGTTGACCCAACCAAAATTTGAATTGCTATTGAATGTGTTGAGCAGCAATCGCATCGTTGAAAGCGATTCTGTTTTTTGAGTGGCGTCAGGTTGTCCGTGAGCTCGGTGTTGTAAACGCGGATTGTGAATGGCTAAACACGCTAAGGCGACTAAAACAATGGGCACACGGATCCAATAGACTCCAGTCCAGCCCATCCAGGCAATACTGAAGCCACCGATCAGGGGCGCCGCAACCGTTGCTAAGCCCGCCATGCTGCCATACATTGATAAGGCTCTAGTCCGCTCACTCTCGGCATAGAGAAAGGTGACCAGCGCAGGTCCACAAGACAGGATTAAGGCCGCCGAGATCCCTTGTAGCACCCGCGCGGCCAGCAACCAACTATAAAACGGTGAAAGAGCGCAAAGCGTAAAGGCAATAGCGCCGAGCACCAAGCCAAACCTAAACACACGTAAATGCCCAATGCGGTCGCCTAGCGCGCCAAACCACAACACGAGGCTGCCGTAGGTCATCACATAAAACAAGGCCACCCAGCGAATGGTTTGCGTTTGAATCTGAAACGCCGCCGAGATCGCTGGAAACGCGACGTTGACCGCGAAATCAAGCGGGCCGACCGAGGCGCCAAGGCCAACGGCCACCACCGCGAGTAAATTAAGAAGAGAAGATTCTTTTGCTGCCTTTAGCTCGGTAGGGTTTGACACGCTTGGTTGTTACTCTACCTTTGCGCCAGATATTTGAACAACCTTGGCCCATTTTTCAGTTTCAGCGGCAATGACTTTGCCAAAATCCGCCGGGGTGCCTGCAATCGGGATCCCGCCTAACTCAGCCAAACGCTTTTGCATGACCGGATCTGCCAAGGCTTTATTGACTTCAGCATTCATCTTAGCGATCACCTCAGGTGGTGTATTTTTGGGCATACCAATCCCAAACCAAGCGGTCGCCTCATACCCTTTAACCGTCGCACCAACGGTAGGCAACTCGGGCGCTGAGGGCTCGATGCCTTCAGAGGTGACACCCAAAGCACGGATGCGTCCGCCTTTGATGTGAACGACCGAGGAGGGCAGGTTATCAAAAAATACTTGAACTTGACCTGCAGTCAGGTCGATCAACGCTGGGCCCGCACCCTTGTAAGGCACATGGAGCATATTGCAGCCTGTCATGGCTTTAAATAATTCGCCCGATAAGTGGGTCGAGGTGCCGTTACCAGATGAGGCCATGTTCACCTTGCCGGGATTTGCTTTGCAATAGTCGATAAACTCAGCCACACTTTTGGCGGGCAGGCTGTTGGTGACCACCATCACATTTGGGGTGCGTACTAAGCCCGCGACCGGAGCAATGTCGCGAATAAAGTTAAACGACAGGTTTTTGTATAAAGATGCGTTAATACCGTTGGCGGGGTTCACCAACAACATGGTGTAGCCATCAGGTGGTGCATTGATCACCATTTCAGTGCCAATGTTGTTTCCTGCGCCGGGTTTGTTTTCAACGACGACTGATTGGCCAAGCGTTTCAGACAGGCGTTGCGCCATGATTCGCGCGAGCACGTCAGTGGTGCCGGCTGGTGGATACGCAACAATCCATCGAATTGCGCGAGTAGGGTAATCGGCGGCCCAGGTGCAGCTCAACGTTGAAGTCAACGCAACGAAGGCAATGGCAAGAAAGCGTGAAAGGTGTCTCATATTTTTTTCCAAGGTACGGTTTACTCAATATATCCCGTTTGGGCGCGTGCTGGGCTCGTTTTTTGATGTTTTCGGGCTTGAGCAGGGTGTTTTTGCCCGCGACGCGTATCGCTCTTGCGATACATCGGCGCGTGTTGCTAAAAGCCTCGCTGCACTGAAAACTAAAAAATTGACAGCAACTCGCCGTTGACTCATATAATTTGTGAACGAATTTAACCGACTGAACGAGAGAATCTGCAATGAGATTTTTGACCTGTATGCCGCGAGTGCTTCTGTTGGCGTTTTTGTCGTTTCAGTCTTTGTCGCTGAGCGCCAATGAGTTGGTCGTTGGTCTGGCCGCGCCCATCACCTCTCTTGACCCCCACTATCACAACCTGACGCCTAATATCTCAGTCGCCAAGCAGGTTTTTGAGCCTCTCTTTCTGACCGACGCTTTTCAAAATCTCAAGCCTGGCTTAGCTGAAAGCTGGCGCAATATTGACCCCCTTACTTACGAAATCAAGTTGCGCAAGGGCGTCAAATGGCATGATGGTTCGCCTTTTGTAGCCGAAGACGTGTTGGCATCGTTTAAGCGTATCCCTGACGTACCTAACAGCCCAGCATCGTTTGCGTTGTACGTACGCCAAATCACTGAAGCAACTGCGCCCGATGCCCACACGCTGATCTTGAAGACGGCTAAGCCCTATACCGGCTTGATACGCGATTTAAATTCGGCACAAATCGTACCGAAAGCTGTCGCAGAATCAGCCAAAACTGAAGACTTCAACAGCGGCAAAGCCATGATAGGCACCGGCCCCTATAAGTTTGTTGAATACAAGCCGGGCGATCGAGTGGTGTTCGCTCGCAACGATGAGTACTGGGGTGGTAAGGGCGACTGGACGACTGTGCAAATGCGCATGATCGCCAACAACGCGGCGCGTGTTGCCGCGTTGCTTGCGGGCGATCTGCAAATGATTGAAAACGTACCCACTCCAGACGTCAAACGCCTTTCAAGCAATAAAGATTTGGCGATCGCTCAAGCGGTTTCAAATCGTATTATTTATTTGCACATGGACTCTAATCGCACCAAAAACTCGCCTTTTGTACGAACCGCCGATGGCAAGCCAATGGAAGAGGCAAACCCTTTGACGGATCCGCGAGTCAGACGCGCGATTTCAAAGGCCATGAACCGTGACGTCATTGTTGAGCGCATCATGGAGACGGTCGCCGTGCCCGCAGGGCAACTTATCGCCGAGCAGTTCTTTGGTACCAGTAAAAATTTACCGGTTGAAAAATACGATCCAGAGGGCGCAAAAAAACTTTTGGCCGAAGCGGGCTACCCAAATGGTTTTCAGTTAACGCTTCACGCACCGAACAATCGTTATATCAATGACGAAAAAATTGCCCAGGCGGTTGCGCAGTTTTTAACGCGCGTTGGCATCGTGACCAAGCTTGAGACCATGCCCTCAAATATTTTCTTTTCACGAGGCTCGAAGCTAGAGTTCTCGTTCATGCTTGCTGGGTGGGCCTCAGAAAGCGGCGACCCAAGTTCGCCCTTGCGGTCTCTGTTGGGCACCTATGATGCGACAACCGGAACCGGAGCAGCTAATCGCGGTCGATTCTCAAGCCCTGAATTAGATGCGTTAACAACTGATGCCATGATTGAGATTGATGAAGCAAAGCGTGGTGCAAAATTAGCGCTCGCCAGTGAAAAGGCAATAGAGCTGATGGGCATTGTCCCGTTGCACTATGAGGTTTCGGTTTGGGGAACCAGAGCGAATCTGACCTACGCGGCGCGTGCAGACCAGTACACCCTCGCACACGAAGTGAAGATCAAAAAATAATGTTTGTTTTTATCATGCGACGTTTGTCGCAGACTGCTGTAGTTTTGCTGGTCACATCTCTGTTGGTCTTTGCAGGCCTGTTTGTTGTCGGCGACCCTGTCGAAATTTTGATTAGCCCTGACGCTGATCAAATTGAACGAGAGCGCGCAAGGGTAGCCTTGGGCTTAGATAAGCCGGGTTGGATGCAGTATTTGTTGTTTTTAAAAAATGCTTTGAGCGGTGACCTCGGCAAAAGTTTTGTCTATGGTCGCCCCGCGCTTGAGGTCATTTTTGAGCGTATGCCTGCCACGCTCGAGCTTGCCACGGTTGCAATGCTGATTTCAATTCTTGTTGGGATCCCTTTAGGCCTTTACGCGGGCCTTAAGCCTGACAGCAAAATCTCGAAAGCGATCATGGCAATTTCAATCGTTGGCTTTTCTCTGCCAACGTTTTGGGTAGGCTTGATGCTGATCATGCTGTTTGCTGTGCAATTGGGCTGGTTGCCTTCAACCGGGCGTGGCCCCACCACAGAGTTTTTGGGGATGAAGCTTTCGATTGTGCATTGGGATGGTTTGAAATATGCCATTCTTCCTGGCATAAACCTGGCGTTATTTAAGCTGAGCTTAATCATCAGGCTGACACGCGCGCAGGTCCGAGAGAATGTGCTGCTCGATTACATACGCTTTGCACGTGCTAAGGGTTTGCGCAAAAGTCGTATCCTAGGCGTACACCTGTTAAAAAATATTATGATCCCCTTGGTGACTGTGATTGGGCTTGAATTAGGGTCGGTGATCGCCTTTGCGATTGTGACCGAGTCGATTTTTGCCTGGCCCGGAATGGGTAAGTTAGTGATCGATTCGATCTTTCAACTCGATCGACCAGTCGTTGTGGCGTACTTGATGATTACCGTCTTGATGTTTGTGGTGATCAACCTTGTGATCGATATTTTGTATTCAGTACTTGATCCACGCGTGCGTTTAAGCGCAGCTAAAAATTAATTTATAGGCTGACTGATGAACGCATCCTCTTCTGCCACGCTGCTTGCTCAAGACACCCCTTGGCGCCAGTTCGTCAGAGATTTTTCGCAGTCACGTATTGCTTTGTTTGGCTTAGCGCTTTTGGTGATCGTCTTGCTGTTGGCAATTTTTGCGCCCTGGCTTGCGCCTCAAAATCCCTATGACCTAGCAAAACTTGATTTGATGGATTCGCGCTTGCCCCCAGGCTCTGAGTCTATGCTGGGTTCAACCTTCGTGCTAGGCACCGATGGTATGGGTCGCGATATGTTCTCTGCGATTTTGTACGGTTTACGCGTGTCGCTGATGGTGGGCGTCATCAGCGGTGCGATTGCCCTAGCACTAGGCG
>Ga0114958_10002011_pt1 | contig 15561 bp, 12 predicted proteins | sample C_130208_EF_Meta_FD_89577 | JGI IMG/M metagenome (GOLD analysis project Ga0114958, IMG submission 89577) | Freshwater microbial communities from Lake Croche, Canada to study carbon cycling - C_130208_EF_MetaG | ecosystem: Environmental > Aquatic > Freshwater > Lake | place: Lake Croche, Canada...
ATCGATGGGGACAGATAAATTACCTAAGATGAAAATTGCATCGGTTTGTATCGATCACACCAACAGCAATATCATCTATCTGGGTAGCGGCGATCCAAATTATTATACAGACAACCTCGGTATTTGGAAAACAACCGATGGCGGTTTGAATTGGGCTCAGGTGAATACTGGCATCGGTACGTTTATGGCACTTGAATTATTAATGGATTCAACAGATCATCTCACGCTATTAGCAGCCACGTCGAATGGTATTTGGAAAACTGTAGACGGTGGATTGAACTGGACTAACAAATTAGCTGGCAATCAATTTACCGATATGAAATGGAAAGCAGGTGCTGGAAGTCAGGTTGTGTTTGCATCGTCAATGAATAAATTTTTTCGAAGTACTGATAAAGGTGATACCTGGACTGAAATCACAAGTGGGTTCAATGGTTTATTGGCAAATGGAACACGTATTGCAACAAGTGCGTTGAGTCCGTCGACAGTGTATGTAGGAACAGTCTTTGATCAAGGCACAATTTTTCGCAGTACCGATGATGGATTAAATTTCACTATTCAATATCACAATCCAACTTGGAGTCTTACCGGTTATGATTCAACAGGCGGTGGACAAGGAAATTATAATTTTTGCATTGAAGCGAATCCAACAAATGCCAATCAATTGTTTCTTGGGTCGCATAATATTATGCGAAGCGATGATGCCGGTGTTACGTGGCAGAAACTTACGACTTGGTCGAAAATTGTGCATACCGATATGCACGATTATCTTTTTCAGCCTGGCAATAGTTCGAATTTGTATCAGGCGAATGACGGTGGTGTATGGCTAACAAGCACGAGCGGTGCGACTTGGTCTCCTAAGAGCGATGGATTGGGTGCTACTGAAAATTACACAGCCGCCACAAGCCCATTGTATTCTAAATTAATGAGTACGGGTACGCAGGATAATGGTGAATTGTTGTACACTAATTCGCAATGGAAAACGAATAGGGGAGGCGACTGGACCACTAAAATGCAAATGGATTATTCGCCTCAACAATGGGTTTATTATTTCAATTATAAAAAGAGACGAGCCCTGCCATCTGGAAGCAGTGATGCGTATAATGTGCCAACAACATTAGACTCTTCTATTTTAAAACATGTGTTTTCTCCTGACGATCAGAATCTAGCTTATATCAGTGGTGTTTCAATTTGGCAAACAAAAAACTTGTCTCAATCGGCACCTGTGTGGACTCAAATTGCGACGTCGAATTCAGTCATCCGAGCAATGGCTGTCTGTCGTCTGCATCCGACTATTTTTGCGTATAGTATCAACAACAAATTTTACATCAGTCACGATGCACTCAATGCTGCACCAACATTTACCATGACAACCTTGCCGACTTCATCTACGAATACAGACATGGTGATTTCTTCGAATGATACGAACCACATTTTTATTATCCTTAATAAGAAGGTATATGAATCAACAGATGGCGGTATCGTATTTACTGATTATTCAGGAAGCTTACCGGTTGTGAATCAACTAAAAATATTTCTTGATGAGTATAGTGGTAATAATGGCTTGTATGTCGGAAATGCATTAGGTGTATATTATAGGAATAATACGATGGCCGATTGGGTTAATTATTCAGGCGCGTTGCCAACAATAGCATCTATTAAGGATATAATGTATTTCAATGATGGAGGTGCTGATGCTCGTGTGTATGTGTCTTATTTCGGCAGAGGTGTATGGGAAACCAAGCTTGAGAATTCACCTACTTGTTCGATACCAGTTATTTCAAGCACTTCTTTTTCTGGGAGCAATTTCACCATTCATTGGAATAACACGGGTGCCACGCAATATGACATTCAATATCGTGAATTGGGCACCTTGCCTTGGACTCAATTTTCATCATCCACGAATACTGCATTCATCTCTTCTTATATCGGTTGTACAAGTTATGAAGTGCGAGTGAGAGGAAAATGCAGTGCTGATTCAAGTCTTTGGAGTGATAAAGCCTTTTTTAATACGCCTACGAATACTATGAATAACGACTTTGATAATCATATGGATATCGGTTCTGTTGGAGCCGCAGGCAGCGTGTGTTATGATGCCGTCAATCAGCGTTATACGATTTATGCAAGTGGTGATGATATTTGGGGGCAAAATGATCAGTTTCATTTTCTGTATAAGAAATTGCAGGGCGATGTCACCATCAGTGCACGCGTAAAACATATTGGTAATATTTACGGATGGGCTAAAGGTGGTGTAATGATCAGAGAGTCGCTCAATACAAATTCAACACATTCGATGTGTGCCCTCACTCCAGGTAATGGATTTGCCAATCAATGGCGTGATGCCACAGGCGGCAATAGTGCCAATGTTGATACGGCAGGGAAAGAACCAGGATGGGTCAAGTTAGAACGTGTTGGATCATCGATCACCTCGTATTTTTCAACCGATGGTAACACATGGAATGTATTAAACACAGCCACTATTCCTATGAATGATACGGTATATGTTGGTCTTGCTAATTGCAGTCATATCGATAGCACTATCAATGATGCAATCTTCGATCATATTATCATCAACGGCGTGGCACTTTCAATATCTTCTGTGGAACAAAACAATGCGCCATTCACGGTATCACCTAACCCTGTGCGTAATCAATTCAATATACAATTTGTCAAGTTGTTATCGTCTTCCGATCTTTATATCACAGTATTGGATGCGGTTGGTAATGTTGTATTGAAAGAAAAGCGCACGAATAATTTGCTAACCCAATCTATCAATACATCTACATTGCCTTCGGGCGTTTATTTTCTAGAGATACAAGGGCAAACGACATCAGTGACTAAATTTGTGAAGGAGTAAGCTTAGGCTGTTGATTTAAAAATTGCGCAATGCCCGCGTGTTATAGGCAGGCATGTAGGCTCCCCGAAGTTCGTCCACGTTGAAGTTGAGTTAAAGATATTTTTTAACTTTAAACTTCGAAAAAAAATGAGAAAACAATTTACAGAAAGTCAGATTCTATTTGCACTATGATGAGTGAGGCTATTAAGGGGCCATCCAATATTGGGTAGCGCTGTATTACCTTTTTACATACAGCATGAACTTCTCCTTAAAGGCTTCCTCTGGAAAGAAATCGTGGACATTCCACATGACAGGCTTACAACCTGAATCAGATATCTCTTGATGTAAATCACCACCCTTAAGACAAATGAGGCCATTGTTGAATTCGCCATTGCCTCCTTTGCGCAGTAGCGGTTTGGCCCAATGCCAAAGATCGCCGAGAGGAGCCACAGCACGGCTTACCGCAAAGTCGAAACTATTTTTTTCTTTGATGTCTTCCACACGTCCCCAATGTGTTTTTACATTGTCGAGTTTGAGTTCCTTCACCACTTCTTCCACCACGGTCAATTTTTTCTTGATACTATCTGCGAGCAGAAATTGGGTTTGAGGAAAGAATATCGCTAAAGGAATACCCGGAAACCCGCCACCTGTGCCGATATCCAGAATCTTGTGATCCTCAGTAAATTCAAAGGTGGTGGCGATGGTGAGTGAATGCAACACATGTTTGACATACAGGCTGTCCATATCCTTTCTAGAAATAACATTAATTTGCGCGTTCCACAGTTGGTATACGTCGTTGAGTTTTGCAAATTGCGCGAGTTGCTTTTCAGAAAAGTCGGCAAAATATTTTTCAATTATTTCCAATGGATCTTTGATTTAATGAAGATGAGAGGCAGACTTTTTAGATTGTAATACAAAAGCCAAATATCGAACACCCAAATATAGTTGATCAATTCCTTTTGTTTCAATAAACCAAAGCTACGCTGGAAAATATACCATTGAACCAACCATCGAAAGACAAATAGAATACATGTATACATAATCATCGCTGGAAAGACGATGCACGCGACAAAGCTTGCCCAGACAGCAAAATGACTGAAGGCATACAGTCCAAGCAATAATTTATGACGGCCCTTGTAGTATTTACCAGTGCTGAGATGTCGTTTTTTCTGATAGTGCCAGTCGTCTTCTGTCTTCTTAGGTTCGCTATAGGTGAACGCTTCAGGATCTATGCAAATGCTTGTATTGTCGCTATTTGCAATTTGATTGATAAATAAGTCGTCATCGCCTGATATCAGATGATGATGCGAAGAGAATCCTTTATTGGCATTGAAGAGATCACGCATATAGGCTAGATTTCTACCAACGCCCATATAAGGCGTTCCAGCCAAGGCATAGGATAGATATTGAATGGCAGTATGTGCCGTCTCGAATTGTATTTTCTTGTTCAACCAACCGCTGTATTTTGTATACGGACTGTATCCCAACACAATTTTTTTCGTTGGTGAAAAGGATGCGGCTATATGCGCTAACCAATGTTCGCTTGCAGGAATGCAATCGGCATCTGTTAAGATAAGATGTTCGCAATGAGCCGATTTGATGCCCATCGACAAGGGGAATTTTTTTCCAGTAATTAATTTGGCTTCCTGTGTTAAGTTCACAACATGCAGATGCACATATTGTTCCTGTAACTGATTGAGCAGATAAAAGGTGCCATCCTCTGAGTTGTCGTTGACGACCACCACCTCAAAAAAGGGTTTCCCATTTTTTAAATAGTTCTGATTCAGCAGGATGGGAAGATTTTTCATTAGATTTGCCTCCTCGTTAAAGGCACATACAATAATGCTCACAGGCACCTTAGGCGTCGGAAGTTCAGTGTTCTTTTTTTTGTAAAAAGCCAGACGCGAAAAGAAAAATAAATAGTAGAAGACCTGTATGGCAATAAAAAACGCGAAGAGGATGAAGACAAGAAGGTCTGTCGTTAGAGGCATAGCGTCAAAAATAATAAGTAAAGATGGAATTTCAATTAATTGCAAAGGATAATAATACACAAGCTCGGGCGGGCTTAGTAACCACGGATCACGGTGTGATTGAAACGCCTATTTTCATGCCGGTTGGAACCATAGGCTCCGTCAAAGGTGTTACGCAAGAGCAGCTAGAAGCTGATGTGCAGGCTCAGATTATTCTTGGTAATACCTATCACCTCTACTTGCGGCCTGGAACAGATATATTAGAAAAGGCAGGTGGATTGCATAAGTTTATGCATTGGGATAAGCCTATTCTTACAGACAGCGGCGGGTTTCAGGTGTTTAGTCTGAGTGAGATTCGTAAGATTAAGGAAGAGGGTGCTGAATTTCGTTCGCATATCGATGGTAGTAAATTGATGTTTTCACCCGAAAGTGTGATGGATATCCAACGCAGTATTGGCGCTGATATCATTATGGCCTTTGATGAATGTACACCGTATCCTTGCGAATTTGATTATGCAAAAAAATCAATGCAACTCACACACCGATGGTTAGCACGTTGTGTCAAACATAAAAATGCCTCTGAGCCTTTGTATGGTTATCATCAAAGTTTGTTTCCAATTGTGCAGGGTAGCACGTATCCCGAACTTAGAAAAGAAAGTGCTGAATTTATCGCCAGTATGGATTGCGATGGGAATGCGATTGGTGGATTGAGTGTCGGTGAGCCAGCCGAAATGATGTATGAGATGTGTGATCTTGTCTGTTCAATTTTGCCAAAAGACAAACCTCGTTATTTGATGGGGGTGGGCACGCCAGCCAATATCCTTGAGAACATTGCGTTGGGCATTGATATGTTCGATTGTGTGATGCCAACTCGTAACGGTCGCAATGGTATGTTGTTTACGACACAAGGTATTATCAATATAAAAAATAAGAAATGGGAAGATGATTTCACTTGTATCGATGAAGGCCTCGATTGCTTTGCCAGTCGCAATTACACAAAAGCCTATCTAAGACATCTATTCTCGGTGAATGAATTGCTTGGACTTACCTTGGCTAGCCTGCAGAATTTATCTTTTTACCTACATCTCGTAAAAGAAGCTCGAAAACATATTCTTGAAGGCGATTTCTCGATTTGGAAAGATAGGATGGTGAAGCAAGTCAGTCAGCGATTATAAACTGATGTTTACATACCTTATGATTAGTGCATAGATCGTCAAGTTGTGTTGTTGCGCTGTTTGTTTTTGTTAACAGCATTAAAATTTCTTTCAGAACAGATACTATTCGTTGAAGTTCTGCGTTTAATAGTCAAATCAATAGAAAATACATGCACAACTTTACTTCCAACGACTTACTTACTTACCTGACCAATGAATCTGATTCGGTGCAGGATGATGCCATAACAACATGGCTTGCATCTGATGAAAGCTTCCAAAATGAGGTTGAATCGATGCAGCAAACCTTAGATGACCTTTCAACTTTTAGTGTCATTCCAAATGATCGTATTATGGATACTATTATGGCGGCATTGCGGTATGAAAAAAATGCACACGCTGTTTAATTGTGCATGATTAAAAATCGCGAAGACCTAGCTGATTTCATTGCTTGCGTTAATCTCGCTTTCTGAATGATAATACCCCGCGGATTATTCTAAAAGTTCCATAGGCAATAAAAAGTGAAGCTATGATCCATACAGTTGATTTGCCGTAGGCTGCTATGATGAAGTTCATTTTTGTTGCATAAGCCGAAATTACGATATACATAACGCCCATCGCCATATCAATCGATGACCTGAATAGCTTGTAGGCGTTGTTTGTCGTGTTGCGTTCGTTTAAATCCATGGAATAGATTGGGCTTATTTCAAATCAGTAAGTGTGAAAGAGATTGTAGTCTTCACTTCTGTGCGCATTAACGTACATTAACTGACTTTCTTCTTCACCACTGATTTCTTCACTGCCGCTTTTTTTACGGTTGCTTTTTTTACTTTCTTTACAAATGCATTTGGCATTTGTATCTCGATCATTTTCTTCACATCTTCTAGCGATAAGAGAGCGGCCTCTTCCGCAGTAATTTTACCACCACCTTCTTTTATTAGCTTGAGCATTTTTTTCTGGAATTTGATAAAAGGTCCCCAACGGCCATTCTCGACAGATAGTTTGTCTTCTGGAAAATTTAAAATGTAGCGATTTGATTCCTTCTCAATTTTTTTTAGGATTAATTCCTCACATTCCTGCTGATTGATGGTTTCAAACTGATATGCTCTAGGGATATTAATAAACAAGTCGTTCCATTTGATAAAAGGACCGAAACGTCCTTTACCTTTTGTAACGGGCTTGTTGTCGTACATCGCAATAGGTGCATCGCCTTCTTGTTTACCTTTAATGACTTCGATGGCACGTTCCATACTCACTTCTAAGGGTTCCTCACCTTTTGCTAACGAAATGAATTGTTCACCCCATTTGACATATGGACCGAAACGTCCGATATTGACAGATACTTCAAGTTCTTCGTAGACGCCTAAGGTGCATGGCAACTTAAACAATTCCATCGCCTCATCAAAGCTAATCGTTTCAATGCTTTGTGTATTTCGTAAGGTGGCGAAACGAGGTTTTTCCTCATCATCGCTATGCCCAATCTGCACCATAGGGCCAAACTTACCAATACGTGCTATGACTTTTTTTCCGCTTAGTGGATCGATACCTAAATCACGTTCGCCGCTTGCACGTTCGGCCGTTTCCATGGTCGTTTCAACTAATTCATGGAATGGTGTATAAAAGGCCGCTAACATCTTGCTCCATTCTTTTTTGCCTGTGGCAATTTCATCAAATTCACCTTCAATCTTAGCGGTGAAACTATAATCCATCACCGCAGAGAAATGCAATTTTAAAAAGTCGGTTACTACCATACCCAAATCGGTAGGGAAGAGTTTGTTTTTTTCGGCACCTGTATTTTCTTCTAATGTTTTTTGTGCGATATCAGATCCGATTAATGATAGAATTTGATATTCTCTTCGAATACCATCCTTATCTTTTTTAATGACATAATTTCTGTTCTGTATGGTACTAATCGTTGGCGCATATGTCGAAGGTCGTCCAATGCCTAATTCTTCTAATTTTTTTACCAACGACGCTTCTGTATATCTTGGTAATGGTCGACTGAAACGCTCAGTGGCATTCATACTTTGTATATCCAACCCTTGAGCCACTTTCAGCAATGGCAACATGCTTTCTTCATTCTCATCGTCCGATGTATCTTCATCATCTTTACTTTCCATATATAACTTCAAGAAGCCATCAAATTTCAAGACTTCGCCGCTCGCTGTTAATTTTTCGGGTTGTGTCGAAATATTGATTTTCGCAATAGTCTTTTCTAATTCTGCATCTGCCATCTGACTCGCCATCGTGCGCTTCCAGATTAGTTCGTATAAGCGTTGTGTTTCATAATCTTCGACATCACGCACTTCCATACTTGTAGGGCGAATGGCTTCGTGCGCTTCTTGTGCGCTTTCATTTTTATTTTTAAACACACGCAACTGATGGTATTTTTCACCATAGTTTTTGTTGATTTCCTGACTGATATTATCCAATGCCGTTTGCGAAAGACTCACTGCATCGGTTCTCATATAGGTAATCTTACCACTTTCATATAAACGCTGTGCAACCTGCATCGTACGCGATACAGAATAGCCAAGTTTACGACTCGCTTCTTGTTGCAGGGTAGAGGTTGTGAATGGCGCTGATGGTGATTTTCGTGCCGGCTTGATTTGGATATCTTCAACTGTGTAATTGGCACCAATACAGTTTTGTAAGAATACTCGAGCGCCTTCTATACTTGGTATCTTTGGGCTATATTCAGCCTTAAATGATACATTTTTGTCGTTGATATCTTTTGCGTTAAACAAGGCTTCAATTCGGTAGGTACTTGTGGCGCTAAATGTATTGATTTCACGTTCGCGTTCTACTATCAATCGCACAGCAACAGATTGAACACGTCCTGCCGAAAGCGAATTGCTACGGCTTATTTTGCGCCATAAAATGGGCGATAACTCAAACCCCACAATACGATCTAGGATACGTCGGGCTTGTTGGGCGTTCACCAAATTCATATTCACCAAACGAGGATTCTCAACGGCTTTTTGAATGGCAGGTTTCGTGATTTCGTGGAAAACAATCCGTTTTGTTTTAGCCGGATTCAACCCTAATACTTCGCACAGATGCCACGAAATAGCCTCTCCTTCGCGGTCCTCATCCGATGCAAGCCATACTTCGTCTGATTTTTTAGCAAGGGCTCTTAATTCACTTACCACCTTCACTTTTTCGTCTGAAATCTTGTACGTAGGTTTGAAATCGTTTTTAATATCGATGCCCATTTCGTCCTTTTCCAAATCACGGATGTGACCGAAACAAGATTTTACCTGAAAGTCTGAACCTAATATTTTCTCAATCGTTTTTGCCTTCGCCGGACTCTCTACTATCAGTAAGTTTTTTGCCATTCTGGGGATTTCTTGTTTTGCTGAATTTTTGCAAGTATATAAAAAGTTTATCAATTAATTTTTTTTACCTCCCAATCGAACATCTACAAAAGAATGCTCGTGATGCCATAAACGTGTAAAAATTTTCTTGTTTGCGTCGGTAAAATTCTTTTTAAAAATTGATATTGGATTTCTTTTGATCTTCACAGGCGCCCTTCGATTGAGCAATGATTCATTCCTATGTGACAGTTTAAAAAATAGTCTAACTCTATTCTCTTCCCTTATATTTGCGAATTCATTTCGTTACGAAACAGTATGGCAAAAATTTCTATCAATATAGCAACAGGCACAATTCAGAAGGAAGAACTGATTGTAGGCATCGACTTAGGCACGACCAATAGTCTTGTGGCTATCATTCATCCCGAAAGCAAACAGGCTATTGCACTCAAAGATATCGACCATACAACGTTGGTGCCTTCTATTTTACATTTTTCAGAAAATGGTCACGTAACAGTGGGCAGTGATGCGAAATCATTTCTTGAAACGGATCCGACAAATACAATATATAGTGTGAAACGATTGATGGGAAAATCATATAATGATATTCGCAGAAATCAACATTCGCTTTCATACAATATCATCGACGACGATACAGAGCGTTTGGTAAAAATACAAGTGGGCAATACGTTTTATAGTCCGATTGAACTTTCGTCTACTATTTTAAGTGAATTAAAGAAGAGAGCAGAGCACGTGTTGAAAATGTCAATTTCAAAATGTGTTATTACAGTGCCGGCCTATTTTAATGATGCGCAACGACAAGCGACACGTGATGCAGGTAAATTAGCTGGGTTGGAAGTGCTGCGAATTATCAATGAGCCAACCGCCGCAAGTTTGGCCTATGGCATCGGACTTTCATCTGCCGAAACAAAAACAATTGCCGTGTACGATTTGGGTGGTGGTACCTTCGATGTATCTATTCTAAAAATAACAGATGGTATTTTCGATGTGCTCAGTACCAATGGTGATACCTATTTAGGTGGTGATGATTTTGATAAAGTAGTTGGACAGCATTTTGTCAAGCAGCTTGGTCTTACTGACGAAGAACTTACTGCCGATAAGCGACTTATGCAAATCATCCGATTGAAAGCTGAAGAAGCAAAAAAGCAATTGACAACAAACGAATTGTTTGAATCGACAATACTGGAAGCGGCGGTTTCGATAACGCGTAATGAGTTTACAAAGTTAATTACTCCACTGATTGACAAGACGATTTCTTGTTGCGAAAAAGCACTCATGGATAGTCAGCTTGCAACAGACAATATTGACGTGGTGTTAATGGTTGGTGGTTCCACTCGAACGCCTTTTGTCAAGCAACGCGTCAGTGAGTTTTTTGGTAAAGCAGTGAATGATAGTGTTAATCCAGATGAAGTAGTGGCTCTGGGCGCAGCGATTCAAGCTGATATTTTAGCTGGAAATAATAACGATCTTTTGTTGCTTGATATCACGCCATTGAGTTTGGGTATAGAAACGATGGGTGGACTTATGGACGTACTCATTCCTAGAAATAGTAAGATTCCTGGCAAAGCCGGCAGGCAGTACTCGACACAGAAAGATGGGCAGTCGGGTATCAAGGTGGCTGTGTATCAAGGCGAGCGTGATTTGGTGAGTGATAACCGCAAACTAGCTGAATTTAATCTTACTGGCATTCCTGCTATGCCGGCAGGATTACCAAAGGTGGATATTCAGTTTATGATTAACGCCGATGGTATCTTACAGGTAAAAGCATCCGAACTAAGAAGTGGGGTAGCGCAGACGATTGAAGTAAAACCTCAATACGGATTGAGTGATAACGAAGTAGAAACTATGCTGATGGATTCGATTACGCATGCGAAAAATGATATACAAATTCGAGCCTTGATAGAAGCGAAGACGGAGGCAGAACAAATGATACAACTGACAGAGAACTTCTTGCATAAACACCAACAATTTATTACCGACGACGAAAAGCAAGCGACACAAACAGGTATACAAAACCTTCAGATTGCAATGAATGACAATGATAAAAACACTATTATGTCATTGACGGAGACCTTAAATACAATTACGTCGCCTTATGCCGAACGTGTCATGGATATTGCTGTTTCAGAAGCGCTGAAGGGAAAAGGAGTGTAGTGAATGTTATAGTTTTTAAGAATGAAAATTCTATTCAGGTGAACTCTAATATAGAGGTCTTAAAAATTATGTTTTGATTGGCGTTTACTTCTTGTCGATGAATAAAAATTTGACCGCAACTAAAATCAGAATCACCGCAAATACTTTTTTAATGATGCCTGTGGGTAATTCAACAGCATATCGACTTCCGAAATAGCCTCCGACAATAAAACCAGCGCACAGTATCAGTGCGATTCGCCAGTCGACCATACCTTTTTTATGATAGGTCCATGCGGCGGCCAAACTAACCGGAAACGCAAGCATAGCAAGTGTTGTACCCTGAGCGGTATGTTGGTTTAATCCGAAAAGTAACACTAAAACCGGCACAATTACGATGCCGCCGCCAATGCCAACCATACTGCTTAAAATGCCTGCAAAAATGCCCAAAACCACCAGGCCAATGATCGAACTTAGTGTCATAATGTTTGATTGTTGAGGCAACAAATAAAGCCTATCTGCGTTATATATTAAATCTTTGATACTTTTTTTTTCAAAACTTGTTTTATTCAAGCATAAAATTATCTTTGTGACCTTTATTAAAAACTAAAACTCAAATTTCTAAAAAAACAGAATTATGGCAGACGTAAAACCAGCTGTACCTAAAGCAGCAAGCGCATCAGGAAAGACTACTAGTGTGATGCTTATCAACACAATTATTGTTGCAACATGTATAGTTGCAGCGCATGTAATCTTTTATACCGTATTCGCTAGCACATCAAATTTCAATGATGGCGCTGCAAGACATCAACCTAAAAATCTTATGGGTACTATGTATCTTGGAGGTTGGGTTGTGCCTATCTTGTTGTCTACATTTTTAACCGCAATGTGCTTTATCATCGAACGAGCGTTGACTGTTTTTAAATCACGCGGTAAAATGACGAATGCTGATTTTATCAAAAAAATACAATTTCATCTTTCTTCTAAAAACATTGATGCGGCTATGGCTGAATGCGACAAGCAAGCAGGAAGCGTTGGTAACGTCATGAAAGCAGGTTTGAAAAAGTATAAAGAAATGTCGACGAGTTCATTAGACCACGATATGAAGATCGCTAATATCAAAAAAGAAATCGAAGAAAGTACGGCCCTTGAATTGCCAATGCTTGAAAAGAATTTGGTATTCCTTTCAACGATTACGTCTGCTGCAACCCTTCTTGGATTGTTCGGTACGGTAATGGGAATGATTCGTGCCTTCGCTGCGATGGCAAATGCCGGTGCTCCTGATGCCAATGCCTTGGCTGCGGGTATCTCTGAAGCCTTGGTTAATACAGCACTAGGTATAGGTACTTCGTTCCTTGCAATGCTTGCGTACAACTTCTACACGACAATCATTGATAACGTCACTTATGGTATCGATGAAACAGGATTTACATTAGAACAAAGCTTCCATGCCAACTACAAATAATACACATTGTATTATGTTGGATCAGAAATCGTTGTCATTAAATCATGTAAAACAATAAACAAATTATGGCTAAACATAAATTACCCAGAAAGAGTACCCATATCGATATGACCGCGATGTGCGATGTGGCGTTCCTTCTGCTTACTTTCTTCATGTTGGCGACTAAGTTTAAACCCGACGAACCCGTTGTGGTGAAAACACCTTCTTCGATTTCGGATATCATTATGCCAGAAAACTCGATTTTATTAACTGTTGATCCTAGCGGGAAAGTATTTTTTGATTATGACAACAAGAAAGCGAAAGCTATATTAATTGATAAAGTCAATACAGAAAAAGGATTAAACCTCACCGAAGCGGAAAAGGAATCATTCAAACGAGGCGCTTCATTCGGATTACCATTCAATCAAATGAAAGCATATCTTGCCATCGACCCAATCAATCAGAAAGAATACAAATTCACGGGTATTCCAATTGACACCACCACGTATATGGCGAATGTCAATGAATTGGCTTACTGGGTGCAAGCTGCTCGAACAGCGGGACAAGAAACAGGCACACCACCACGTATCTGTATCAAATGCGATGCATCAACAGTTTACCCTCGTGTGAAGGATGTCATCAAAACACTGACTAAGAATAAAATAGATCGTTTCAATTTGGTAACCTCGTTGGAAGCAATTCCAGACGGTTCGGCCGCTGCCATGGAACGTGATGCAACTTCGCCAGCAAAGATGCCGGAAACTAAAACACAATAATTAATTCATTCACTAAACATATTCTTACGAGATGGCAGAAATAGATACCTCCGGTGGGGGCAAGAAGAAAGGCCCCGGCGTCAAAAAAGCCAAAAAACTTTCAACCAGAATTGATCTGACCCCTATGGTGGATCTTGGTTTCCTTTTAATTACATTCTTCATCTTCACGACGACCATGAGTAAGCCAAAGACCATGGAAATTATGATGCCTACTGAGGATAGTATAAAAAAAGAAGATCAAACAAAGGCTAAGGATTATTGTACGATGACCATCCTTTTAAGCAAAGAACATCGTGTGTATTATTATATCGGTTTAGCGGATAACCCGTTAGCTCCTCCTGCATTGGAAGTTACCTATTTCCAAAACAGGAATGGTATTCGTGATGCCTTGATTGCGCACAAGAAAAAAGTTTATGAAGAGCGTCTAAATGGTATGCCCGGTCATAAAGCAGATGACGAACCTGTTATTATTATCAAACCTGATTTTAATAGTCAGTATGAGGATATGGTGAATATTCTAGATGAAATGCAAATCAATGGATTGAATACTTATGCAATGATTGATATTACGGATGTTGACAAAGGGTTTATTGCTGCAACAGAAGCAGCAAACGTTGGAAATTAAGTTATGGAATAAAACCACGAACGCATCAACACAAAAATTTTTTAACAATGGAAAGTAAAGATATTTTAAAATCAGACGTACTAGACATCATCTTCGAGGGAAGAAACAAGGAATATGGTGCCTACGAACTGAGAAAGAATTATAGGAAACGAACAAAGAATGCATTAATCGGTTGTATGGTTTTTGCAACGATCTTAGCTTCTATTCCTGTCATTGCTAGTTTGATCAATAAAAGTATGGTCAAACCCAAGCCAATGACTAAAGTGACTGAGCTCATTGCGCCGCCGCCGATGGATGAAAAGAAACCACCGCCCCCGCCACCGCCCCCGCCACCACCGCCAGTAAAACCGCAGGTTAAATTTACACCGCCTGTGATCAAGAAGGCTGAAGAAGTAAGAGACGAAGAGAAGCCACCACCAAAGCAAGAGTTAGAAAAAGCAACTGCTAGTACAGTTACAGTAAAAGGTGACGAGAATGCTAAACTTGAAGCACCTGATATGGGACCTGGTCCTGCGACTATCGAACCAGTGAAAGAAGTTAAAGATGAAATCTTTGAATTCGTTGAGCAAGAAGCTCAGTTTCCTGGTGGTGAAGACGCTCTTTTCAGATACTTGAGTGAACACATTAAATATCCTAATGCAGCCCGTGAAGGTGGTATCGAAGGAAGAGTTATATTAAGTTTTGTTGTTCGTTCAGATGGTAACATCACCGACGTAAAGGTTTCTAGAGGAATCGGATATGGTTGTGATGAAGAAGCAACAAGAGTTGTAAAAGGAATGCCAAATTGGAAAGCAGGTAAACAAAATGGCAAACAGGTTTCATCAACCTTCAGTTTGCCCGTTGTGTTTCAATTGGAAGAATAACAATTTAACTTAAGCATAGTAAAAGCCGTTCATCACTGAACGGCTTTTTTCATATCGGATGTTTGACTGAATAATGCGCACTCTAAATTAAGGTTCAACTTATCTTATGAATAAATACAGAGGTTCATCGTGTTGAAAAAACATTTAGATGAACGTAATTGTGTTACAACGAATTCGCTTCATCTTCTTTTAATGGCATTAAAAAGCCTCAGCGTTTGCTGAGGCTTTTAGATATTGTTCTAGTTGAAAGGATATTATTTTTTGCATTCTGCAATCATCATATCGTTGGCTTCTTTACCCCATGTAGGCATTAGTGATGAAGCTGGTTTAAAGGCATCGAATTTTTTAGACGCCGTTTGGAATAATTGCAATGCGTTCATTTTTCCACCACCAAATTGCTCTGGTGTATTAAACATTGATTCGCCTTTAAGAAA
>Ga0114958_10002018_pt1 | contig 15525 bp, 24 predicted proteins | sample C_130208_EF_Meta_FD_89577 | JGI IMG/M metagenome (GOLD analysis project Ga0114958, IMG submission 89577) | Freshwater microbial communities from Lake Croche, Canada to study carbon cycling - C_130208_EF_MetaG | ecosystem: Environmental > Aquatic > Freshwater > Lake | place: Lake Croche, Canada...
CCGGCAAGACCGGGGCGGGGTTCTACTGGTCAAATTCTCCTTGGCGTTCTTGCATGTCTTCAAGATCGCGCAAGACGCGGGCGGCGTAGTCGTCGGGGGTCTCGCGTTTGGATCGTGCAATGCGCTGTTTCTCGCGGCGTGCGAGGGTCCGGGCGTCGGCGGGTGGCGTGGTGTAGCGGGTGCGGTTGAATGGGTTAGAGGTCATGGTTTGCGGGCGCGTAGGGCTTGGGCTTCACTCCAGAGGTTGTCTGCGAGGGCGTACTCAGGCGCTCCGGGGAAGAGGCGGAGATTCCAGAGGCGGGTTGCCCGGGCTTCAAGGAGGCGGGCGCGGCGGTGGTTCGGGTTCATGGTGGTTTAGCTTGGTGGAGTTATTATCAGAAACGAGTCCCGGCAGATTCTGAGAGGGCTGGACCAGCTCCGACTACTACGGTGGCCACGTCAAACGCCATCGAGAATCGGTACCATCTGCGGCCGTGTCTGTCTCGGTGGATTCGCGGACGTCCGCAACGGTGGCGTAGGGTTTTCAAGACCTCATGGACGCCCGCAATCGGGCGCATGGGGCCTTTGTCAAAAACGGAAAGTCGAGCGTGTGCTGGCGTTATCTTTTTCATTGTAGTTAGAGAGTCAGAGAGTGAGATTTGAAAATGCGTCCGGCAAGACCGGGGCGGGAAGATGGGTGGCGGAGTAGTCAACCCATCCCATCGCGGCGTTTCCGGTGGTTTCGAGGTCTCGAATGACGGTGCCCCGGCTTTCCGTGTGCTTGGCGATGTAGGGGCTACTCTCCGCAAGGGAGTCCAGCGTCTCGGCAAGGGTCTTTCCAGTGGCCTTCAAGGTGTCACGGTAGTTGCCATGCCATATCGTGGCGGTGATGGTGAATAATGGGAAGTGGAGCGTGCTCATGGTGGCGGTGGTTTTCATGTTGGCGATTTTCTAGGGGTTGCGGGGTTGAACTTTCGGCAAGACCGGGGTGGGGTTAGTGGCAAAGTGAAAAGAAGATCCGGCCATCGTCGGCGCGGAATAGGTTGCTGGAAATGCGGCCTTCGCTGGCTTGGGTCTCGTACTCGGGCCAGTCGATTTCCTCCAGACTGTCGGCGCAGGGTTCCCGGCCTTCCGTGTCTTGGTAGGCTTCTGAGCGGGTGGCGTAGGGTCCCCATTCGAGGTCTGGCTGGCTTTCGTCTTCGCGGTACCATTCGCCCGGTTCGCGCTCTTCAAAGGTCATGCCTTTCCGGATGCCGGGGGCTTCCCGGATGTCTCCGGCAATCCACTGAAGAAACAAGGCGTTGCATTCCTGCGGGGTCCAAGTCCATTCGCCGAAGTCTTCCGCCCAGTCGCGGAAGGCTTCCAGTTTTTCCGGGGTATTGAGAAGGGCGGTTTCGGTGGCTTGTTCAAGGCTGGCGTTCCAAGTGTCCCGGCCTGCGGTGGCTCCGCCTTCCGCTTGGGAGTGGCTGAGGGGAAAAGCGTCCAAGTTTACTAATAGTGTGATGTCAATGTCCATTGTTTTGAGGGGTTGAGGGGTTAGACGGTTGCGGGTGAATAAGGTGTGTTCTTCCGCTGGTGAATACGTGCCAGCCGTATAATCGCGCTCTTCTTGCGGCTGAGTTCCGGGGTTGCGGTAAACCGTTCAATTTTGCCGTTCTGATTAAGGTCAACCGTTGCCACGGCTACCAGCTTCGCGGCGGGGTGGGGGTTGGTGCTCTCCCGCGCAATGCAAAGCTGGAAGCAGGTGGTTCTCAACTGGGGGCCATAGATAAAATCTAGACCGATCCAAGGGATATATTTCGTTTTCATTAGTGGCGATTTTCTAGGGGTTGGGTGTTACAGGAGGGGTTGGACCTTCCGGCGCGGGTGTGGGGGGGATCAAGCGGGAATGCGGAAGCCTTCGGCGGCAAGTGTGGCGTCATACTGGTCTCGGGGGATCGTGCGGGTTACGGTCCGGCATTTTCGCCAAGTGGTGGAGCCTCGTTTCCTGCTGGCTCGGATTTCCTCCGCCATGATGTCGCGGGCGTAGGGTGTGGAGTAGATGGCGGAAACGTGGCACGGGAGACCGTGCCGAGATACGAGGATTACGAAAAGGGATTCCATGGTGGCGGGGTGTGCGGTGTGGGGCCGGAGGGGTTGGACCTCTCGGCGCGGGGGGGGGTTACTTGGTGGCGCGGCCTGCGAGTGCGGCAAAGGTGCGCTTGGCTTGGTCGATGTCGCGGCGGGCGCGGGCTTTTAGCGTGTCGGCGGTGTGCGTCACGGCGTCGAAAGACTCAACAAATGCGCGGGCGGCGTTTTGGGCCTTGTCGGTGGTCTTGTACCATTTCCCGCCCGTAGCATCGGCTCGGTCATTTATGACGGTCCCGAATACGTCAAAAACAACGGCGCGGCGGGTGGCTCCTCCATTGTCGGGGCGGGATTGCACGCTTTCCACGATCCAATAAAGCAGTCCGTCGGCGGCTTTCCTTGCGTCCAGAATGCGGGCTTTGAAGTAGCGCAATGTCTCGGGGTCAGCGTAGTGCGTTCGGCCTTGAAGGTTTTGCGGGGCGTCGTTCTCGGGGTAACAGGACCGGGTTTCGAATTTGCGGATTCCTGCGGCGGAAAGGGCGGATTGGAGGCGGGCGGCTGTTTTTGTGGTGGTGGTCATGGTGTCGATTTTCTAGGGGTTGGTGGATTAGAGGGTGAAGGAAAAGGCAAGGCTATGCGTGGCGACGGTTTCGCGTGTTACCCGTTCGAGGTGGTAGCCTTCGGTGCGGGCCAGCATGGTTTGGCGTTCGGGGCGGTTGCCGGAAGGGATGCCGTTGCTCCGCCATGTCGTGCCTTCGGGCATGTCGTGGGGGTTCTCCTCGGCTTCGGCCTGCGCGTCGTCGTCGGCGTCGTCGAAAAATTCATCTTCCGCGACCTCATACGCGGTTTCCCATGTTGGGGCTTGAATGATGGCAATCGGGACAAGCCAAGCGCCGAATTCGTCCAGCAAAAGCCACAAGGGGCTTCCGGCGTCTTCGCAGTAGGTTTCGAGCTCGCAGGCTCCGCTGGTGGCTCCTGAGAGGGAAAACGCGGCGTTCGGGTGGAGCGGGTCGGCGGGGCGGATGAGGTGGGCGCGTTCGGCGCGGAATGCTGCGCGGGCGTCTGCAAGCTCTTTTTCGAGAGCTTTTCGGGGGCCTTGGAAGCTACCCCACTGGGCGCTTTCGTGGTCGCTGTGGGCGATGTATGCGGCGCGTTGCTCCGGGGTCCGGTCTCGCCATGGTGTGGCGTAGTCCGGCGCGGGGTGCGGGTTGGGGTTTGTGCTGCGGTCGGCGCGTTCGGCGTCATACGCTTCGCGGCGGGCGCGGCGGATAGCTCGGGTGAGCCGGAGGACGTGGGCGCGGTGTGCGCGAACGGCTGTTTTTGTGGTGGTGGTGGTCATGGTGGCGATTGGTTGGGTGTTACAAGAGGGCGGCAATGGTGGCTGCGATGGCGATGGCGGCGGCTGCGATTGTCCAGCGGGTGGCGCTGGTCATGGCATGGCGGCGGCGGCGGTTGCGTGTGCTGCGGATTGCGGCAGCGTAGGGGCTGGGGGTCATGGTGTGGGGTGTGGTGGTTGGGGTTGGGCCGGAGGGGTCGAACCTCCGGCGCTGGGTTGGCTTAGATCATGCCTAGGGCGATCATCCACGATGGGGAATTGTCGGGTCCGTAGCCGTCGGGCTCGGTCCAATGTCCGGTTGGCGTTTTGCATCTCCCGTCGTCGTTCCACCTTTCAAGGGTGGCCGTGGTTGGCGTTTTGAATGCGCTAGTAATTCTGACTTGAAGCGGGGCCGGGTGTGAAGGGGACTGCACGTGGCAGCGTGTCGGCTTGTCGAGGATGAACGTAACGGGGAGACCCTTCGGGAGAGTCGAGCCGTCTTTGAGTGGGATTGTCTTAGTGGTTTTCATCGGTGGCGGTTGGTTGGGGTGTCGGTTGTGTCGGTTGACGTGAAAACATCTCGCAGAATTACGAACGAATGGCAACACTTTTTTTTGCGTATGCTTTGAATCCCTTGTGGGAGTAGGCAATAAATCTTTTCCTGTTAGATTCCGGCGATGATGAAAAGGGCCGTGTCGAGGTCGATCTCCAAGCGGTGGGCTAGGGTCTGGGCGTGCGCTGGCGTGGCTGGGGGACGCTGGTCGGCGTGGAGTGCGGCGGCGGCTTTTGTGGGTCTGCCTCGGGGGCGCGTGGTGGTGGGGATGGGGGGAGCTGCGGCCCGGGCGGCGGCGTTTTTGCGCTTGGTTAGTTGCTCCGCGAGTGTCCGGCGGAATGCGTACGCGGGAGCGCCCGGGGGTGTCCAGTTGCTGGCAAGGATCTGTGTCCCGTGCGTGTCAGCCATGCCGGGGGCTCGTCTTTCCAGCTCGTCCAGTGCGGTCATGACGATGTGGCGCATTCGGGCGGCGTAAGCACCGTGTCTGGAGTAGGGGCGCGACACCTGCGGGCGGGCGTCTCCGGGGTGGCGGTATTGGTAACAGTAGGGCGCGGCGGGCGTGGCGTCACGGGTGGCGCGTTCTAGTGGGCCTGCGTAGGTACAGGCGCGGATGAGTATGTGGCGGATTTCTGATTCGAGGAGGGGCATGCGGTCAATGTGGCGGGGCTGGCGGAAAATGTCAAATCGCTTAATAAAGCGGCTACCATGTACAGGGGGTCCGGGTTGGTGGAGTCTGGGGAGGTCAAAAAGAGTGTTTTTCGTTTTACTTGTACAAATCAATTCAAAAGGGTGTAGTTGGTTGGAAGGTTATTTTTTTACCTGGGGATTTTTCCGGTCAAGCGGGGGCGGTCCGGTTGGGGGCGCGGGAAACGGTGCTTGATCTTCGGGCCGGGCCGATCTATTGGAGAGCATGAGCGCAAAGCGTGGAGAGGGGAGACAAAAAGCCGGAAGCCGTAAACCTTACAAAGTTGATCAACTTACTAAGGATTCACGGGATTTGAGCGAGGGGGGTTTTACTGGTAACAAAAAGTTACCAGTCAAACTTGATCAACTTACTAAGGATTCACGGGATTCCGGCGACGTGCCCCTGACTGGTGACGGGGTGCCGGGTGGCGGGGTCATCGCGCCTCTTGCTATTGAGACTCAGTCTCAACAAGGGCTCGGCCTGCACGGGGCGCAAATGAGCCTGCGGGATCTTCTCCCGGCGAGCCCGGAAGCTTTCCAGCTCGGGCTGGCCCGGGTGGTCCGGGCGCGGCTTGTCGAGGTGGCCGGGGAACTGGGCGAGCGGGGCGCGGCCACTGAGTTTGTGGCCCTTGTGGGGATTTTCCGCAAGGTGGAGGGCTTGGAAGCCAAGGACGGGGCCGGGAAGTCCGCGCCGCTGGTCAATTCGCCCCGGTCCATCCAGCGGGCGCGGGGCCGGGTGGTCGATGTGGGCGGCCCGGAGGATTTCGGCGGCCTTGAATAGTGCCCCTTATTGAGACAAGATCCCGGAAGGAGGGAAGCCGGGAATCTGTTAGAGCGGGGGCTTGATACTTAAAGGGTTGCGGATTTTTTAGAATCATTCTTTCCCCGCATTAGCTAGTTTGTAACACGATCGCATTTACTTGGTCATTACAATGTAGCTACTGATACAGGTAAGCAGAGCTTAGGGGCTCAGGCTCAGGCTCAGGCTCAGGCTCAGGCTCAGGCTCAGGCTCAGGCTCAGGCTCAGGCTCAGGCTCAGGCTCAGGCTCAGGCGGGACACAGTGCAGGGGTATGGGGCGGCGGGTGGTCCCCCGGAGCCCCACGGGCGGCAGCCCAACTTGTAGCGGTCGCTGGTTTTCAATTTTCCAGTCTCAGCCTATTTCGCAATTCTGCTAACCACCGCAGCACTGCATCTGCAACCCTCACAGACATACCACACCACACTCAACTATTCTAGCCCGCCAAAATCACCCCCGGCACTCACCACCTTGCGGGCACGGTCTTCTGCTCTCACCGACTTCTCCCCCACAAAGCCGCCCGTCAACCCGCGAAGATGGGTGGTGCGTTTTACTTCACGGGAACCATATGACCCGGGCCACAAGAAAAGCCCCGTCATCCAGCCGTGCATCACTTGTTGTTTCACCCCGAAGTGCTTCGCAGCTTCCGAGACCGAGGGGAACCCAAGTCGTTCACCCCGAAGTTCAGTCCACACGGCCCGGGCGCAGTAGTTCCTACCCCCCTGTTTTGCCTCAGACATCTTGCGGCGGGTCTCATCTCCCGGGATTCGCTTGGCCAGTTCCAGCATGCGGACGCGGAACTCGGGGTTCTTCCACTTTTCCGCCATCTCCGGGCGGGGATTGGTGGCCCCGATGGCGGTGCTTGAAGTGTTGCAGCAGAACTCATCTGAGAATCTCTGGTCCAGTTCCACCTGTTCCAGTGCCCGGACTGCCAGAGTGAATCCTCGGAGATCCCCGTGAACCTCGGGGTTGAAAATCAAGGTCTCCAAAATCTGAAACTCAAAACGCCCAGTAGAGTCAAACGCCTTCTGGAGCTTCGCATTGTGGTGAAGCCCGCGACTGAGCCTCAACCGATGATCGGCGCGGCGGGATGCGAGATTGCAGGAGGACCCGAGGTAAAAGGAATCCCCACAGTAGAGGATGTAGGAGCCAGCGACAGGAAGAGTTTTTGCCATGGGGAGAAACTACCAAAACCCGAATCATCTGGCAAGATAAAGTGGTAACTTGTTTCAATATACAATCTTGTTACAACAGATTCTGTTACAACAAGATGCCCGGGACCCTGCCTCGCCCTCACTGCACCCCGTCCACCTCCCCTCTTGACGCCCCCGCCGCGCTCGGATACAGGTGCCCACCGAATCGCCCTGAAATGCCCCCACTGCACCGAAGGTTTTGTTCAAGATGCCGGGTTTGTTGTGTGCGATCACTGCAACGGCACTGGTGATACCCCCAAAGAGGAGTCGCGCCGATCCGACGCCGAGCGTCTCCGTTCAGGGGGGGGGGGGTTACGCCCCAACAACTTCAGGAGGAGAACTCAATCGTGCCACCCGGCTCCAAGGTCACCTGCGACATCTTGACCCACCTGAAACGGATCTATGGGAAGCTCGGAAAATAATTCTTGCCATTTCCCGGGGAACCCTACACTCTTACACGCACAGGCCGAGAGAGCCTGCGCCACACAACAATCGCCACCATGAAGACCACTCACCAGATTGCCCGGGAACTCCTCGCTCTTCCAGACGTTGAGCTTGTCATCGAAGGTTGGTGCCAGATGGACAACCACGAGATGGTTGCCGAGATCACCAGCTACGACGAGAACACTGCGATCATTTGGCAGAAGCCCGATCCCCGGCTTCCCGCCCGTACCGAGTTTCACGCACCCTCCGGGTCGTGGCGCTGGCTCAACATTCCAACTCAGCTACCAGAATCACCAACACCATGAACCACAACACCGCAATCGCCCATCTTACCGCCAAGCGGGAGATCCTCCTTGACAACGCCAGCATCGCCCACGCCGAGATGCGTTTTGGCGACCGTGACACCGACCTTGACCAAGCCAACAGCATTGCCATTACCCTCTGGTCGCTTCAGGACCCTTTGGCAGTAGAGCTTCCGGGGTTCGACAGCATGAGCCAGCCCCGGGTCCGGCTTGTCCCGGTGCTCCAGTCCGAAGTCGGCCCCAAGGCTGGGAATGCCAACCCCGTTGTGAAGGAGAGGCCGGAGGTTGAGGAGATGCCCATGCCGGAAGAATCTGACTATATCACCCCATGCTGGTTCAACCCAAAAGATCACAGCTTTTTGGATTTGGCCAACCCAGACCAATGCAAGAATGCTGAAATTCTAGGCTTTGTGAAAGCGATTGCTCACGTATACCTCGACGACCCCATTTCAACGCCACAACCGGAACAGACTCCGATCACCTTAAAGGGCTGGTTTTGCAAGTGGGACAAAGAGTTCACCGAGGATACGGGACTGTCGCAAAGCGATTCCAGATTTGCGGGCTACCAAAAAGCCACGGCCCACATCTTCATTGATGAATCCTTACCTGTTGCGTAGTTTTACTGCGTACCCTTTGCGATTCCCAGCTTGACACTCCCGTCCCCGCGTAGAAACCTCTCGCAGCAGGTTTTGTGGTTTGGCGATTACGCACCTGCGGGGGTAGGCCACCAGTGCTTCGGTGCTGGTGGCCTCATTATTCCTACAATCCTGATTGACATTTTTACCGCCCCAGTGGCACTTTGCACCTGTGAGCTTGCCTGACGACATCGTCCGCGAAATCAAACGGACTACCAAGCCAACGAAGACCCGCGCCAATCATGGCCAGTGGGTCGAGCCAGCCAAGGCCGCGTTGGCACTGGTCAACAGCGGCGAGGGCTGGACCGTCACCGAGGCGGTCAAGGCGGTCATTTCTCGGCTCAAGCTGCACCCCGCCGACCGGGCCTTCACCGCCATCCGAGCCGCCTACTACGAGGCGAAGAACAAACAGCAGTGACACTCAAACCGAAGTTTCACTAGCCCACTAAAAAATCCCTTTTCGCTAAAATCAGATGGACCTCCTCACCGCACCCGTCGCTCAGGCGATCAGCTACGCCCGGATCGCGCATTGCCCCGAGGACGGCTCCCCGTCGGAGATATTCTCCGAGATCAGCCAAGCCGAGGGCGACTCGGTGTTCGGACCCATCCCGGCCAACACTGTCCTGTGGGACCCCGAGACCTGCTGGGAGAACCCCAAGGCACCGGAGAAGGTCACCTTGTTCCGCAAGGGGTTTGACCCGTCCGAAGACTCCCCCACGGAGGAGCAGCGCAAGGTGTTTGCCACCGCGCAAAGAAATCTCCAGAAGTTGAGGGATGCTGCGGACGTGGACTACGACCGCCTGATTCAAGCCGCCGAAGAAGAGTTCACCCGCATCACTGGAAAACGACCATGACCATCCACGTCCTTGAAGCCATGTACGACACCGCCTGTATCGGTCACGAGCCGAGCACCGGGCGAGCCGTCTATTCCCTGCCCCTCCTTGCCCGCAAGGAGGAAGCCCGGTCCCGCATCAAGCCTGATGTCGCCATCCGCGTGATCTGCGAGCTGGTGCGGAAGGTCATCGACGAGCACGGGGCAGAGGCTCCGCTGTTCGTGGACGACTCGAAGTCGCGGGTGCAGGAGGACAAACCCCTAATTCTACTGGTGCCATAATTCATGGGACGCCCGCCGAAGCCAGAGGAGAAGCCGACTCTCAACTATTATGGGTTGAAGGAGCTGGGGTATGGGGGCTTTCCTCATACAGGCGACTATTTGCGTGACCAGCTTACCATTGAGTCGATGTGTTTCCGCATCGGGCTGCGGACGGACGAAGGTGGCCTTGGCAAGTTTGGGCACTACAAAGCCATCGTCGATCTGCTGTGGAACCACGAAGAGGTGGGCTCGCACGTTCGATTCATCTGGAACACTTGGGCGTCTCGTATGACGCTGAAGTGCTGCGAATTTGAAGAGATCTCAATCGCCGGGGCGGCTAGTGCAGGGAAATCGTCGCCAATGGCTCTTTGGGCTGTGGTGAACTACATCACGGACCCCACGCACACGCTGGTTCTGGTGATGTCTACCACCCTTGCCGGAGCGAAAAAGCGCATTTGGAAGAACGTAATCGAGTTCTGGGAGGGCATCCCGAATCTCCCCGGCAGGTTGCTCAAGTCCACCAATGAGATCAAAGGGAAGACCTACGATGGGGTTGGATTCGGGGATTCCTCCGGCATCTACCTTCTTGCCTCGGAGCAATCCAGCGAGAAGAGCGCAATGGAGAAACTGATCGGGATCAAGGCTCCCCGAACCGGGAACTCTGGTGCGACTTATGAGGAGATGATTGCCAGTGGCGAGTATGACGACCTGTTCGACAAATTTGACGAGGAGCACCTTCGCGACCTGTTGCCACGCCTCCAGAACCTTTCGGATGACCGCATCGGGACCATCATCCTGATCGTGGACGAAGCCACTGGGTGCTCGCCGTCGATCCTGAACGTCATCAACTCCAACATGAAGCCGGGAAACTCGGGTCACCTTCAGGTGATTATGATTTCCAATCCGGCAAACCGCTGGGACACCTTTGGTATGTTCAGCACCCCCGACGAGGGATGGGATAGCGTCACGATGGCCGATGACGAGTGGACCACGACAACCGGAGGGATCTGCATTCGCTTCGACGGGGAGAAGAACCCTCGCATTGTCGAGGGCAACGAGCGTCTGTCGTGGATGCTCCGGCAAAAGGACATCGACGCGATGGAGAAGACCTACGGGCGGAACAGCTCGTATTTCAACCGAATGTGCAAAGCGTGGTTTTCGGAGACAGGCTCGGACGAAGGCGTTTACAACCAATCGGATTTCATCTCCACCGGAGCGATGGACTCGGTCATGTGGGGCTTTAAGCTCCCCGTAATGCTCTCCTCACTTGACCCATCGTTCTCCGCAGGCGGCGACCGTGCATCGTGCACATTTTTTAAGCTCGGACTTGACATCACCGGGAAGAAAACTCTCGAACGGATCGAAGAAATATCGTTGCCAGTGGACACTGAGGACGTTCATACACCTATTTCTTACCAGTTGGTGCGGAAATGGAAAGCCGAGTGCGTTAAACGTGGCGTGACGCCTGAAAACGCTTGTTTTGACTCTACCGGGGGTGGGATCACCTTTGCCGACGTGGTAAAAGTTGTCTGGTCGCCACGAGTTCTGGCCATCAGTTCTGCCGGAAAGGCCAGCAAAACGCCTGTTGGGCTGGAAAAACACCCGAATGGCGAAAAAATTCTTTGTTCTGAGCGGTATTCCAACCGTGCCACCGAGATTTGGTTTGGAGCCCATCCGTTACTTCGTTCCGGGCAGATCAAAGGAGTCACCGTGGACCTTGGGAAACAGATTTGCGCTCGCCAGCACGACAAATCCAGTGGCCGGGACGCTCGGGTGCTGAAGATCGAAAACAAAAGAATTTTCAAGTCCCGCGTCGGCAATTCGCCAGACGAATCGGACTCATTTTTTCTTGGAATTGAGCTAGCCAAGATTCGGCATGGGCTCAAACCCGTGCATGCTCTCGCCGACGAGGATGATAATGGCACTGCGGCGTCCGGCAGCACCGACCGCGAAGCGTGGAAGCATTTATGTGCCCGTGCCCGCCGAATTTCAGGAAGAAAACGCCTCGAATGAGCTTCGCCCCACAAAGTTTACCTTGACACCTCCTACATTCCTACCAATTCTCCGCTCGTGATCGTATCTATACCGTACTTCCCCGACCTCACGGACTACAAAAGCCTATCTAAGGCTATCAACGCTAATGGTCAGCTTCAGGGTCACCAACTCCACGTTGTTTGCCGTGAGGAGGATGAAACCAAAGCCAATAGCTTTGCCGACTCACTGGTGGACACCTTTGGTCGAGCACACATTGCAGTGCTACCCGCCGCCAATCGTGGCACCGTTCAGCTTGCCAACGAGTTCTTCCGCTCGGCTTGCCGTTTCATGTGGAACTTCAAGCCCGCGAGTGCCGAGGAAGAGCCCGAGCCCGTGCTGCTCTACTTCGACCCGACCTACCGTCCGGTCAAGCCGCTGTGGGCGAACACGCTCCAGTCGAGTCACTACCTCTTCCGCAAGCCCGTCACCGGGGACTTCCAGTTGGACGACGAAGGGGCTCAGGTGCCACAGGGACCGCTCATCATTTCCAAAGACTTCGTCAACAAGTCTGGTCTAATTGATTCTCTTGGAGCTTCCCAGCATTGGAGGTTGCGTCTGAAATGGGAATTTACTAAGGATTTCTTGAGCACCAATTTAATTGGCAAAGGTCAAGAGGCAGTGCTGACCAAGAAGAAAACAACATGACCGAATCCACGCCCTCCGGAAACGAGCGATTTCCAACCCCGCTCGACTCGATCCCGCTCCTCACGATGAACCGTGAGGGCGAGGTTCCCCCTTCTCGACTCAAGAACGCATCCTCGGCCCGCACCATCTACGTTCGGTTCAGGGATGACGATCTGCCCAATGCCCGCAACCGGGCATTGATGCTTGATCAGCTCGGAGGTGGCCCCCCGTGGGACCAGTCCGTTCTTGATAACGAGGGGATGAATGATACCACCAATCTTAATTTTGGGGGGTCCGAGCAGCAGCTTGAACGGGCAATGGCTCCTTTCTATGCCCTTGTCCAGTCGCCGGAAAACCTTGTCTCCGTTTCGACCAACTTTGGTCCGCTTGAGGACCGCGACGACCTCAATTCAATTCTCAGCGAGGAAATATCGCGCACTATCCGTAGTTGGAGCGGCTTCACCTTCAACACCGCCAAGATCACTCACCATTTTGTGTGGGACGGCGTGGCCTTTGCTAACTTCCCTGACGACACTGACTGGAGATACTCGGGCTCTGGGCTGGGAGAATACTTTGTTCCCCGGCAAACCTTCCCTTCCGAGGACACCTTGGAGGTCGTTGTCCGCCGAGACACTTACACCGTCACCCAGCTTTACCGCTCCATCGCCAATCCGGATCTTGCCTGTGACCTTGGCTGGAACGTCGAAGCGACCAAGATTGCCATCCAGAAAGCGGCACCCAAGACGCCGAACTTCTACGACTGGGAGTTGATGGAGGACCAGATCAAGAACAACGATCTTTGGATCGCCAACACCTGTGCGACCATCAGTGTCCTTTCCTTCCTGATCCGCGAGTTTGACGGCACCATCAGTCACTACCTCACCACCGAGGACGACCAAGGCACCGAGGACTTCATGTACTGTTCTCGGCAGAAGTATCGTGAGATGAGCGAGCAACTCGTCATCTTCACCTACGGCATCGGGGTAAACTGCAAAACCCATGGCATTCGGGGTCTTGGTTACAAGATTTGGGCTTTCGAGGAGCAGCGCAACCGCTCGCTTTCCCGAATGATTGACCAAGGCACCCTTGCCAGTTCGATCATGCTTCAAGCCACTGATGAAGAGACGATGGGCAACGCCGCCCTTACTTACATCGGCAATCAGGCCATTATTGACCCCACCTTCAAAGCGGTTCCTTTCAACATCCCAAATCTTGAGCAGACTACCATGCCTGTTCTGGCCGAGATGGAACGGCTCCGCAACGACCGTGTTAGTAGCTATTCTTCGGAGAACGTCTTTGATGGCGATCAACGCAAAACTAAGTTCGAGGTCGGTGCCGCCCTTCAACAGAATGCCTCGCTATCGTCCGTGTCGCTGGACTTCTGGTACAGCCCCTACGAACGCCTGATTCGTCAGTCCGTGCGCCGGATGAGTCGCCCGTCCTATGTCCCCGGCGAGCCGGGTGGCCGCGAAGTCGCCGACCTTCGCCTCCGTCTCCTAAAGCGGGGCGTGCCGCCCGAGGCGCTCTACCTGATCGACCATCAGGCTACTAAGGTCGTCAAAGCTATCGGCTCCGGCTCGGCGTCGGCCAAGACACTGTCTTTGCAACGGGTCAGCGACCTTCGCCCCGCGATGGACGACGTGGGCCAGCAAAAGCTCAATCGTGACCTTGCCATTGATGCCGTTGGCGTGGCCAAGGCCAACGAGTATTTTCCGCCGAATGGAGAGAAGCGAATTTCGCCCGAATACGGCATTGCCATCCTTCAGAATTACGAACTACTGCGCGGCAATGAAGTTCCGGTTCTGCCGACCGACCGTCATGTTGTCCAAGCCGAGGCTCATTTCAAGCCCCTCATGGAAGGTTTTGACGCCGTTGAGAAGGGCCAAGCCCCAATCGAGCAAATTGCCCAGCAAATGCAGTTGCTTTTCAGTCATACCGCCGATCATGTCGAACGGATCGACGGCGACCCGGCCACACAGGCCAAGGCAGCGGAGTTTCGCCAGATCCTCCAACAGGTCGGCGAGGTCATCTCCAATGGGCTCCGCAAGGCGCAAGCTCAGGCCATCAAAGCTCAGGAAGAAGGAGGTCAGCCCGGTCAGCCCGGTCAGCCCGAAGACCAGAGTTCCGAAGGCCAGCCGCCGCCCGACGCCGAGAAGATCGCCAAGTTTGAGAAGCACAAGGCCGAGATGCAAATGGCCCGTGAAAAGCACGATCAGAAGATGCAAGAGCTTCTTCAGGAATCGGCCCTCAAGCGCGGCATCAAGGACGCTGAAGCTGCCGCCCAGATCGCTCTGAATGCTAAGAAGAACCAGCTATGACTCGCACTGAATTTACCTCCTCGGGGGTTTTGCAAGCCCGACTTGCCGAGATTATCGAAGACCCGACCCTCAAAACTGCTCTTGCGATTTTGGAGGAAGAACTGGCCCCGGAAAACTCCGATGTCATCGCCGCTGACCCAAACCTTGGAAGCGCCAAGTATCAGCGTCTTCTGGGGGCTCAGACCATCATCAAGGGGCTCGCCAAGCTCTGTAAAGCCCCGATCCTCAAAACGCCTCTCACCCCCCGCCGACTCGAAGAAACTACTCTCACTGATTAAATTATGTCCGACGCCGCCACTGCCCTACTCGAAACCCTCTCCACTCCCGGAGCCAACGACAACATCCCCGACGTGCTCGGAGGTATGCTTGCAGCTCTTGAACCTGCTGCGCCTGCCACCACGCCCGTGCCGGAGGTTGCACCTCCTGCTGCCGACGCCCCGGCAATCACTTCTTTGGATTCCCCGCCTGTCGAGGAACCCAAAAAAACAGAGAATGGCGACGGCTTTGATGATTTCCCTGCCGAACCTCCCGGTGCCCGCAGCGACAAATCCAAAGCTGACTGGAAGGGCTTGCGTGAGCGTGCCAAGTCCGAATCGTTACTTCGTCTTGAGCGGGAAAATGAACTGGCTGCGCTGAAGCCGAAGCTGGACGAACTCCAGACCAAAGCCGCTCGCATTGCCGAATTGGAGGAGAAGGCCAACGGTTTTGACGAGGCCCAAAAAGAACTTTCCATTGCTCGGGTGGAGGGAACCGCCGAATACAAACGCACTATTACCGCACCGTTTGAGGCCATCACTGAAAGTCTCGAAACCATTGCCACGGCCAACAGCATTGATGTAGAGGACATCTATAATGCCGTGCTAGAGCGCGACCCGGTCGCCCGCCGCGCAGCCATCGAGGATATTGTCACGGGGCTTTCAATCACCGATCAGCACGAGATTCTGCAAGCATCAAAAGACGCACAAGTGCTTCTAGCCAAGCGGGATGAGATTCGCACCAACGCGGCCAACGCCCGGGCTGAACTCGACGCTATTAACTCTGAAAAAGAAACCCAAGCGCAGAAGGTTTCCCGTGAAAAATATGAGACCTCGCTAAAGACCACTACTGATACCTTCCTCAAGAAGATCCCGTTTGTGTCTCTGAAGGATGGAGAAACTGCCGAGGGCGTCTTTAACTTGATTCACGAGAAGGCCAAGGACATCAACATGGCCACGGCAGACCCCGGTATGCAAGCCTACGCCGCCGCAGCCGGGTTCCTTATGCCTCGCATGGTGGAACAGCAGCGTGCCACAGAGGCCAAGCTCAAGGCAGCGGAGGCCCGGATTGCCGAGATCATGGCCTCGAAGCCCACCCACGGTGGAAACAGCGGATCGGTCGCCCCACCGAGCCAAAGTGCCGACAGCTTCCTCGACTCCATGAGCAAGCGTCTAGGGGTCAAGATTTGAAGAATTTCAGGTGTTGTGCTGTATCCATCAGAGCCGTCGCCC
>Ga0114958_10002021_pt1 | contig 15518 bp, 18 predicted proteins | sample C_130208_EF_Meta_FD_89577 | JGI IMG/M metagenome (GOLD analysis project Ga0114958, IMG submission 89577) | Freshwater microbial communities from Lake Croche, Canada to study carbon cycling - C_130208_EF_MetaG | ecosystem: Environmental > Aquatic > Freshwater > Lake | place: Lake Croche, Canada...
AGGTCACGTCTTTGACCTGCCAAGGGGATTGTAGGCCTAAAGCCATACTAAATAATGTTTCACTGTTCATGGCTATATTATTGCATTACCCACTACGATTCACATAGAGCCGGAAATAGTCGCTAGTGGTGCGGCCGCAGCCCGGACACGCGATGACCATCGGCGTGAAAGAACGGAAACCCATGGTTTGCAGGATCTCCTGGGCGACGATGACTTCCTGGGTACGCGACCCGCCGAGCTCAGGGGTTAACGAGATGCGAATCGTGTCGCCGATACCTTGTTGCATCAATACGCCCAAGGCCGCTGCCGAAGCCACCATGCCTTTCGATCCCATGCCTGCTTCGGTAAGCCCCAAATGCAGCGCATAATCGCAACGGCTGGACAAATCTTCATAAATATTGATCAATTCCTGCACATTGCTGATTTTGCAGGAGAGCGTGATTTTATTTTTAGCCAAACCCAATTCTTGAGCCTTGGTGGCGCTTTCCAGCGCCGATTGGATAATAGCTTCTCGTGTCACTGCCCGCAAATTGCTTGGATTGGCCAATTGCCGATTTTCGTCCAGCAATCGTGTCAATACCAATTGGTCGAGACTGCCTCCATTTACGCCAATGCGCACCGGTTTGTCGTAGCGGCAGGCCAATTCGATCATTTGCTGAAATTGTGGGTCGCGAGCCTTGCCTTTGCCGACGTTACCCGGATTGATGCGATATTTGGATAGTGCCTGTGCGCAGTCTGGGTATTTTTCAAGTAGCTTGTGGCCGTTGAAATGGAAGTCTCCAACGATAGGCACTGAAAAGCCTTTTTGTGCTAGCAGGTTAACGATCTCCGGTAGGGCTTTGGCTGCTTCTTCGGTGTTGACTGTGACCCTGACTATTTCCGAGCCGGCAGTCGATAATTCGATTATCTGTTGCACACTTGCAGTCACATCAGCGGTGTCAGTGTTAGTCATCGACTGCACGACAATCGGTGCACCACCGCCAACCTTAACGTTACCGACTAAAACTTGTTGCGTATGTTTTCTGGATTGAATTGACATAAATTATCTGTTTGTAATAAAAAGTGCTTTGGTGGTATTAGGGACTTCACATTGCGCATCTAAGTTATTGATTAAAATATTATTCCTCGACTCTTCAACACGCTGTAAATGTCATCGACTTTATATTCCTCGCAATCAAACGCCAGATCGGTGGCATAATTTTTGTAATCCAAACACAGACAGAGCATACCCATGTTTTTTATAGCCATCACCGAATCGTCGATGGGATTTTCCATAACGGATGCAGCATGGCCGTTGTCGAACAGTTTACGTTCCAAATGATTAGCCGTCTGTTTGGCGTTGCTGCCGCTCAAGGTGATTATTGCCCCAAATTGTCCGAAACGGGCAGTTCGCTCTTCGATGGTTACCGGACACCAGTCTTCTGCGCTGGCGTCGCCGGTAATCATGCCGGCACCAACGGTGGCGTTAGTCAGTCGGTCGGTCGATGACGATGAACGAGCCAGTGGTTTTATTGCGTTGGTAGGGATCGAACACCACCGATGCGTTGACGGCGATTGTACAGGTGCCGATTTCGTTGAGTTTCAGCTCATTGGCGTCATGATGTTCAAGCGTGTTGACGTCGATGCGATGATGGATCATGGATACCGACCCTGACACGCTGCGGGTTGCCAGTTTTATCAGATAGCGGCAGCCCGGCTTCATCGGCTGTTCGGCCATCCAGACAATACTGGACTTGAATTTGTCGGCGATGCTGGGAGCAGCTTGTTGCGAGCCGGTAATGATGTCTCCTCGGCTGATGTCGATTTCATCTTCTAGCGTTAATGTCACAGCCATAGCGGCAAATGCCTGCTCCAACTCGCCGTCATAGGTGACAATGGCTTTGATCTTGCTGGTTTTGCCGGAGGGCAGCGCGGTGATTGCATCGCCTTGATGAAACACGCCAGAGGCGACCGTACCACAGAAACCGCGAAAATCAAGATTGGGGCGGTTGACGTATTGCACCGGGAAGCGGGCGTCGACAAAATTGTGGTCGCTGGCAATTTCGATGCTATTGAGCAGTGTCATCATTGGCTTGCCGGAGAACCACGGCATGTTGGCGCTGGAATTGACGACGTTGTCACCGTCCAGCGCTGACATCGGGATAAAATGAATGTCGTGTAAATTAAGGGTTTTTACAAACGCCAAATAGTCATCTTTGATTTTTCTGTACGTTTCTCCACTGTAGCCGACCAGATCCATTTTGTTGATGGTGACAATAACATGCTTGATACCCAGCAATGAAACGATAAAGCTATGACGTTTCGTTTGAGTTTGCACGCCGTAGCGGGCGTCGATCAAAATCACCGCCAAATCGCAGTTTGACGCGCCGATGGCCATGTGGCGAGTGTACTGTTCGTGCCCCGGCGTGTCGGCAATGATGAATTTGCGGGTCGACGTCGAGAAATAACGGTAAGCTACGTCGATAGTAATGCCTTGCTCGCGCTCGGCCTGCAAACCATCGACCAGCAAGGCTAGGTCGATCATGCCGGCACCGGTGGTGCCGGACTTGATGCTGTCCGCCAGCACCGCCGCCAGTTGGTCTTCGTAAATCATCTTTGAGTCGTGCAGCAGGCGGCCGATCAAAGTGCTTTTGCCGTCGTCGACGTTGCCGCAGGTTAAAAATCGCAGCAGTTCTTTACGTTCATGCTGGACCAAATAGGCGTTAATATCGGTACTGATTAGATCGGATTCGTGTGACATGTTGTTCTCTGAATTCTTGTAGTAAAAGTCAGGTTGCGAAGGAATTAAAAATACCCTTCTCGCTTTTTCTGCTCCATCGAACCGGACTGATCGTGATCGATCATCCGGCCTTGCCGCTCCGAGGTAGTCGCCAATAGCATTTCCTGGATGATTTCAGGTAATGTCGTAGCGGTGGATTCGACAGCACCGGTTAATGGGTAGCAGCCCAGGGTGCGGAAGCGCACCCTAAGCATCTGAGGCTTCTCACCCGGCTCCAGCGGCATGCGCTCGTCATCGACCATGATCCAGGTGCCGTCACGCTGAACAACGGGACGTTCCTTGGCGAAATACAAAGTCGGGATGGGAATGTTTTCCAAATGGATATATTGCCAAATATCCAGTTCAGTCCAGTTGGACAGGGGAAATACCCGGATCGACTCGTCCTTGTCGATCTTGCCGTTATAGAGATTCCACAGTTCCGGCCGCTGGCTCTTGGGTTCCCAACGGTGGTTTTGGTCGCGAAACGAATAGATGCGCTCCTTGGCACGGGATTTTTCCTCGTCGCGCCGGGCACCGCCAAAGGCCGCGTCGAAGCGGTATTTATCCAGCGCCTGCTTGAGCGCTTCAGTCTTCATGATGTCCGTGTGCCGCTTGCTGCCGTAGGTAAAGGGATTGACGCCTTTGCTCACGCCTTCTTGGTTGGTATGGACGATCAACTCCAAGCCCAATTCGCGTATATATCGGTCGCGGAATTCAATCATCTCGCGGAATTTCCAGGTGGTGTCGACGTGCAGCAGCGGAAACGGCGGCTTGCCGGGAAAGAACGCTTTTAGCGCCAGTTGCAACATGACGGCAGAATCTTTGCCGACGGAATAAAGCATTACCGGCCGCTCGAACTCTGCGGCTACCTCACGGATGATGTGGATGCTTTCCGCTTCAAGCTGTTTCAGGTGGGTCAAATGATATGCAGTCACGTCGGTAATCTCCTAATTCAAAGTGTATTGTTGAACGCACAGCCAAGGTGTTTCATGTGTAGACAAAAGCCTGAACCGCTCCAGTAAGGTTAAGGATTGCAGTAATCACAAAATTGGGCGGAAGCGTATTCCAGTTCCCGTTCCACCAGCATCTGATGTTCGCAGCGAACGCAGCAGTGAATGTCCGCCTTCGCCTCGTTGGTTGGGGTGCCACAATGCTCGCAGGGAAGCCCCAGCAGCAGTCCGACCCGAGAAAATCCTGGCACACCACACGCCGGACAGAGAGACGTGAGGCGCCGCGCCAAATCCTCCGCAGCCAGCCGGATGTTTTCCATGCGGGTCGGATTGGCGAACGCACGCATGTCGGTCTCCATGAAAGCACGCCGGTACGGCGCGGAGTTCAATGCCCAGGTAACCGCATTCTGTAAACTGGCCCAGTCTCCCAAGCCTTTGCGGAGTTCTGAGTGATTGTTGTCTGCCGGACGAACTACCAAGCGATGTTCCGGAAATCCGACCGATCGGGCAAAATCCTCCGCTTCCTCCCAACTATCTACCAAACGGTGAGAAAAATTAGTTTTACCGGCCGAGGTGGCGACGATCTCAATACCGAGCCGGTCGTCGATCCAGATCAACAGTTCACTGTTCCAAGGCAGCATTCCGGTGAACGGATCGGTGCCAAACGAACCCTCACTAGCTATGCCGATATAATGCCCTGACAGTCCCATGCCAATGCGAGCTTTTTTACGCGCCGCGTCCAGTTGGCTTCCCGCCCTTCCAATGTCGCGGGTGAAGGTGCCGAGAAGGTCAGTGTCGAACCCCTCCACCTTTTCCACGCGGCAACCCAGCAACTTTGCCAGCACCGGCGCGATCACGCCTTCTTTGCCGTGTTGAGTAAGCAGGGCAACTTGTTGATCGCGATAGTCACAAGTTATCGGTTGTTGATCGGTCTGGGTTGATTTGTTGTGCATGCTTTGCTCTCACAGTTCCCGTTACCTTTGCAAAAAGTGCGCATCAGCCGGTGTTCCTCATCCCCGCAGCAATGGCGTTGATGGAACGCAACAGAGGTTTCATCCAGGGATTTTCGCCCGTATTCTTTAGATCGATGTCCCGCACCCGACGCAACAAAAATACTTGGAGGTAATTGAGCGGCCCGAGGTAAGCATTGCGTCGATGTAGAGAGTCGGCAAGTTGAGGGTTCTCCGCCAACAACCGATCCGTTTCCGCAATCTCCAGAATCCACTCCACGCAGCGTTGGTGCTCTTTAGCAATCAATTCATAGACGGGTTTGCCTGATTCCGGCTCTACGCACAGACCGGCGTATTCCTTGGCGATGTTCATGTCCGATTTACTGAGCGCCATCTGGGCGTTACTCAACAGATTGCGAAAAAACGGCCAGTCGCGGTACATTTCCCGTAGCTTTTCCAGGCGCTCCGGCTTGCCGGCGCACCAGGTCGAAAGACTCAAGCCAATGCCGTACCAAGCGGGAAAGGTTTGCCGCGACTGGGCCCAGGAAAATACCCAACCAATGGCGCGTACCGAGTCTTTTGAGCGATCCCCTTTTTTACGATGCGATGGGCGTGAACCGATATTAAGACCGCCAATTTCGCTGACGGGTGTGGCTTCGTAGAAATAATCCAGAAATCCGGGGGTGCGCTCGGTCAGTTCGCGATAACTGTGTTCGCCGATTCGCGCCAGCTGATCCATCACGTCTAAATCCTCCGGACGGTCGCTTGGCACGGGTTGTACCAAGCTGACACTGGCCTTGAGCAGGCCGGTCACGCCCATCGTCAATTCATAGGTCGCGGTTTCCATATTGTTGTAACGATAGAAAAGCACCTCGCCTTGTTCAGTGAATTTGATCTGTCCGCGCACCGTATCCGGCGGCTGTGCCAAGATGGCTTCGTGGGTGGGGCCGCCGCCACGTCCTACCGTACCGCCGCGACCATGGAACAGACGGCACTTGATGCCACGCTGTTCGGCAATGGCGATGATTTGCCGCTGCGCTCGTGACAAGCCCCACGCTGAGGCCATAATGCCGCCGTCCTTGCAAGAATCCGAATAGCCCAGCATGATCTCTTGACTGTCGCCGGAAACCCGCAGTAACTCCCGGTAGATCGGGGTGTCGAACAGCCGGGTAAGCACCTCTTCAATCCGGTTGAGATCGTCGATGGTTTCAAACAAGGGGCTGACGCCGATATGACAATGCCAACGGCTACCAAGGCGACCAACCAAGCCGCTTTGAGCCGCCAGCAGCATCACCTCCATGACATGGCTGGCGTTGTGGGTCATGGAAATCACGTATTTACCGAAGCAGTCCGGACTGATTTCCCGTCTCATGCACGCCATGACGTCAAATGTTTCCAACGTTTCTCGGCTAGCCGGAGACAAAATGGCAAGATCGTATATCAGTCCTCTCGGCGCAGCAATGGCCTCGCTCAACAGTTCCAGACGCTGGTTTTCATCCAAGGCGAGATAATCCAGACTCAAAGCGGCCGCCAAAATATCTGCCACCGCTTCGGTATGCCGGCTTGATTCCTGACGCACGTCCAGTTGCATTAGGTGGAAGCCAAAGGTTTCAGCGAGGCGGATTAAATCATGCAGTTCCAAATCGGCAATAGCCGCATCGCCGTGGCCGCGCAAGGAAGCGTCGATTAGCCGCAAATCGTCCAAAAACGCGGTTATACCTGGATAGGCATGACGATCCAGCAGCTCCGGTTCGCCCTGCAGATGTTGTCGAACCTGCATGAGAGCGCAGTTCATGCGGTGCTTCATCAGCGCCAACTTATGGCGGTAAGGCTCTTGCAAATAAGGTTTTTCCAGCTCTGCTATGGATACGCCAAGCGAGGCGCGGTCGGCCTCTAGACTTTCTAAAAATGCTGGCGACAGTTCGCAGAGACCCTCAGAATGGGAAAACTGACCGCGTAATTCGTCTAGGCGTCGAATATACTCCTGCAAAATGGTTTGCGCTTGCAGGCGCAGGGCCAGAATGGTGGTTTCAGAGGTGACGTTAGGATTGCCGTCGCGGTCGCCGCCGATCCAAGAACCAAAACACAAAAAACTGGGCACACGGATTTGCCTAGCCACGTCTTCGCCGTATACATCATTCAAAGAGCGTTCGAAATTACGGTAAACCCGCACTGTCGCCTGGAAAAGAGAGAGTGAAAAATAGAAAAGACCTGCGTCGATCTCGTCAGCCACGCCCAGCTTCCGGGTGCGCACCTCGTCGGTTTTCCACAGCATTTGAATCTGACATTGCAGCCGCTCTAGTGCTTCTTCGCGAAAATAGCCTTTCAAGCCGTTATCGTCCAACGCTTCCTGGGTCAGAAACACATTGCGCAAGGCGCTCTTGACGGTACGCCGCTTGACCTCGGACGGATGGGCTGTCATCACCGGCAGGTACAACAACTCGTCCAGCAGAATCTGAAGTTTCTCCGCCGTTACCCCTGATTCCTTGAGCGTGAGCAAGGTATCGTGAAAGGAACCTGGCCAGAAGTGACCACCTTGTTCGGCTTGCAGTCGCCGTAGCCTCAGGTAATGAGCTTCCTCGGCAATATTGAGCAGGCTGAAATAGCGATTGAATACGCGTACCACCTCGCCAATGGCCTCGGGATCGATGCCTTCGACCGTTTCCAGCAGATGCAGCCGCGCGAGTTGGCTACTGTCGCTCAACAATCCTGCGAAACGCTGTTGCAGTTGTTCAACCGTGTCGACGGTTTCAGGCCGCGCCTGAGTTTTTAATACCTGCGTCAATAAGGAATCCAGCTGGCGGATCGATTGGCGGAGTTCTTTGTCATCGGATGATATGTTCACGAGTCGGTTCCTTATAGTTATGGGGTCGATTTTTTTACATCGGTCTGAAAGGCTAAGGATTATTAATCATTAAAGTATCATCATAAAAACTGACGTCACCTGTTGTTATGTCGTGTGTACCGCCAACAATACCTATTGCACCGGTTTCAATCATTTCCTTTAAAATGGGGCTGCGTTCGATAATGGCCTGTACCGTTCTTTTTACATTGATGGCAGACACTTTTTCCACAAATTCATTATTGCTTGAATGTCGATTTTCAGTTTCGGTTTTTTCATCATAAACCGCAGGTTGTATCTTACTTAACAGCGCTGTTAGGTTGCCCATTTCTAAATGGTCGCAAGCCCCCTTAACAGCTCCGCATTTCGTGTGACCTAAAACCACAATTATTTTTGACCCCGCCACTTTGCAGCCAAACTCCATACTACCCAGAATATCTTCATTAATAATGTTGCCGGCAATACGCACACTAAACACATCACCCAAGCCTTGATCAAAAATCAGTTCAACCGAGGTTCGGGAATCAATACAGCTTAAAATAACCGCAAACGGGTGTTGCCCGTCGGAGGTTTCATTGGCCTGTTGCAACAAATTGCGGTTGACTTTAAGGTTGTTGACAAAGCGTTTATTGCCCTCTTTTAATAAGTCCAATGCCATTGCGGGAGTAATGGCGTTTTGCATTTCTTTAGTTAATGTTTTCATAATTTTTATGCACTCAAAGCAATGAATAGTAAATATATTTTAAAAGATAGTAACACTATCTTTGCAAATTGCAATGCTTTCGGTTATGCTTTTTTCAAGGACATCCGAAAGTCCCTGTGAAAACAATCGATTTACTGCATAAATAGTCAGAGAAAAAGGCAAATCAGGCCGCTATGGACATACAATTAAAAATTAAAATGAATGAAAAATTATTCATCAGAGACCCAGAGCAATCCGAACTGGGGAAAAAAATCATTCTGCACAGCATTCAGTTAATTCACAAAAACGGGTTTGAAGCTTTTACGTTTAAAAAACTGGCTGTCGACATTGGTACGACTGAAGCGGGAATTTACCGGTATTTTGAAAACAAGCACCGGTTGCTCATCTATCTTACCGCCTGGTATTGGAGTTGGCTTGAATACCAGGTTACTTTCCAGACCAACAATATTAAAGACGCTGTGCTTAGGCTCAAGAGGGTGATTAAATTATTGGCTACCACCGTGGAGGACGATACCAGCACCCGTTATGTCAATGAAAGTATCCTTCATCAAATCATCATTACTGAAGGCACCAAAGCCTATTTAACCAAACGGGTATCCGAAGATAACAAGGATCACTTGTTTAAACCCTACAAAGACCTTTGTGCTGTGATCGGAAATATGATTTTGGAGTGTAGTCCCAAATACAAATACCCAAAATCATTAGCGTCCACCATTATTGAAATGGCCCATTTTCAGAATTTTTTTATGAATAATCTGCCGTCGCTGACCGACTTTGGGCAAGATAAAAATGAGGCAGATATTGTAAAGTTTCTGGAGGATTTGGTGTTTTCCAGTATAAAAAAGACATAGTTGTTGGCGTGGAGAGAGGGTGAATGTTCCCCGATCCTTCAGCCACTTTGTTTGCAAATTCCCTACGAAAACTTTTTGGCTGGTGAAGGCTGACTATGACTCCAGACGGTTATTTGCAAAGATTCATCTACGCTGAAATAGTCTATTGACAGGTTCGAAAGAGAAAGACCGGCAAATCCGCGAGTATAGTACGCAAACTGATACAAGTTGATGCTGTTATTGTGGGTCTACGGTTTATCTGCCGTTGCCTGAGTCGAGTGAAGCCTTACCTTACTATTTCACTATATCAGTCAGCTCTACGAAACAACTTCTCTGATCATTACCACAAACCTGACGGCTAAATTTTCTTGTAGCTTGCGAATACCGATAACAGGATTCTTCTCAATAGCGCCTATCTTTTCGAGTCGATAAAGTTTGTCAATAAATGCTTTCAGCTCACCGGGTTCTTTAGTGATTTCCAATACAACAGGGAACAACTTCGCTCCCATTAAGTCTTGTAATTTACCAAAGCGTGTTGAAAACTGATCCAGTATGGCAAGCTCAATGTCATTTATGTTTTTTAAGGTATGCTCGCTAAAGGGAATATGACTTTGCAACTGTGTCATAGCCCAATGCAAACGATCTGCATGACGGTCGCAAGTTTTGATGATTTCAGTGATGGATTCTTTCATTGCAATAACACCCCCGTTTCTTTTGCAATACGGTAGATAGGTAGTTCAACCTTACTATCCGCCCTATGCAAAACGACATCAATTTTTTGCTGTCCTATTTTTTTATGTAAATCTCTGAGAAATTGCAACTTAGCAGTGATTAAATCAGCAGGTTCTTGTGTTTGCGGTTCAATATACAGATCAATATCACCGCCCTTGGCAAGATCATTTACCCTAGAGCCAAATAACCAGACGCGGGTATCTTGACCAAAATTATGTTTGGCACTTTCACAAATACTGTGTTTTTGAAAATCTGATAAACGCATCAAGTTAGCCTATTGATAAAAAGTTGAGCAAATAAAATGAGCAAGGTTAAGCTACCTGAGACCCCCATATATAAGCGAATACTATAATTTATAGTGTATTAACCTATTGATTCAATCTCTGATATTACGCCCAGTATAGGGTATACAGATGATTTAAGCAGTATGATAACGGCAGTAGTTACAGTTTCATAAACATTGATAGACTTGAGCTGGGTTCACTATAATAGACGCACCACTCAACGCCATCTATCAAACAACACGCAGCAATGAAAACGCCTAGCACTCCTATTTCCAACGAAGCACCCATGGCACCACAAACGCAACGTCATAATCCATTGCATGGCTTAACACTAGAAACCATAGTATCCGCTTTAGTCTTCCATTACGGCTGGACCGAATTGGCCGAACGCATCCCCATAAATTGCTTTAGTACTGATCCTAGCATCAAATCTAGCCTAAAGTTTTTGCGCAAAACCCCGTGGGCACGCACTCAAGTAGAAGGACTTTATGGTTTTATGTTGCGGGATATTAAGCGTGCTAAGTCTGATGATTAAGCTCAATATCATACTCTGACTATTAGTAGGTTGGGCTAACGGCTTTATCGTTAACCCAACATTGATTGATGATAATATTGGGTTGCGAAAAGCACGCAGCCCAACCTCCATGGCTCAGCATTCAAAATTCACCTTCTTTCAAAAAACCAACGATTAAACCTATGAATACTACTCACGTTCTAGCCCTTGCTAAACAAAGTAAAAGCGCAGCGAACCAACTATCATCAACCTCTGAAAGCCAGCGCAACCTAGCTCTTTCAAAAATGGCTGACTCGCTAGAAGCCATTAAGCATCAAGTTCTTGAAGTTAATGCCCAAGAAGTCCTAAAAGCTAGGCAGAAGGGTCAATCTGATGCGCTTATCAAACGTTTGACCATAGACGACAAAGTATTCAAGTACATGATCAGCAGACTCAGAAAAGTGGCGCAATATCCAGACCCATTGAATCGAGTGCTATCAGGCCATACCAATCCGAACGGTCTGCAAGTTTACAAAAAATCAGTCCCGCTAGGTGTTATCGGCATCATTTATGAGTCCAGACCTAATGTCACCAGCGATGCCGCTGGTGTCTGTATAAAAAGCGGCAATGCGGTTATTTTACGAGGCGGATCAGAAGCACTACAAACCAACATTCTACTAGCCGATGCCATGATTGACGGCGCAGTACAGGCCGGACTACCACAACATGCTATACAAATCATTCGCACACCCGGTCATGAAGCCGTTAATGAACTGCTAGCCATGGATGACTATATCGATGTCTTGATTCCACGCGGCGGCAAAGATTTGATTAAACGCATTGCCGAAGGCACGCGCATTCCTGTCATTAAACATTATGATGGCATCTGCCATCTTTATCTGGCACAAGACGCTGATCCTACGCAAGCCATCGAACTAGCGGTTAACTCGAAATGCCAAAGCATTCAAGTTTGTAATGCCTTAGAAACCTTATTAGTCGATAAAAACTGCGCAGAACACTTATTACCTTTGCTTAAAACAGCCTTGGCTGCAAAACACATCGAATTACGCGGCTGTGCACAGACACAAAAGCACTTACCCGATATTTATCCTGCCACAGAAGGCGATTGGCATAGCGAATATTTAGCGCCGATACTATCCATAAAAATAGTCGACGGTATTAACGAGGCTATAGCCCACATCAATCACTATGGCTCGGGACATACCGATGGAATCGTCACCCAAAGCCTAGCCATGGCTAAACAATTTGAGCAGCACGTTGATTCGGCCTCAGTATTAATTAACGCCTCAACAAGATTATCAGGCGGTGGTGATTATGGTTTAGGTTCAGTTATCGGCATCAGCACCGATAAACTTCATGCTCGAGGCCCTGTAGGCCCTGATGAACTAACCACCTACAAGTGGGTGGTTTATGGAAATGGTCATTTAAGGGACTAAGCTCGGATTGATAGGCGCTATCGCTCCGAACCCACTCTATAACATCACTGCCCACAGTTAAGGAATCTGTATGCTTGGAGTAAAACTGCTTTAGCTGTTTTATAACGCTGAGCTGAAGCTCAACAATGCAAGTTTTTACTTTTTCGCTTAACTGTGGGCCGTGACCCTATAACATTGATCTACCATACGGCGGTTTGTGAATACATAATGAGCCATGTAGGTCGGATTAGGCGCTAGCCGTAACCCGACATTGACCCCGATATTTTGTCGTAATGTGTCGGGTTACGGCTAGCGCCTAACCCGAGCTACCGGACTTGTAGTGGATTGTCGCTATCGCTTAGAATCCCCCTACGGATTGATCCGAAGTACAGCCATTTAGCCTAATTTATAATAATTGATATGCCAATACCGGCACTTTTTCTATTTCCAGCATTTTTTTATCTGCTGTTATAAGAGTACAGTTTTTGTACAGACTACAACCAGCAATAATAGCATCTGGTAATTTTAGTTTTTTATCTTTACGAATAGCAAGAATCTGCTGATGTAATTCGTTATTATTCGATGATAAATCAATGACTTCAATCTTTTCGACAAACACATTGAATAATTCAATATCATGTTTTGATATGTTTGGAAAGGCCAAATACTCTAATTGAGAAATAACAGAACAAGCAATAAACTCTGCATCTTCCAGTATTTCAATAAGATTTAGATTGCCTTTTAACAATTGAATAATTGCATTGGTATCTAAAAAATAAAACTTACCATTCATCACGAATTTTTCTTTGTTCTTGAACGGCATCACCTTGCCATTCGAGTTTACCGGCGACATCAGAAAAATCATACTTCTGATTGCCAACATTTATTTTTTCACCAATCAATAAAATAACCCGCAAATGCTTTGAATATAATTGACTATACTGCGGTGGAATTTCAATCATGTTTTTTTCGGCATCACTTTCAAATTCAAAAGCTTGCATAATTAATCCTCGTTGCCTCTTTGTTCACATAATCAAGATGCGTGAAATAACTTGTAATGGTAATTTACAACAATTAAAACACCAGCGCAATTCACTAAACCCTCCAAGCCTACGTACCGTTTTTGGTCTAGTGACAATTACTCACTTGATCGTTAAAATGTCCCAGTCCCTTGTCTCGTCTTAAGTGGGTAGCCGATGTGGTAGTGTTAAAGTGTTATAGAAACCCAGCACGCTTGATTTGAATCCGCCAGTTATTTAACCTTCAAATCCCGGTAGAAATTTTCATGTGGACCTACGGCTTCCAGATAGATGAGTCGAACACCTTCATCGAATGTATAACCCAGCAAATACAATTGTCCTTTGCTGTGAAACTTAAAGACACGCAACGCCGCCAGATCGCCTTTCTTGCGCTCCCCGATTTCGGGGCTTTTCTTGACCTCATCAACCGCAGAATCTACATCGGCGGCAGTGTTGTCGTGCAATTTTTTGTATTGTCGTGAAAATCGCCTGGTTTAGAAAACTTCCCAATTCATGGGTGATGGCTACGAGGCACAAATGGCTGTAAGTGTTCACGCGGTTCGGCCAGAGAAGCCAGTGACTCTGCCACAAAACTAACGGGTAAATCAGGGTTGTCAAGCGCAGCCCGGCCCACCCTTGCCCAAAACTCAATTTGACCGGCAATAGAGCGATGTTCCAACGCTGCATCCTGCTTGGCCTGTTCATAGAGATCCTGATTGATCCGTATTGAAGAAGTTACTGTCATTTTAAATCCCAGTTAAAATTACCACATTAGTAGTCATTATAGCCGGTTGAATCGTAGAAAAAAAAGTTCACTGGCTATGACCAGATGCAGGTATCGACCAATAATTTCAAGAATGCTGCCCCTGCTTATAATCATAATCCGAGTCGGGATCAAACTGACCAAATAGATCCACGATTTCTAACTGTTTACGGCGAGAGATAAACTCTTTTAACGCCGTTATCACCGTATCTTCCTTAGATTTAAAGTGTCCCACGGTTAGCGCTTCATTTATTAAATCATCATCAATGGCAAGATTTGTAGTCAATAGTTTTATCCTCTAACACGTTAAGCGTTGAAATTCTCTATGGCTCCCGCCAGCGTTTGTGCAGCTCCTGCATCAACTTCCCAATGCAGCATATGATGACTATGTGCAAGGCGATTTAAGTAACGCAAGATATCCATAATCTTTTTACGGTTACCCCAATAATCGGTGACTTTCGCAACGAGGTACACAACACCTTCTCGGGCATTTTCTTTAGTGACTGTTTCATGCAGTCCTGTAGGTCGGGTTAGCGATAGTAACCCGACCTACAGGACTTGGCTTAATGGGATTTTATTTCTAAGCTGCCTGTGCGGCAATGAACAGCTGGGTATTGATATGCAGGAGCTGCCAGACGGCACGCGTGCATCGATGGAAGGGCAAGTTAATGATAAGACTTTTGCAGATTGGCTAAAGCGTAAAGAATCCGAGACGCCAGGCTTTGCAGACAAGACGCTAGGCAAAGGCCGCGCAGAGCTGTTCAGGGATGGAAAGCTTACTATAGATCAGATGATAAGCGGGGGTAAGCCGTTGTCGTTAACTGATTTGAAAGCTAAGTATGGAGCGCCTATAATTGGCGACATGAAAAACAATGCTTATGAGATAGCAATTAATAAAGATGGAGCGCATCATGGCTGGTATCTTCAGCAACAAAACCTAACTATTAAAGAACTAGAAAATGGTATAAAATCTTTTTCTAAACAAATTAATCAGCATACTTTATGGATAAGTAACCCTTATGCAAAGATACCTGATTTCGACAATCTTCATCCTGATAAGCAAATACATCTGGTTGAAAAGAAATGGCCGCAAGATATTCAGCGTCAAAAAGATCAAATGGCAATACTAAAAGGTGTTTTAAAGGAGCGCAGCAATGGTAAATCAAGATAGATACGCATCAGTTCTTAATACTTTGATTGAAATGGTAAAAGAAAAAGGAATGGAAGCGCCGGGAAGCAACGAGGCCACTTTATGCTACGACTTAATTGAGGCGGCAATATCTGAAGCGGAAGTGTGGGGGATACCATTAGAAGATATTGGGCTTTATAATTTTGATAGTACCAAGTTGCTTAAAAAACAAGCAGCCTAAATAACCCCGCTTTACCCAACACACCCAAAACCAGCTTAACCGCTGGTTTTTTTTTGCCTATCGTTGTGTAATTACTCGCGTTATTAACTGCACAAAATCCGTTTACCCTATCACCACAATGGTTACGCCATTATCAACGGCCTACGGCCTCCAAACCTTACGGGTAGCAATAAAATGGACATTACACCAGAGATTCAAGCGGTCATTGATGCAGCAGTCGATAGCGCAAAAGCAGGATTACAAGCGAAAAATCAAGAGTTGCTTGATAAAAATAAGAAGCTTATGAAGGGCCAAGAAATTGACCCGCAAACCGTTATAGATCTTGAAGCGCAAATTGACAAACTGCAAGGTGATTTAAGTACGGCTCATAAGTCAGGCAAGGAATCAG
>Ga0114958_10002022_pt1 | contig 15511 bp, 7 predicted proteins | sample C_130208_EF_Meta_FD_89577 | JGI IMG/M metagenome (GOLD analysis project Ga0114958, IMG submission 89577) | Freshwater microbial communities from Lake Croche, Canada to study carbon cycling - C_130208_EF_MetaG | ecosystem: Environmental > Aquatic > Freshwater > Lake | place: Lake Croche, Canada...
TTCAAGGGGGTTTTTTGTATTTAGCTTTATTCAATAAGTTCTTTAGTAATCATATAAAAAAGCCACCTAAGTACAATTTTCTGTAAATTCATATATTTGTTAACAGTATAAACAAAATTTACTTTAAGATTCGTTGTTAAAAAGATCTAGTACTTACTGTATAATGAAATATGAGTGCTATATTGGTATAGATTACTCTGGTGCTAAATCATCTACAGATGGTTTAACTGGCATTAGAATATACAAAGCGTTTGGTCGTGATAGACCTGTGGAAGTTAATACGCCTGAAAATAGCAAAAAGTATTGGTCTAGAAAGATTACGGCACTATGGCTTATAGATTTTATAAAACAATACCCCCGTACATTAGTCGGAATAGATCACGGTTTTTCCTTTCCTTTACGATACTTTGATAAGTATAGCTTACCTCACGATTGGTATTTTTTTCTAGATGATTTCAAAAAATATTGGCCTACACATCTTGACTCAGTCTGCGCTGAAGACATAAGACAAGGTGTTGTTGGGAATGGCAATGTAAGACTAGGTGATTCAAAATGGAGAAGAATTACAGAGATTCTATCAAAAGGCGGAAAATCTGTTTTCCATTTTGACGTACAAGGAAGTGTCGCTAAGTCAACTCACTGTGGGCTTCCATGGTTAGCCTTAATAAAACAAGAACTTAATGATTATGTACATTTCTGGCCATTTGATGGATGGACTCCTAACAATAAGAAGGCTCTATTGGCGGAAGTTTATCCATCATTATGGAATAAAAACTTCTCTAAGGGGTACAAGACTAGTGATCAACATGATGCTTTTTGTATAGCAGCTATGCTGCAAAAAGCTGATAGCAATAACGATTTAGTTAAATGGTTAAATCCTTCTTTAAATGATGCAGATAAAGAAACAGCAAAAGTAGAAGGCTGGATATTGGGCTTACTTAAGTAAACGTAATCTAAAGCGAATATTTAATTTTGAGTGAAAATTACAATTATGTTTTAAAAAATTAGACCGGTTTTTTAATTCGGCTTGGATAATAATTTATACAAACCAGTGTATAACGGTAACATCTTAAATTGCCCTGCGTCATACCTACATAATCGTTGTTAAATTATCCTAAAAATTCAGCCAATGAAAAAGTATACAGTATTATTTATTTTTTTAATTATAAAAAGTATACTTTTCTCGCAGGAAAAACTTAAACATGAGCTATATATTTGTGCAGATATAGATGTTGGGGCTGGTAAATGGGTTACTTTGAATGGTATCTTTCGTAGAGAAGGAATAAATAAATACAGTAATTTTATTCGTGATACGCCAGGTATTTCAGATATTATTTTTGACCCTCAAAATCATTCCTGTATATACTGTGCTTCAATCAATGGACCTTTGACTAGCACCAATGGGGGCTTGTCTTGGCGTATGGGTTCTGATTGGAGAATGACAGAACCTAAATCAATCGATATTGATTCTACTAATTTTGACCTTATTTACCTAGCTTTACCAGACGGAGTGGCTGTTTCTGAAGATAAAGGTAAATCCTGGATTAGAAGGGAATTTGGACTTCCTGCACGAGGTAAGTATACTCAAATTATTAAAGCAGATAGAACACAATCAGGGCGTCTTTTTGTTGGAACAGAAACAGGTATTTATTTAAGTGGAGATGCAGCTATAAGCTGGAGGTGCATGTTTAGATCACAAGCCACCGTTACGGACATAGAGCAATCTCCATTAAATTCAAAATTATGGCTAGCTACTACTAAGAAAGATGGAGCTCTTATATCTAAGGACGGTGGTATATCTTGGAAAAGCCTACCAGTACCATCACAGCATGCGTTGTATAATGTAGCTTTTGATTGTCTGAACCCTGACCGCTACGCAATGTGCGGCTTAATTGACGGGGTACTCACAACAGAGGATTCGGGCAACTCTTGGAACTTTAGAAATATTGGATTACCCGATAAGCATGAAATATTTCGTATTGCAATAGACCCTGATACCCAAGCTTTGTATGCTGCTGTAAATCGCGATTTTATCTATAGTTCAAACGATTTTGGTAAATCGTGGCACAGTGATGGTCTTAATCATTCAACGGTATATCACTTTGTTTTTCTTCCTTTAAACGAAAAGTAATCTAATAAAGTTATGACATTTAAAATACTTATTACATTATTTCTTATTTTTTTAAGTAATGATAAATTAAAGGCACAGCCTTCTTACCTAGCACCTGTTGGGAATCAAAGAGTTGAGGTAAATTCTGAATTAAGGCGTAAGGAATATGAAAATAGAATCAATGAAGTTCTTACGTGGTCGTCCAATCAGGCGAATTTTGATAAAATAATAAGCAATGATTTTACTATAGTTGCGGCAAAATTAGCGCTACGGCAAGATACTCAATCGTGTTCAAATAAAATCATTAGTTTAATGAGTAAAATGGAGCCTGGTCAAAAAGGAAGTGGGCCTTTTTGGATGTTCCCTGTCGTAGAGATAGCTTTTTTAGGTAGAGATCTTCTATCGATTGAAGCAAGACAATCGATACGCAAAGCATGGCACACAAATATGCAGCTCAGAGGTGATACTGAAAATCACTGGGCAATGTATCATACGTCATTGTATTTAATGAGTGAGCTTTATCCAAATGAACCCGCAGAGTCTTGGTATAACGGAAAAAGTTCTAAAGAAAATTTAGCTGAAACCCGTGAATACCTTATTAGCTGGATGGATCTTACAACATCGATTGGGCAGGGAGAGTTTAACGTACCAAACTATATTCTTGAATACGCAATTCCAATGGCGATGTTAGCCTCTTGGGCTAAGGACCCTTTGATGAAAAAACGAGGTCAAATGATGCTTGACTGGATTTTTGCTGATTTAGCTCAAAATACGCTTCAAGGCGTTATTCATGGTCCTAACGCAAGATCGTTTGATGAGGCTGTCGTTGAACCTTGGAACACTGCTGCATCGTATTTTACATGGTTAATGTTTGGAAATACACCCACTCCTAAAGGGTATGCAGGTTGGGGTGGTATGTATGCTTGCATGGCAAAGAATTACACTGTGCCTGAAGTAATTTATAATATAGCAGTCGATAGAAAAGGTGATTTTCTTCAGGAAGACTTAAAACGTACTAGGAGACGCTGGCGAAACAGTGATGTGCTTACGGCTCTTATTTATAAGACAAATTATACATGTATTGATTATGCTGTAGGTTCATATCAGGGTGGTCTCGTTGATCCGATACAAACACATGCATGGGATATAACTTGGGCAGTGCCCGATCCCCGTGGTGTACATAACACAATGTTCTCCATGAATCCTATATCTTCAACAGATGATCTTGAAACCTGTTTTACTGTAATGCCAGATGAAATGCCTAAGCGCGTTATGCTTGAGGGAAAACCATCGTATGATTTTCCAGGTAAATTACTTGGTGGATCACGTTTTGAACAAGTCTATCAAAACTTAGATACAGTTATTGCACTTTATAATATTCCTGTAGGTACACGATTTCCGCATGTTAATGGATTTATTTCAAAAGATTTAAGTCACTTAGTTATAGATTCATCTGGTTGGATTTTCGCTCAAGGAGGTAATACCTACCTAGCTTATAGGCCACTTGCAGCTTATACATTAGAACCAATAGCACGCGATAAATCATGGCTACCGGGTGATCCGTTTAATTTTGGTGACAAACGTCTCTACAGTCCTTTCTTAAAAAACGGAACAATTATGCAAGCTGCTTCTGTAAGTGAATTTAAAGATTTTGAAATATTCAAACAGCGCATACGTAATTTGCCTTTCACATTTAAGCTTGAGCCTAAACCATCAGTTGAAATAACAACTTTACGCGGCAATTATATTAAATGTGTATTTGGTGAAGCGCCTTATCTAAATGGTCATCGTGTAGACTACTCAGAATGGAAGCTCTTTAAAGGACCTTATTTAAATGCAGAAAAAAATTCGCACGTATTAACGATTACACATGGCCATTTAAAGCGCGTGTTAGATTTTAACACGATTACCACAACAGATTACTGATTTTTTTTAAAATAATACTTAAGTGAGTTTAGCTTTTATTTTAATATGTATTGTATTTGGGTACTTACACTTTAACTAAATAATATTTTTCGAAGACATATTTTTAGCTAAATTTTCAATTCTAAGTTAAAATTTATATATATGATCATTGGATAATCATTAAGAAACTTTTGTGATAATACGGTGTAACGACGGTTTATTTACAGCGTCTAGACTTAAACCCCATATACTTTAGCTCACCCTTTTGTGGATTTTACACTGTTAGCTGCTTTCTACAATGAAACTGATTAAATTTAACCCTTTAGTATTTGCTTTACTTATTTTGTGCTTTTTTGGAGCTGATATAAGAGCTGATATTGTACCAGATACTCTTACTGAGGGCTTTCAAAGTCCGCCACTAAGTGCTCGCCCTCGAGTTTGGTGGCATTGGATGAACGGTAATATTGCAAAAGAGGGTATACGCCTAGATCTCGAATGGATGCACCGTGTGCATTTAGGAGGTTTTCAGAACTTTGATGCTAATTTAACGACACCCCTCGTAGTTCCTAAGCGGCTTGTTTATATGACACCCGATTGGAAGGATGCTTTCAAATATGCAACCGTTCTAGCTGATCAACTAGGTCTCGAAGAATCTATAGCTGGATCTCCAGGGTGGAGTGAAACCGGTGGGCCTTGGGTGCCAGCTTCAGAAGGAATGAAAAAATACGTCTGGAGCGAAACTGATATACAAGGAGGTAAACTTTTTAAAGGAATCCTTGCTCATCCTCCTACAGTAAGTGGTCCCTTTCAAGCTATTCCTACTACAGATCATGCACGTGTTTCAGTGACGGATTCAAGGGTCCCCCAATTCTACGCAGATGCGGCAGTAGTAGCTTACAAGGTTGCTAAAACAGATATTTCTTTGGATACCCTTCACCCTGAAATTACATCAAGTGGACCTCTCTCTACGCGTATTGATATGAAAGGCTCTTATCCTTTGAAGCTAACACTTCTACCAATATCCGAAACTGATGAGGATTCATGGATACAGTATCGTTTTAGTGAACCGCGAGTCATTAACTCCGTAAAACTAATGGTGAGACGCCTCACCAAAGCTGATAATGATTACTACGGAATACGTACGCCGCAACTTTTTCTCTTTTCGAGTAACGATGGCAAAAATTTTAAACGCGTTACTGCGTTTGAATATTTTGATTCTACTTCAATAACGCTCTCATTATCAGGGGAACGGGCTATGTACTTCAGAATAGTATTCAGGCAGGAATATCCAGTAAGTAAACGAAAACAGATAACGCTTGCTTCAGTAAATAATCCTAAAATAAAAAACCATCCTGCTGCAAAGTATTATGAAATAACTACGTATGATTTAATACCCGGTGCACGTATCAATTATTTTGAAAAGAAAGCAGCTTTTAGTATGATAGTTGATGGACTTTATAGATTACCTACACCAATTTACGGTTCTCAAGATGTAATTTCAAAGGACTCGGTCGTTGATTTAACAGCTTATATGCAAAAAGATGGAAGCATACAATGGAATGCTCCAGAAGGTCAGTGGAGAATTTTAAGGCTAGGTTATTCTCTCATTGGAAAGACGAATCATCCTGCAACTGTTGAGGCAACGGGATTAGAAGTGGATAAGCTTAATCGTACTTATGTTAAACATTACATGGATGCATATCTGGATAGTTATAAAGAAACCGTCGGTCCTGAATTAATGGGCAAAAGGGGTATTAAATATATCATCACAGATAGCTGGGAAGCAGGAGCGCAGAATTGGACAGATGACATGATTGCTAAATTTAAGCAGCTACGAGGCTATGATCCCATTCCTTGGTTACCTGTCTTTGCAGGGCATGTCGTTGAGAGTTCAGAATCTAGTGATAAATTCCTGTGGGATTTTAGAAAGACAATTGCTGATTTAGTTGCTGATGAACACTACGGTCAGGTCGAGGCATCCCTTAAAGAAAGAGGTATGGGTCATTACGGTGAATCACATGAAGGAGGACGAGCTCTGATAGCAGACGGTATGGAAGTTAAGAAACTAGATGATATTCCTATGAGTGCAATGTGGACGCCGCCTTTTGGTACGTACAAAGAAACTTTAGACTATAATGCGGATGATAGGGAATCTGCATCAGTTGCTCATATTTATGGCCAAAATATAGCTGCAGCAGAATCAATGACTGCTTATGATTCAGATTGGAAATGGTCTCCTGGGACACTTAAAGCGACAGCAGATCAAGAATTTTTAAATGGTATAAACCGATTTGTAATTCATGAATCCGCACATCAACCCGTTGTAGGTAATACACCTGGTTTAACACTCGGGCCTTACGGTCAATGGTTTAACCGTAATGAAACGTGGGCTGAACAGGCTGGACCTTGGATAGATTACCTGTCGCGTTGCAGTTATCTGCTACAACAAGGCCAGTTCCAAGCTGACATTATTTACTTCTACGGAGAGGATTCGAATTTAACAGCACTTTTTTCTAAAAAAACACCTAACATACCACAGGGTTATGGATTCGACTATATCAATGCAGATGGATTAATTCATGCTCTGCACGTGGAGAATAAGCGAGTCACTGCTCTTAGTGGTATGAGCTACCGCGTACTTTACCTTGATCCTTTTAGTAAGGATATGTCTCTTCCAGTTCTACGAGCACTTTATAAACTCGTTCAAGATGGTGCTACAGTAATTGGCCCTAAACCAACGCGGGACCCAAGTTTATCGGATGATCCTGTAGAATTTACTACGCTCACAAATGCATTATTTGGAAACGGTATAGGTGAATATAACGTAGGTAAAGGACAAGTCTTTGCGGGACAATCCCTAGAAGCAGTTTTACCACAATTAGGGATCATGCCTGATTTTAATTTTACTAAGTCTGGAGCAGATTCTCGTATAGATTATGTTCATCGCAAAATAGCTGATGAAGATATTTACTTTATTGCTAATAGAACGGGTCATGAGGATTCTTGTAACGGATTCTTTAGAGTTGTTGGAAAGGAACCTGAGCTTTGGCGTCCTGAAACGGGCAATAAAGAAGCAATGAGTTACACGATCAATCATGAATTAACGCAGGTACCGCTTAAACTCGAAGCGTGGGGAAGTGCTTTTATAGTATTTCGTAAACTGGCTAAAAATAAGAGCGTTATTCTACCTCAAAAGACAGAGCATGTTTTATGTACACTTTCTGGTCCTTGGAATGTTGAATTTCAGAGTGGTAGAGGGGCACCTGCTTTAACTCAATTCAGTGAACTTATGTCGTGGAGTGATTCAAATGATATCGGTATTAAATATTATTCAGGAACAGCAGCATATACGAAAATAGTTACGGTCAATTCAGCATGGTTACGAAACAATGCTGAACTTTGGTTAGATCTTGGTGACGTTAAAAATTTGGCAGACGTTGAATTAAACGGAACTCAACTCAATCAAGTCTGGCATGAACCTTATAGGTTAGATTTAACACCTAATATAAAAGTAGGAGATAATGTAATCAAAATCAGAGTAACTAACTCTTGGGTTAATCGTCTCATTGGCGATGAACAAACCAATGCTGTAAAATATACATACGCAGACGTTAAACCATACTCTGCAAATTCTGCTTTAATGCCCTCAGGCTTAATTGGACCCGTGCGTATAGTAACACGCGTCGTGCCTTAGATAAATTTTTAACTAACGATAACTCTAATTACACACTGTCTACTAATTAGCACAAAGAAAAACTATGAGAGCTAATTTCTACAAAAGTGCAGTTTAAAAAATTGAGGACGCTAACGGTTAATTGTTTATTGGGGCCACGTTAAGTCGTACTAGATATTCGGTTTATCCATCTTTGTGTGTCATTAGGGAAGTAAACCGCTTTAATAATAGTGTGATTATAAAACAATGTGATGATTAGATAACGACTGAATATAAGTACTGTAAGATTTTAAATGGTTAAGACTGTATTTAAATAAGATTGAGTTCTGGGTAGGTGGCTTTGGTCGTATAAATTATCCTTAAGCCAGTTACACTCGTTCACTTAAAAGTAGTTAAAATAGAAGTCAGTTAAGTAATTAGTTTATGCCAGTAAGTAGTTTTGTCCCTTTTAGGATAATCGAAAATTACCTATCTTACTACTAGTAGATTGTTTACAAAATACCTATTGGTTATGGATAAGTTAAATAAATATCGTTTAAGATATGCATTTAATTAGTCTATTTACATTTTTTGAGTAATTATTATTCATTAAATACCCAATACTTAACTACATGACTCGTAAAAAAATACACCTTAAACTAACTATTAAACTATGCCTTTTGGTAAGTTTATGTACTTTATCTTCAATTGCTCAGATCGCTCCTAAAGATAACGGCGTAATTAATGATAATAAAGATCAAGTTATAAAACTTCAGTCTTTTTCCGTTACGGGATCTAATATCAAACGCGTTGAAGAAGAGAATGTGCTGCCTTTAACTGTTTTAAACAACGAGACTTTTGAATCACGTGATGCTAATCAAGCTTCCGAGTTACTTACTGCACTACCTGAGGTAACAGGTATGCCAGGTAATGAAACAGCGGTAGCAGGCGCTACAGCTCGAGGGGATAACTCAACAATCTCAATGCGTGGTCTAGCATCGAGTAATACACTTATACTCTTAAATGGTCGACGTTTAGTTCCTCATCCTATTAGTCAATCTGAGGCAGGCGTTCCAACGCTATCAGTTAATGCTAATCAGTTACCAAATGGAGGTGTTGATCATATTGATGTACTACGTGACGGCGCTTCATCGATTTATGGATCTGATGCTGTTGCAGGAGTAATCAATTATCAAATGAACAAGTCTTTTGTTGGGACTGAAGTTAAGTTGTATTGGGGCCAAACTAAACTCGGTGACGGCAAAGATCGTAGAGTTACTGTTACTGAAGGAAAATCCTTTGCTGGAAACAAAGGACATTTTGTTGTTGTTGCCGATTACTATGACAGAGGAGTAGTATTATCTTCTAAAAGAGATTTTTCAAGCGTAGCAGACAACACAGCGAATGCTCCAGCTCCATGGAATACTCCAACAGATACTACGTTTAACTTACTTTCTACATCAAGCGCCTATGGGTCTTATATTGCTGGTACTGTGGCCGCAACTAATGCTTATGGGCAAGTGAGTACCTTTACAGGTTCACGTCCGGCTGGTGTACCAACTACAACAACATCAAGCACTGGTGTCTTTTATTTAACGCCTCTTGTAGGGGGTGGTGTTGGCTTTTCTACTGCTTCGCCTGCACGTACTGCTACAGGACCTGGTCACGACTATTACTGGAATAATAGTGCATACCGTCACATACAGCCTTCAAGTAAGCGCACGAGTATTTTTGCATCAGGAGAATATGATATTAGTCCATCACTTACGATTTTCAGTGAATTCTCTATGTATCAAGCTAGGTCGACTGCATACCGTGAGCCAGATGCTTACTCTCAAAGTACAGATGGTTATTTGATAGTTCCTGCAACAAATCCATTCAATCCACTTGGTACTCGGTTCTGGGATGTTAATGGTACACCTAATTCTGACGGAACGGCTCGTTTAAAAGGAACTCCTTCTGCAGTTTCTATAACAAATAAACGTTTTATAGATTTAGCTACACGTACTGACTATGTTACCGACTCGGTTTACCGCGGCGTAATGGGGCTTCGCGGCAAATTCTTTGATTCATGGTCTTACGAGGGAGCACTTTTGTATTCTGCAGCCCGAGGTATTGAATATGAGGCAGGTGCTACACGTCGTAGTTTACTTAATGCAGCGATTAATCAAACCGATCCTGCAAAAGCTATGAACCCGTTTGGTCAATCCTTTGCTATTCAAAATGGAGCAGAAGTTGTGACTGGTTCCTATACAAATTCACCTAGTGTTATTTCAACCTTTGCAGCACCTTACATTCGTAATGGTATAACAAAACTTGGCAGTGCTGACTTTAATACCAGTGGTAGCTTATTTCCTATTTGGGGTGGTAATTCAGTTGGAGCCGCTTTAGGAGGTGAGTTTCGCTACGAAGCCTTTGATGATTTTCGTCCTCCTTACGGTGGCTTAAATCCGCCTGGTTCTGGGTTAGACCCTTTAGGCGACGACTTTGTTAGTTTTTCACCTAATAACGATACTCATGGTAATAGACATGTATCTGCGTTGTACGCTGAAACTGTTATTCCTTTGGTTGGTAGAGCATTTACTCTACCTTTAGTAAAGTCGCTAGAGTTAACTGCCTCTATAAGAAGAGAAAATTACTCAACTGCCGGCACAACGACTAAGCCTAAATATGGCATTTCTTGGAAACCTTTGAGCTGGATTATGACTCGAGCCTCGTTTAGCGAAGGTTTTCATGCGCCAAACTTAAATGAATTATTCTCTGGTACGTTACAACGTACTCTACTTTCCAGTTCGGATACGTACAGATCAATTGTAACGGGATTACTCATCGACGGTCCGTCAAATCGCATAAGTATCGCTCATGGCAATTTAAACTTAAAACCTGAAACGTCTAAAAGTAAAACTGCCGGTATTGTTATAGATATACCTTATGTTAAAGGATTATCGCTATCAGTTGACTACTGGGAAATTGCACAAAAAAATGTTATTGTAACTGGTGGCGGTATAGCTGCAGATACAGCTACACTTTTAGCAGCAACCCAAGCTGCTCTTTCAGCAGGTAAGGCTATAGGTAGTATAGATTTTGGTTCTGGCACGTCTGCTTACCAAGGAGATCCTTCCGTAGTTCGTCTACCAGTTACAGCAGCTGATACAGCTGCATTTGCTGCTTATAATGCTACGCAAGCTCCCGGTAACCAACGAGCAACTGTAGGTGCAATATCTTACGTTAATGTTAGTTATTACAATGCTGCATCTCAATTCGTAAACGGTTTCGACTATGATCTAAACTATCGTTTACCCAAAATGAGGATCGGAAATTTTATCTTTGATACAACATGGACATATTTGAATGATTTTCATGCCTATACTTCTCCTACTGCGTACCGCACAAACTACCGTAGTTCCAATAGTAATAATATAGGTGGAGCTACTCCTCCATGGCGTGGTACTACGATGCTTAGCTGGAGAAAAAATCAATGGGGTGCTGGAGTGTCTATGTATTATGTAGGTAAATATACTGATACAGGTGCTACGACTTCTTTAACGACATGGAATGCTCTTGGTAATCCTACTTACATACAGCCTATATTCAATAACGGTGCTTATAGTTACCGCTACGTTGTACATGATACTAAAATGTATAATACCTATATCTCATATCGTATAGCTGGATCTAATAAATGGTTATCTGATACACGTATAAAAGTAGGTTTAAATAATGCTCTTGATGCAAGACCTCCACTTGTATCTGGATCCTCTCAAGGATTTGAAACCAGTATTTATACAAGAATGGCTCGTGGACGTAGCTATTACATAGATATATCAAAAAAACTATAATTTAACTTAGGTTTATAAAGCGTGCTCTTATTCAAAAGGAGCACGCTTTTTTATTAGCCTTAACTGGGGCTAACTTAAAAATATATGTACAATAAAATATTAATATTATTCATAACTTCTTATCTAAGTTTAAAAGCAGTTTCATTTAGCCCTGAAGTATTTGTTGGGCAGCACGAGATTGTTGTAGCAGGGCACTCTGAAGCAGCGGAAGCTGGATTAAAAATACTTCATGAAGGTGGAAACGCTATAGATGCATCTGTAGCAGTATCACTATCACTTGGGGTAGCTGAACCCTATGCCTCAGGACTGGGAGGCAAAATTGAGATATTATACTACAACTCTAAAGATAAAACAGTATCTGTTATTGACGGTATGGATATGGCAAGTAGAACTTTGCCTGTTGAAGAATTTATACATCTATCCAAACATAAAAGAATCGAAGAAGGAGCAAGTGCTGCTATTCCTGGATTAGCTCGAGGATTATTCTTAGCCCACCAAAAATGGGGTAGACTTAGTTGGTCTAAAGACGTTGAACCATCTTGGATTCTCGCTGAATCCGGAACCAAAGTATATGCAAAAACTGTTCAATTAATGAATGAAAGTTTTTCAAGATTTAGAAATAATCAGGAGGCAAATAAATTATTTCTTATAAATGGTAAAATGCCAGCTATTGGTTCACGTTTGAAAAATCTAGATTTAGCGAATACTCTTAGAATGTTGGGTGCTAAAGGAGCTGATTTTATATATACTGGCGATACTGCAGAGGCAATTGTATCATGCATAGTTAAAGCGGGCGGGTACATGACTTTGAATGACTTATCCAGTTATAGTGCGAAACTGTTAGAACCTATTTCTATACCTTTTAAGTCTGGCAGGTTATACTCAACGTCCCCTGTATCAGGTGGTGGTGTACTTTTGGGAACTATAGCTAGCCTTGATAAACGATTAAATACATCATCTTTATTTCGTAGTGCTGAAAATCTCGATAAATTTGGTAAAATGTTTGAAATACAACACGCTAAATTTGAATCTGCCACAGGTGATGACAATGAAGTTAATACTAGATTCAAAGAATTATTAGCTGATAAAATCAACGTAAATAATAGCTTTAACTTAACTGATTTAGCAGACGTTGAAGTAAATGACTATGATTCTAAACAACAATCTACCACTCATTTTATCGTTGTAGATCGTGATCGTAACATAGCCTGTGTGACTCAATCTTTAAGTTATCATTATGGATGTGGTATAATAATTACTGGTACAGGAATTATTATGAATAATTCCCTTAGTAATTTCTCTGTAACAGCCCAAGGTAAGCCCAATTATGTTACACCTGGTAAAAGACCTAAAAGTACTATTGCCCCATCGATTTGGTTAGATAAATATAATCAACCGAAACTAGCCATTGGTTTACCAGGCGGAGCTAGAATCACGACGGGTTTAGCTCAAGTTATATTAGATTACGGTGAATTTAATCGCTCCTTATCAGAGTCTATAGCTGACGTTCGTGTACATATTCTGACAAGTCCTAAAAAGAGTATACTGGAATCTGAAAGTGGAATGAACGAAACTTTAATTCGTGATTTAAAAAAGATTGGGTGGGATGTTAAGGTAGTTGAGCAGCTAGGCACTGGTGAGCAATTTGGAGGAGTTAATGCCGTGGAGTTTATGCCAAATGGATGTCTTCGAGGAGTAGCTGACTTAAGACGAACTAATGCTGTAAGGGGAGACTGATTCTTTTTTTGAATAACTTTAACAAAATCTAATGTATTCCTATTAGAATTTTTAAGTTTTTTAAATAGAGCACACGAACAACTATAATAGTCAGCGTTCAGAGAACAAGATGGCCTCCGCAAAAGTTGCCATTCCTTTATCGGTATGTCCAATTCCTGGAGCATAAGCTATTTTCCATTTTAGAGGTATATTTAGTGCAGAAGCACTTTCTTGAGCTTTAGCAAAAAAATATTTTCCACGAGCTAGTCTAAATGAACCTTGTTCATCCGCTTCAGGTGTGTGGCGTAAAGCCGCATGATGTGGATCAATATCTGCTGTACCTAATAGAATAGTAAAATCTAAATCTATTGCTTTTTTTAAGTCCGACTCAGTAACCTTTGTATATTTTAAACCATAGGGAAATGCCTTGTTTAAATCGGGAAGCATGTACCATCCAGCATTGGCTGCTACAACACGGTTAAGTCTAGCTTGAGGAACAAAATAGATAAAGCGTTGTACAAACTGTGCACCTGCAGAGTGACCATAAAGTGAATATTTCAGACTTTTATTTCCAGTTACCTTTAATACGGCGTCAAATACAGGTTCAATCATGTTAAAAGACCATTCATTTTCTGGAACTGGATTACCTTTCAAATCTACTGTGTTACCGTAATTATATCCTGCATCTTTAGGAAATTGTAGCCTAGAAAATTCCGGAACAATTAACAGAAGGTTATTCTTTTGTGCATAGGGTATCCAGTCCTTTAAGTAATCTTCACCATTTCTGCCAACTCCATGCATAACGATTAATACATGGCTTTCAGGTTTAGCAGTACTTGACTGGTAGAACCAGACTTTTACGTGTTTATTAGCCTGAACGAAATCAAAATTTTTATATTCTTCATTACCACGTGTTAGCGTAGGACCCAAAAGTAAACTAAAATAAAATAAAATTATTAAGCGCATATTAATATTAAAAAATAGTATGTAGAAAGATAATAAAGAAGACTATTTGGTAAAAAAGTTAAAGACTTTATATACTTATAAGTAATACTCGAATAAATACAATTGTAGTTTTCTATTAATCTTAATTTAATGCAAAATTTGTACTCTATTTAATAGTTTTAGATAAAGTAGGTATTTCTAGTTTCTGATTAATCGCCAGTAATTTTTGCTTAAGTTTAGTATAATTAATTTTTTGAACATCAGAGTGGTCATATAAAGCTATACTTGCTGCAATACCTGCAGATTCACCGAGAATCATCCATACTGGTTCCATTCGAATTGAAGCCATAGCAACATGACTTGATGATATGCAAACCGGTACGAGAAGATTAGTGCATTGATCGATTTTGGGTGTTATACACCGGTAAGGTATTTTATATATTCCTTTATTTTTTGAATCTAGGTATAATTCAGAGCAATATCCACCCATGAGCGCTACCTGATTATTTATTACTACTGTAGCATAGGGCCATTCATCAAAACCATATGAGGCTAGTCCTACTGAATCATATGGATTTGTAGTACCTTCTAAATCATGTTGAGTAAGAATATAAGAGGATAGCATACGCCTAGCTTCTCTTATATAAAGTTGATGAGGATACCCTGAAGTGTCATCAAACATACCTTTTTGTAGACCAATGCGTAAAGCAATGGATTTTTGTTTTTCAGGAACACTCGAATCAGTGCGTAGGAAGTAAGTTAAATTACGAATATAGTTTTGCTGATCTTTCCAAATTTTAGCACGCGTTTTATAGTCACCATTTGGATATTCTGCATTGCTACCATAATTTGTGGGAGCAAACAAAGCCCTAGCAAGATTACCTACAACTAAGGAATATATATATCCATTAGACGGTTCCCAGCCACCCAATTTACCACGCATACGCCTACCTGAAAAAATATCTATGTGATTTTTAAAAGCACGTCTAAATAACTCAAACTGTGCAGGATCATAGTTTTTAGTAGGTGTGATAGGTAACTTATCATTATCGTAACTATACTTCCACCTAAAGCCATAACCCATGGTAAGTGAATCAGCTGCACCTGGTTTGACAACAGGTCCGTTTTGTAAAAGTTCGATAAGTCCACTTGTCGGATCCCCTGGTTTCTTATAAGGATCGATATTATACAAGCACATAGGTTCCTCTGCTCCCGCTAGGCTCTCTTGATATGTATCTCGAGACTCTCTCCCGTATGAATAATTAACCCCTGAATTAGCCATCAAATCGCCTTCATACGAACAATCGATAAAGATAGCTGCGTGAATCTGTAGATCATGTGAAA
>Ga0114958_10002023_pt1 | contig 15505 bp, 9 predicted proteins | sample C_130208_EF_Meta_FD_89577 | JGI IMG/M metagenome (GOLD analysis project Ga0114958, IMG submission 89577) | Freshwater microbial communities from Lake Croche, Canada to study carbon cycling - C_130208_EF_MetaG | ecosystem: Environmental > Aquatic > Freshwater > Lake | place: Lake Croche, Canada...
AAGTTTTTTAAGTACAAAAAAGCCTCCCTTTGGGGGAGGCTTTTATTAATTGAAATGATTAATCTAAACCTAATTAAAATAAGCCAAAACCTAATACAAATTAGACTTTTACGCTGATAAAACGTGTAGTAGGAGTAGCACTCCAAGGAGTTATAGTAGGTTGTTCTGAACTAACTGCGCTTGATTTTGATGGATCTTGTTTTACTTCAGATGCATCTGATTGTTGCTGAAGTTGCTGAACTTGTGTTTGCAAAGATTGAATAATAGCTTGTTGCGTAGCATAGCTGTCTTTACTTAATCTCTCATTTTGAATCTGAGCCTGAAGCCTTAAGATTTCTTGAGGAATTTGTGCTTGGCTTACAAGACCTGATGTTGAATAAGACGATTTACCTGATGGAACTGCGGCTGATATAGGTACGATGCTCATGGTAGTTAATACTTTCTTTTATTAACGGACCAAAACGGTGTAGCTTAAATTCTACAGAGCGAAAAAAATAGTAATTCCTTAGTTCAGCGCCTTAATTAACTTAAGGTGAGTTTAAGAACAGATACAATAATGGCTCGTTTTAGCTATAGTTGTTTTTTACTATCCAGTATGACATCGTCACTACTCAAGTTAACATATTGATTATCATATGTTTGTGTAATATTTTTCTCAAGTATAGTGCCTGCATCTAAGTAGGTAGCGCATGTGACGATATACTTTCCCGGTGCTACATTGGAAAATTCTGCTTTACCTGTAAAATCTGTGAAACTGACAGCAACTGCGTTCTGCTCTAAAATTGAACGTGCCTTTACTGCTGCTAAGGCAAGTGAGCGAGGTCCAGCATAGGCATTGGGGGTTAGGCTACGTATCCATGCCACTTGAAGACTATCCTTATGGTCTGCAGCAATATAATCACCGTCTTTGCCTTCAAAAAGCTTTATACAACTTGTCTTAAGTAGGTATACCTTTGTGTTTTTAACTGCTACTGAATCTCCTAATATTTCTTCACCTGTTTTAGTTGTACCTATTACAAGTCGAGTCATTGCCAACCCTACTTGGAGGGTTAGTTTAGATCCTGAATGATACTCTTTATTTTCTTGAGTTAACTTTGCTTGGATTTGTTTTAGATCGTACTCGATCGATTTTCTAGCGTTTGTCTCTTGTCTTAATTCGTTCTCAAAAGCGCTAATGCGGCCGTCAATTTTATTTAATCTTACAGGTAGTTGGTCGTCGCATCCCTGAATACCTAAAAGAAAGAAACTGGTTACTAGGATATTGGTATAAGTTTTAAGTTTCTTTTTCATGGCAGATCAAACGTCAACTCTAGCTTTTACTAGTTTAAAACACTCTTCGCTTGATCGAGGTAATTTTGAAATGCCGGCTTAGGAGCAGATCCCAGCTTTTGTAATTTAAGAATAGAATCCTTTTCTCCCTGAGCTGCAGCTTTCTTATGCCATTCAATCGCAAGGTTTAAATCAGCTGCCACGCCAATGCCTTTTTCGTAGAAATCGGCTAGATTAAACTGAGCAATGCCAAAACCTTTATTCGCAGATTTTAGGCACCACTTAAATGCTTCAGTTATATTTTTTTCTACCCCGTCGCCTGCTTTATACTTAAGAGCAAGATTATTCATTGCTGCAGGCTCACCTTGTTCTGCAGATTTTAGATACCATTTAACCGCCTCTGTGCTATCTTTAGGTGCCCCTTTACCGTTTGAATAACGAAGACCTAATTTGAATTGAGCTGCTGAATCTCCTGCGAGTGAACTACTTAGTAAATCAAGGGTTTCTTTAGTGTAACCTGGGTATTCCGTAACATAGGCTGGCGGATGTTTAGGTTGTAGTAATTGGATGCGAAGCATTGCTTCTTCATGACCTAAATCTGCTGCTTTACGGTACCATTCTAATGCAGATACCGTATCTTTTTCAGTATCAATTCCTTTTTCGTAGGATAGGCCTTTTTGGAAGAAAGATTCTGAATCAGGTACGCTAGGTCTATCGAGTTCTTTGGTAGGTTTGAATTCTAGGGCAAGCATCGGCTTAGATGCTGGCTCTGCTGGGGTAACTGCGGGTTCAACTTGGGGTACGTTAGGTGCAGCTTGCTTGACTACCGCTACTTCTGGCTCAGGGCGTTTTTCCTGTACAACCTCAGGAAGTTCTAAAGGTAGACTGACAGGAGGTGTTACTTTTGCCTCCCGTGGCTTTGAGACCGCGAAAGTTAAAATGTCTTTTATCTCTAAATATTTAGGAGCTTGTTGCCTAAGAGTTAAGAGAAGGTTTTGTTTTAATGTACCTAAATTTTGGAGCTCGTCAGTCGTATATTTTTTAAACGATTGGATGAGAGATGCGAAGTATCCGCCAGAACCATTGTTGGCCTCAAAAAGCATGCTCTGGAGTTGATTCGTAGTAATCATCACACGATCAAAAAGGAGTTGCTCGTACACTAATTTCATATCAGCCAACCCAACACTTAAAGATAAATTAACATCAATTTCCGTATCTTTACTACTAATGCGATTTAGAGTGTGAGTAGTGATAAACGCTGTGGTTCTTGCTATAACAATACTTAATGAACGATTACTTGCTAAATGATTAAGGAGGTAATCGTAGTCTTTGAGTTTCTCTTGTTCTATATCTTTGGGAGAAACGCCAACTAGAAATCGTTTGATAGCTTTACTTGTGTTACCTATCGAATGGATTACTCCGTCTGTTCTGCGGGTATAAACTTCATTGAGGATTTTTTCTTCTGATTCACTTAAGAAGGTATACTTACCTGGTCCTCCTTCAGAAATTAGCGATCCTTCTTCAAAAACCAGAGAGTAAAGCCCCTCAGGAATAATGTAGCCTTTGGAGCCACTTGTAGAGGCGTTTAGCACTTCCTCGGGCGATAATTTCCTGGCTATTTCACCTTCCCCGAAGGTCCAGGTTAGAAACCTTCCTGGCTTCTTGGTTTTGTTTGTGCGTTTAACTTGAGTGATTGTAGCTGAATCTGCTCTTACTAATTTCCGTGAAAGGGCGTCTCCACAATAGCCGCAATAAACCAAGTTTGAGGAATTTTCATTTCCGCAACTTGTACATTTTATAGTGGGTAGTACGAGAGCTTCACTCATAATATAATTTTAAATCTCAACAAAATCGTGAGCGCAGATCAGAAATTGAATGAGTACCACCTTGTTTCATAACGAATACACTAAACTAGCCGTTAGGAATCTTACACGCTAAAATGTTAACTTTGAAAAAAAGTCAGTTAATTTGACTTAAACTTTAGCATTCAAAAGTATGTTGTTATAACCTAATGGTAACGACGCATTTGTATCAGACTTTAATACAATGGCATTACTTTTCGTATTTTCTTGAGGTAACTTAGGATCAATGTGATTCGCCCTAATCTTTAACTGCTCTATTACCTTTTGGATACTGTTTACAATAGTGGCTTGAGTAAGTGAGTCATCATTGCTCACCTTTTCAATCTGGATTGCTTGTTTCAGCCAATTGATTTTCTCATCGATCGTTAACTTGCTAACATTACCCGGAGTAGGTATATAAGCATTTGTTAGAGATACAGTTGCAGTTATTGGCTGAATAATCATAGCATGATTACTAGAGCGTGAGTATTAATTTAATGCCGTGAAACTAAAGGAATTTGTTTTTGGATTTCAATTTAATTGTGGTTAATTTTTAGTTTTGCGTAGGAGACTTACTATGATCCTTAATTTTGCTCTCGTTGAGCCGTACCTTTAAAATGCCATTTAAGCACTTAATTTTTTATCCCATTTTATTACTGGGGTTAATGTGCTCTTTTGCATATGCGCAAACTCCTACGGGATCACTCACTGCAAGTGCTACAAGTATTTATCTTGGCGGATCAGTTACGCTAACACCTACTTTTACAGGTGGAACAGGTAGCATACCAGGTATTGGAGCAGTCAGTTCGGGAATTGCATACACGGTTACTCCAACAGTAACAACGAGCTATCTTTTAACCGTAGTGGGTTCTGGAAATGTTCCTACTTATGCTACGAGTAATACCGTTACAGTTACTGTTTCTAATGCATCGCTTACCGCAGCGAGAAATTCAATCTATTCAGGAACGTCTACATCGATTACGCCAACGTTTGCTACAGGTACCGCAACTCTATCTCCGTCAATTCCTGGATTCAGTGGCCCGCTAGTTTCAGGAAGTGCTATTTCAGTTTCTCCTACAACTACTACAACCTATACATTAACAATTACGGGTAGTGTACCAACCCCTTTGAACCGTAGTGTAACGATTGCTGTTTCTGCGGCACCTCAACCAATAATCACGTTTGCTACAACTTCAGGTAATACGATTTATGCTACACTGGGAGATACAGTAACCAGGCAAGCTATCACTAATCTTAGTGGATCCGGCTATGGCGCAATTAGTTACTCAAGTAGTAATCAATCCGTAGCTACGATAAATAGTATTAACGCTACCGCTACGACTCTCAATGTTGGATACTCAATTATAACCGCTAATCAAGCGGCAGCTCTTGGGTACAACTCGCTTGCTTCTACAACTTATAATTTAAATGTTATACGAGCTCCTGTAGCTGTATCACTTAATACAAGTAATTCTGCTATATATGCGGGTGATTCTGCTTTATTAACTCCTAATTTTTCGCTCGGTAGCGGATCTGTAAATGGTGTAGGTGCTGTTCAATCTGGTAATTCCTATTCAGTAACTCCGATAGTAACTACTAATTATGTGTTATCGGTTGTTAATTTAGCAGGTAGGGTAGCAACGACTTCACCTACACGAATTACTGTGTATCCTGCGCCAGTACTTAGCTTTGCTAGAACGACGGGTGTTTATGTCACTGTGGGAGGTACTACAACCGACACGCTAACAACTTCGCTAAGCGGAAGTCCTTATGGTGCTATTTCCTATACAACTAACAATGCTTCTATTGCTAATGTAAATCCAACGAGTGGACTTGTGTCTGGAGTTGCAGTAGGAAATGCAGTTATTACAGCGAACCAAGCGTTGACAACTAATGTGAATGCCTCGGCATCAAAAAGTTTTACGGTTTCAGTTGTTCCCGCCCCGCAAATCACGAGTTTGACTGCTTCAACAAGCTCGATTGTTGTTGGAGGATCGAGCCAAATTACCCCTCGATTTACAAATGGTACTGGCACTATCACTTCAATTGGTAATGTAACGTCTAATGTAGCGTATACCGTTTTACCTGTAGCTACGACTACTTATACACTGAATGTCACTAATCTTGCTGGTACCTCGGTAACACAGCCTGTTACCATCAATGTTGCTACTCGACCTGTACTCACGTTTACGCGCCCAAGTAGTATCGGTTTAACCGTAGGTTCTAGTTATACAAATGCAGCTAGTTCTACGCTTTTAGGCGGTAGTTACGGAGCTATTACCTATACGAGCGGTAATCCTAGTGTGGCAACTGTTGATTCAGCGACCGGACTTGTGTCTGGAGTGAGTATAGGGACAGCTCAGATTACGGCAACTCAGGCTGCAGTTCCTGGTCAGAATTCAGCTTCTACACAAACGTACTATGTTGGGGTTGTGGCTGGTCCTACAATTACATCTTTTACGTCTACAAGTAGTTCAATTGTCTCGGGAGCATCAATTAGAATTACCCCTGTATTTACCAATGGTACTGGAACAATAAATACACTAGGAACGGTATACTCTGGAGTGAGTTACTATCTTACTCCATCAGCTTCTACTACATATACATTAACTGTTACTAATGCAGCTCTAGCTACAAATCCTTCTGTCACCCAGAATTTAGTTATTACAGTTAATAGTATACCGGTACCAACACTTTCATTTAATCAAACCTACACGGGTGGACAGACATCATTTTCGCTTGGTGCTTTTACTTCTTTCACAAATCTAGCTCATTCCAATTATTCAGCAGCTAATTGTGGAGTGATTACCTATTCTAGCAGTAATACTTCAGCAGCACGTGTAGACCAACTTACCGGTGTAGTGACTGCGTATGGGCAAGGTTCAGCTACGATAACTGCAACACAATCTGCTTCTGTTGGAGTAAATGCTACCGCGAGTGCTTCGTATAATATAACAGTTGTTGCTAACCCGACAGCTCAATCCCTTGTGTGCACTCCTACGATAGTTATTGGTCAGCAGGGAACTATTGTTCCTTCGTTCCTAAGTGGGACAGGTACGATAAGCCAAATTGGAACGGTTGTATCTGGCCAAGGCTATACAGTTTCACCAACAGCATCTACTACGTATACATTAGTCGTTACGAATAGCTTAGGAAGAACTTCAAGTGTCACAGGAACAATCACTGTACTTCCACTTGCATCGCCAACAATTACTTTCGTTAGACCAACTGCCGTTACTATCTCGATAGGAGACACTTTAGCTAATACGGCTCTTTCTAGCTATTTTGGTAGTAATTACGGCCCTATAACATACACAATTTCTAATTCAAGTATCGCAAGTGTTGGCTCAGGTTCAGGGGTACTTACAGGCCTTACTGCGGGAACCGCTACCGTTACTGCAACACAGGCAGCTCTCGCCTTAAGAAATAATTCAGCGAGTGGTACGTATCAAGTTACTGTAGTTCCTCTACCTGTAGCCACATCACTTACAGTTGGTACAGATAATGTCACTTTGGGCACATCGACAACAATTACGCCGGTCTTTTCTGGTGGAACTGCTACCGTAACGGGTGTTACAGGAACGATAACTTCAGGAACTAGTTATACAATTACTCCGACACGTTCGGGTTATTATTTCTTGAACGTAACTAATGCAGCAGGTGCTACGAGTTATAAACTATTATTCCTTACCGTAAATCCACCTCCCGCAGGACTTATTACATTTGCTTCGGGAACAATGAATCTAACGTTAAATACGACAGCAACTAATGTTGCAACGGCTTCACTTACAGGCAACGGGTATGGGACAATTGCTTACGGTACAAGTAACAGTGCTATTGCAGCTGTAAACAGTGTTACAGGTGCTGTAACAGGCGTTTCTTTAGGCAGTGCAGTCATTACGGCCACGCAGCTCGCATCTGTAGGAAGAAATTCTTATTCATCGCAAGGCTATGCTGTAAATGTAGTAGCTCCCCCTGTTATCACTTCTTTTACCTCTGGCTTATCTTCACTTATCCAGGGTATACCAACCACAGTAGTGGGAGTGTTCTCTGGAGGAACCGCTACTCTTACCGGTGTGCCTGGGCCAATCTATACAGGACGTGTTTACACAATTAATCCTGTCATTACTGGTAACGCATCAACAGGCACTGCAGTGTATACCTTAAATGTTACTAACATCGCAAACACGTCTGTTACGGCAAATGTAGCTATTGCAGTTAGTGCTGCAACGCCTCCTGTAATTAGATTCTATCCTACATCGCCTTCGGTTATTCCAAATGGAGCACAAATAACCCAGGACGGTAACAGTTCAGTTAGCTTCATAACGTTGTTAGTTAACACAACATGTAACGTCGTTCCTACATCTAACATAGCGGGATATTTTACGTTCACTAGCAGTAATGCTGCTGTTGCTTCGGTGGATCCAAATACGGGACTTGTAACTGCGATATCGCCTGGATCGGCTACTATAACAACAAATGTTACTTTGCCTTATGGTACCTACTCAAAATCATATACAGTTAATGTTGCAGGGCCTTTACCTGCTGCACCTCAGGTATCCAGTGTTATAACGGGTATCGGTTCGGTTCAGGTTAACTTTACTGCCCCTTTACTTGCTACACTCCCTGCTATTGATCATTACATTGTTACTGCTATCCCAAGTGGCGGTGGTAGTGTTTTAACTATCAGATCTCCTGCATCAGCAGGCACATCAATTGTACTTAATGGACTAAATATAAATACGACTTATGCCGTCAGTGTTAAAGCAAGTAATTATTCAGGAAGTGGATTAGACACGGGTATTGGAAGTAGCTCAGTTGTAACTCTGATATCTACTTATGTTTCAGATAGCGTATTAAACGGTACATATGTTGCTGCGACACCTCTTATTTCAACGGTATCAGTGGCACAGGCTACTGGCTCTATTGGTATAAATACATTTCCCACTCAGGGTGATACGCTAAAGTGGACAAATAGTGCACAAACCTACTGGTCCCTCATTCCAAATTATACTGCATCACAGCTATTAGCTGCAGGGGCAGATTTAACTGCTATAAAATCATTTTTGGGTATACAAACTTGTCCTATTTATACAGCAGGTTCGTTAATCGCCGTTGGTGCACCGGGCTCTTTTATACTTATTTCCTATCAAAATCAAATTTGCGGATTTATGTATCTAGGACAATATTTCGCACGATCGGGTGTTACGCAACCCCACGATTAGCTTGGGCATAACATTCTGCCTCGTTAGCTAAAGCTTTTCTTGGTTAATTAGCTTACGCTACCTCTGTATTAGAGGAATTAGCAGCAGGTAAGTAGATACTAAATTCGGTACCTTCTCCGAAACACGAGGTTACTTTTATTGCCCCTCGATGCGCCGTGACAATTGAAAGCGCCTGAGACAATCCTAAGCCCGTGCCTTTACTTTTAGTAGTGTAGAATGGTTCAAAAATATTTTCTATATCCTGCTCTCTAATTCCCATACCGTTATCTTTAACTTTAATGATATAGTAGTCACCGGGTTCTAGACTTTGGTTGTACGGAACAAGTGCTTTTTCGTGGATTTTCCCTTGGGATAAACTGAGTACTACTTCTCCTTGCGATTTAATAGCGTCACCAGCGTTGATAAGTAAATTCATAATAACGCTATATATTTCAGAGGGGTCTCCATGTATAGGAGTAGTTTTTAATTCCAAATCTGCAGTATACTTAACCAGTTTAGCTCCAGCGCGTTTTACGAGCCTTATACTTTCATTAGCTATTGAAGTGAGATCAAAATCTATATGCCTAGTACTCGATTTACGGGAAAAATTTAATAGATTTCCGGTTAACTCCGTTCCTCGGTATGCCGCCTTAAGTATTAAATCTATATTAGCTATATCTTTAGAATCGCTTAAGTCTTCTTTCGTTAATTCAGATATACCAATAACAGATGTTAAAATATTATTAAAATCGTGGGCTATTCCTGCAGCTAATTTTCCTAAAGACTGAATTCTTCTTTCGTTATCAAGCGCTATGTTTGCTCTTACGATTTCAGTCGTATCATGACCCTCGATGTAAATTGATGTTACGGAACCCTCGGTATTAATATTTGGTTTAAAGTAAAATTCATAAAAATAATCTTGGTCATTCTTTTTTAAACTAATCAATGTTTTCGATATTCTTCCGGACATTGATTCCTTAAGTGCATTAATTAAATTACTACCTAAAAATAGATCATTTACTTCATCTCTATGTGATACGTTAGATGGCTTGTTTTCGCTCAAATCACTGAACCCAAATATATCCTTAAAAGTAAGATTCGATTTAATGAGTCTACCCTCATTACTTACCAATGCAGCTGCTATACCAGTATTAGCAAAGTAAGAATCAATAAGATTATCCTTAACGATAATTTCGTCTCTTATCTTTTTATTATTCTCTTCTTTTATTTTGTACTCTTCATTATCGATCCAAATTAGTAATAGGATTGAAATTGTCCCTGTAAAACCAGCAGCAGTAAAAGGCGTTAGGCTTAAGCGCATAGCTAAAGAATTCCACACAATTAATAAAATATATATAGCAATAGAAGACAGTATTGTCAGACCAAGACCTTTCAGACGGTAGCTTCTTGGTACGAGAATTATTGTAGTTATTCTTAATAAAGCAGAGAAAACTAGTATGAGAAAAGGGCCCCTGTAATAGGAAAAATTAACTATTAACCCTGTATGACTACCACCGTCTATGAGGTGCGTTTGGATTAATTTAAAACCGTACCACAATCCTCCGCCATTTAAAAAAAGTGCGAATACCAAAGCCACTCCCATACAAAATGATAATATTTTATCTATCGCTACTGGGGTATGTTTAGCAGCTAAAATATATATCTTAAATTGTAAATAGACATACAGAATTGTTGCACAGGCTATGGCTCGAAGGAGTATGTCGTTAGCTATATAGTCTTGAATGTAATAACGAACTAACTGAAGAACTGAAATAACGAGAATAGTTACACAAATTAAATTTCTGTAAGTCTTATAATTTACAGATGCACTAGGATTAATCTTATCTGCACTTAGAAAATAAAATACAGTAGTCGCTATCGTAAATAAAAGTGACCACTCGTAAATAGGTAGCATAATAAAAAACAGATGAGCTGAACTATTCTTTAAGAAAAGTACTTAATGTATTTTGTAATTTATCAATCCCAAATGGTTTCAAGAGCAATTGAACATTCGGAGCTATTTCAAAATCTGAGTGATCATTATTCTCATAATTTCCTGTCATAATAATAAATTTTAAATCTGAAAATTCCTGTTTTAATTTGTTATAAACCTCTGTTCCGTTCATGAGCGGCATGTTGAGATCAAGTAAAATGCAATTGGGATAGTGGCTTTTTGCCTGCATCCATTCAATAAATTCATGAGCATTGCTGAAACGAAAGGTTTTATATCCCATACTCTTAACCATTTTATCAACAGCATTAAGTACCATTTCGTCATCGTCTAATATGGCTACTGATTTTTGAAGTTTCGGCGAAGCAGGTTCACTTGCAATATGTGATGTCTCTTCCTCTTTAGTCTCTATTAAGGATGATTTAGGAAGATAGACATAAACAGTAGTACCTTGATTTTCTAAACTTTCTATCGTTATTACACCAAAATGCGCTTTTGTAGTTTCGCGAGCTGCAGCTAAGCCAAGGCCAGTTCCCTTTCCATATGCTTTTGTAGTAAAGAAAGGATCAAAGACTTGGTGTAGAATATTCTTAGGGATACCTGCACCAGAATCTGTGATACTCAGCAAATAGTAATTACCCTCCTCAACCGTTTGGTTATCATGTAAAACCACTTTTGTTGTTAAAATCTCTTCGTCTACAGCAATCGTAATCTTTCCCGGTCCTTTGATTGCATCGAAAGCATTGATCAAAAGGTTAATAACGAGATTATGAATTTCAGAGGGGTCTCCGGCTATTATTGCTTCTTTTAATTCCGTAGTATAATCAATTTTAACAAGTTTACTTCCTGTACTTTGTAAAAGTGTTACGCTCTCATTCACGATCTGAATCAGATTAAAGTTAACAGTATTCGTCGCTGCGCTACGTGAGAAAGTGAGTAAATTACGCGTTATATCTACGCCGCGCTTCGACGCTTTAACTATAAGCTCTAAATTATTTCGCGTGGGTGAAGTCGGTTGTTCTTGAATAGATATCTCCGCCAAAGTTATGACCGCCGTCATGATATTGTTAAAATCATGGGCTGCACCTGATGCTAATTTTCCTATGGACTGAAGTCTTTTAGTAGCCTCTATTTCATTAATTTTAGCTTTTATATCTGTTATGTTATGTCCCTCTATAAATATGGTGAGGTTGTTTTCATATACTGATATACTTTTACTAAAGATAAATTCGTAATAAACTGCGAAGCCTTCTTTTGATGTAAATTTTAGTTCAGTTTTGCTTGTTTTACCATTAGCCGCGAATTCTAGAGCTTGGGCAAATTCTGACTTTGATATGAGTTCTTTGCATTGCTTTACCTGGTTTTTTATAAAAACAGTCGCTTCGTTAGCTTCGATTGCAAAAAGTGTATTAAATAAATTATTTGAGGCGATTACTCTACCATCTTGTGTAACTAATGCTCCAAGAACAGATATGTTGGAAAGGTAGGTGTTTATCGCCAATTCTTTATCCTTCATTTCTTTAACTAACTTTTTATCTTCTTTGTCCTGATATTCTATTTCAATGGTATCAATGATCACGAAAAAGAGAACCCATATTAAACCAGAAAGACTATATATCGTAGGGTGGGGATATTTATTTGAGAGGATACTCGAATTCCATGCGTAATTGATTATATGAGCAAAACCAGCGCCTATGATTATATAACTTACGGGGTAATTCTTATTCTTATACGACTTATAGCTACAAAACGATAACTGGATGACTATTGAAATAAATAAAAATAAAGAAGCAGATTTCTGTAAATCAAACTGAGACCAGTACGCGTACGTGCTTATGTTTGAGTCTATTAAAGCGTTTAAATCAAAATTGTAAAAAAAGCCGCCGCCGTTTCCTGTCAATGAGACAACACCTGCTATGATAACTGATAATTCACTTACTAAAGTTATTATGTATTCTGTGGTCCAGCGGGTATTATTTTTAGTGCTACTACTATTAGAAATTAACGCATAGCTACGTAAGAAAAAATACAACGACGTTATATTAAGTAATACAATGCCATGCAGCAAAAGAGCAGCTGATTGCTCGTTGGTGCTTTGAAGACGAACGAGTTGAAATATATTACTTAATGCGAGTGTCGTAAGAAAACAGGCTTTGTATAGTCCGTAAGACCTGATACGCGTTTTCTTAGAAATTAGACCAATAAAAAGATAAAAAGCCGCGATCCCTGCGGTAAGTACAGTACTAATGGGATAAGGACTTATCATGCACTAATATAAAACTAATGAACTAGAGCATAGCCAACTCAATAAAGAAGCAGCCGTAATGCATTCAATCAACCCAACTTTAAACTTGAACTAACGCGTGATTATAAAACGCGTTAACTCGTTGCACAGTAATTAGCTATTGTCTCTTGATCACTTGCTACGTGCATAATTACCTGTTCGATATTTTCCATCTTTAAATTTACAGTTTGAAGCGCACGAGCATCAGTTCTGAACGCAAAACCCGCTATTCCTGGAGCTGATCCTATCATTCTTGAGCCGCAATCTGCTAAATGAACTATGGCTGTCATACGTTCATTTGGTGGCGGGGTATGATGCCCGGCGATTGCTTTACAAATCTCTTCACTCAATTTCCATTTTGCAGTTATCTGCGCTCCATATGCGGCATGATCTATCGTACAAACATGCTTTTCGACTTCTACCCAAGAATTTGTTCGCGAGTCAATTTTGCTTCTAAACGTGGATGATTTTGCTGCCAAATCAGCGCTAAGGGCTGCTTTACCTAAATCATGTAATAAACCCGCTATGAAAGCGTTTGTAGGATCTAGCTTAATTGCATTTTCATCTTTTTCTAATTCCAGCGTATTAATCAACTTGGCCATTTGTTGAGCAATTAATGCAACAATAACGGAATGAACCCATAGTTCATTCTTAGCGATGCCATAGCCTTTAAGTTCAACACCTAATATCTTGCCGAAACTTATACCTGAAACCTGTTTAAGCATTTCTGTATGCCCTATACGCATGATAGCTAGCGCAATAGAATCAATAATCTCCTCTTTTGAAGGGGGTTGGTCCTTAGGGTCATCCGGACTTGCAAATGAAACTACTCCATCTTCCTTATTGCTGAGTTGTTCTAATTTTTTAAGTAAGTTTGAGGACAATACTTTATCTTCAGCAACGACCTCTGCCATAGATGAATTATCTATATCAGGGTCTTTGAGCATGAACATTAACCGTACAATAATATCTATTGAACTATTAAGATTGCCAAATTGGGCTGAAAACTTATCCGCAATCATATTTTTTTATCTGGATGACCGTTTTCTTTCAAAGTGATTGTGCCCGTAGCAACTGATACGATTACTGTTCTTTGCGACTGACCACCGTAAATTTCTGATTTAACTGTAACGCCACGTGTTCTTACCGATGTGCGTATAGCATTTCTTATTTTAGGTCCTAAATTAAGCTGCGCACGCGTTTTTCTCACTAAGAGTGTGAGATGTTGTTTCTCGCATGACCATTCTGTTTGAGAATACTCAAAATTTTCATCGGGCTCGAGTAGTTTTCTTGGTCCATTAAACGTACGGGGAGTAGATAATTTATTGGACATACCTTCTTGGGCAAAATTGTTGGTAACTCGACCAGCTATCATATTACACAACTCACCAACGATATCTCCCATATCTGCTTCACTTAATTCAGCACCATCCTCCATACCCATTAAACGTCTTCCTGCAATAGCTACAAGTTCAGGAGTAAATTGAATAATTACTTCTCCATCAATTCGCTCACCAGTAAAATTAATATGCGCCTGAATACATGGTCCGCCTTGGGGAATGACTTCTGTCTTTGGATATTCGGTGGCTGTAAATCTTAATTGAGTATTTAACACGGCAGTGAGTGCCGGTACTGCCATTAAGCGAATATCTGTTTTAGAATCCATCGTTTCAGCTGCTCCTATCAGATAGGTGCTGATCTGATTTGCGTTTATAACCGGCGAACCGGGTAGCGTTTTCGCAAAGTTTTGAACCTTATCTAGCAGACCCTTAGGTGCAGTATCTCCGTAAACAAAAAGATTATTAGTTTGTACTAAGGTGTTTAATTTTGAATCAGGTAATATTACGTGGGCAACACCCGTTGTCTTTGAAACGGGATCCCTCATTATTAAGCAAACTCCAGATCCTACGTTTTCGCATGCGATCTCAACGTCTTCCTTATTTGTTACATAAGAAAAACTGGGATTAACTATTATACGCTGCGCACACATCTTAATTTAGAATTGATATAATGGTTTGTTATAATGGAGCTTATATAAAACTTAAGCTAGGTTAAAAGCATATTAAACTCAATAAAGTAGGGTGTATTTTACTCGCATCAGACTTTATGAGTAATCTGTAATAAACAGGTAATCATTTATAATTATTTATTTTGGTAACGTGTGTATTACGGAATAAATGTTTGATTTGTTTTATAGTTAAGAGCTTGTTTTTGGGGCATTTAGCTCTTGTTGGCGCTTAGCAGCTAACTCATGAATATGTTCTTTAAATTCAGGGTAGTTCTCTAAAACATGCTCTAATTTATTTTTACTGAGTGTATATACATCAATGTAATCCACAGCTCTAATGCTTGCTGTTCTAGGCATACTAAGAAGAAGCGCTATTTCACCGAAGAAATTACCTGCCGACAATCGAGCATAGATTGTTTGGCCATCTTTCGATACTACTTCAACACTACCTTGGCTTATAAAGTACATCGTGTCACCAATATCTCCTTGTTTAAATACGTAATCTCCTGGTGTGAACACAACAGATTCTAGGTTAATTACAATTTGCTCAATAAGACTCTCACTCGCACCTTTGAAGATAGGAACTTTAGATATGATATCCTTATTCAAATGCATGGCTATCTGAAGCTTGAGTGAAGGAGGAAGTTCTGAAAGGACATCTTGTTCTGTATATCCCCGGCGTATGTCCCATAAGTTGGAGTAGTAACCTTGAACGCGGTTCTGCATTTCTATTGGTAATTTCCTAAAGCGCATGAAAGTACTTATTTTTTCCAAGCGTTCGTTAAAGTTGCTTCGGGCTACGTCTAGTTTCGCAATTAAATTTGCTACCGAACCGACTACATATCCATAAAGTCCCGCACCAATAAGCTCCATGATCATTGCAAATATTGTTTGCGGCGCTGTGGTTGGTGTAACATCACCATACCCTATTGTAGTCATAGTGGTGAT
>Ga0114958_10002024_pt1 | contig 15505 bp, 15 predicted proteins | sample C_130208_EF_Meta_FD_89577 | JGI IMG/M metagenome (GOLD analysis project Ga0114958, IMG submission 89577) | Freshwater microbial communities from Lake Croche, Canada to study carbon cycling - C_130208_EF_MetaG | ecosystem: Environmental > Aquatic > Freshwater > Lake | place: Lake Croche, Canada...
AAAAAAACCTCACCAATAATTCGGTGAGGTTTTTTTATTGAATCTTATTTCAATGAACGAAAATTTATTTTTTAAATATACTTTTCTCTTTAGCCATTTTTTCAATAGCCTCCACAGTTCGAGGAGCGCCTGCCGATAAATTTTTACTACCAGTTTCAGTAATTAAAATATCATCTTCAATTCTTACACCAATGCTCCACCATTTTTTATCACAATTACTTCCTGGTGGAATATAAATACCTGGCTCCACTGTTAAGACTACACCTGGTAATAAAGTACGCGGTCCCATATCGTGAACATCTAAACCTAAATGATGCGAAGTGCCATGCGGAAAATATTTTCTGGCCTCTGTTTCATTTGCAGCAATGCCTAATTCAATTAAACCATCGTTTACTACTTTTCTTGCAGCAGCATCTGCGGCACCAAAGGGAGCGCCTGGTATACAAGCGGCAATACCTGCATCTTGTGCTTTTAATACTAATTCATAAATTATTTTTTGAGCAGCTGTAAATTTCCCACCAGCAGGTACTGTTCTTGTAACGTCTGCACTATAGCCATGGTATTCAGCAGCGCAATCACTTAATAACATTTCACCTTCATTGATGGTTTTTAAATTAGTGATATAGTGTAGTACGCATGAATTTTCTGCAGCGCCATTAATACTAGGGTAACCAGGATACTCCGAGCCATTGTTTTTAAAATGATATTCCATAATGGCTTGTGCTTGGTATTCAGCCATGCCTGGTTTAATGGCACGCATTACATCGCTATGGCCTTCGCAGCTAATAGCAGCAGCTTTTGCAATTAAAGCAATCTCCTCTGGTTGTTTAATACCACGAAGGCTACTTAATATCATTTGTGTGCTTCTTGCAGCAATGGGTTTGTTTTGTGTATTGATAATACTATCTACAATATTCGCCATATGAGAAAGGGGATCTTCTACTCTTTTGTATTTTGAAAAAATACCCTCGCCGCGATAAGCAGAGTAAATAGAATCAATACTGCTAAAATCAATAGTGTTAGGAGTAAATTGGTCGTTGGTAAAAACATTATCCATTTTATAACGAGCCTTTACACCTTCCGCGCCTAAAATTTTACCCGTCCATAATTCTTTTTGTGGGTCACGATTTTTTACAAAAATAAATTCAGTACCTGTTTTATTTAAAATAGTAACGGGTTGTTTAAATAATAATAACATAGCATCCGATTCTTCTAGTCCAGTGAAGTAATAGAAGTTTTTACTTTGTGCATATTGGAAGTCGACATCGTTATTTCTTACGCGTACTTGAGAAGCGAAGAAAATGCCCACACCATTTGCAGATAATTTTTCTTTAAAAGCTGCACGACGGCCAGCGTGAAAAGCAGGGCTTAAATAATCGGTAGGGTACTGACTAGTTTGCTGTGCAATTGTTAATAAAGGGGCTACTATGATGAGTAACCAGGAAAGAAATCTTTTTGTATTCATTGCGTTTAATTTTTGCAGTTTAAAGCTAATTGGTTTTTTTGAGAATAAGAAAAACAAATACCCAGTCCTATTCATCCTAATACCAGTTCCATTTATCCTATTTTTATATAAATACCGAGCTTTCTTAGCCATATTTTCTTACATTTAGTACGTAATTTTTTACCTTATATATTTAATTTAATCAGATATGAAAAAGTATGGCATCTTAGTATTAGTTGGGCTTTTAGCCTTTGTTTCGAATAATCAATTAAGGGCGGAAGAAATTAAAGCAGAACCCATTGAAGGCAGATGGGATTTAACAGTGGATTTTAAAGGCCGAAAAGCAGCTTCTTGGTTAGAAGTAAGACATTCAGGCATTAAAACTTTAACAGGACATTTTGTTTGGGAATCGGGAAGTGCCCGTCCTATTTCAGAAGTATTTTTCAAAGAGGGTAAGGTAAATTTTCAAATTCCTACTCAATTTGATGTTAGCGATAAAGAAATGTTTTTTGAAGCAACACTGAAAGATGACAAATTAGAAGGAACTATTATTAGTCCATTAGGTAAAACTTTCAAGTTTACTGGAGTGAGAGCGCCTCGCCTAATTACAAATAAAAAACCTATTTGGGGGAAGTCTATACAATTATTCAATGGTAAAAATTTAGACTGTTGGCAGGCCTTAGGGAAAAACCAATGGGTAGTGGAGAATGGAGTTTTGAAAAGTCCTCAATCAGGTGCGAATATTAGATCTGTAGCAACATTTAACGATTTTAAATTACATATTGAATTCCGTTATCCTAAAGAAAGTAATAGTGGTGTGTATTTAAGAGGTAGGTATGAAGTACAAGTAGAAGATAGCAAGGGAAGAGAACCCTTAAATATTTATTTAGGTGGCGTGTATGGATTTATAGACCCTTTATTTAACATGGCTAAAGAACCAGGAGAATGGCAGTCTTATGATATTACATTAGTGGGTAGATTAGTAACTGTAGTAGCAAATGGAGTTACTGTTATTTACAATCAACAAATTCCTGGTATTACAGGTGGCGCCTTAGATAGCAACGAAGGCGAGCCAGGACCCATCATGATGCAAGGAGACCATGGTCCTATTGAATATAGAAACATTATTATTACGCCTGCTAAAAACTAATTATTTATAAAATAGAATTATGCATGGTATAAAAAAAGCCCCTCAATTTATCGAAGGGCTTTTTTTATTAGCGTTCAAAAACTACTTCTTCATAAGGCAATCTAAATCTCGGTCCCCAAATACCTTGTTCTGTGCCTTTGCCCACCGCAATAATCATATTAATTTCAGCACCTGCTGGAAGGTTCAATGCTTTTTTTACTCTTACTTCATCAAAGCCTTCCATAGGACAAGATTCAAAACCTTCTGCTGCAATAGACAACATAAATGTTTGTGCTGCTAATGCACATGATTTATGTACGGTCACTCTTTGGTCTGCCTTGCCACCAAAACGCATAAATGGTTTACTAAGCCCCATAAAAAAACTAAGGCATCTTCTTACAAAAGCAAAGAGTCCAAAAATATCAGAACGATAGGCGAGTGGCATTAATTTCCCATAATAATCCAAACCTCTTTTTTGAAGTTTATTGGGTTCGCCATTGATGCCAGTTTTCAATCTATCATAATTCCATTTGGCATGTTTTTTCCATAAGTCTTTTCGAGTAACAAAGACCACAATTTCCTTAGCAGTTTTAGCTGCGTTCTGTCCTAAACAAAGTGCTTCATATTTCTTTTTTTCCTCTTCTGATCGAATCCAATAGAATTCCCAAAGCTGCATATTGCTACTATTAGGAGAGAGAATAGCGCGTTCTAAACTTTTTTTAATGACTTCAGCCGGCACTTCTACCAAGGGGTCAAATTTGCGATTCGATCTACGACGGTCAATTATTGCTTGAAATTCGCTTGAATACATTTTATTACAGTTAATTTATTTAATTTTATAGGGTTGCTTCACTAGAGACAACTTGCAAATAAACCAAAACTTTTCTATCTATGCTAAAAAAAATCGCCATTGGCCTTGCGCTAATCATAATTGTCTTAGGCGGCTTATCATTTACCCCGCAGTTTTCACATTTAAAAAACTTTGCATCATGGGGAGTGCATACTATTCATGACTATAAAACCCATCCTTCCCGTTTAGTATCTAGTGGCGGGGCTCCACAATATTGGCCTTTGGATTCTAGTTATAACAAAATGGTTATTTCAGATTCACTTTTGGCCATCATGGACTCCAACGACACCCATGCTTTTTTAGTTATTCAAGACGGAAAATTAATTTATGAAAAGTATTGGGATGGCTATACACCTAAAACTTTAAGTGGTTCCTTTTCTGCTGCTAAAAGTATAATTTCTTTATTAATTGGTATTGCGGTTGATGAAGGCAAAATTAAATCATTAGATGAGCCAGTAGGTAATTATGTTCCTCATTTTAAAACGAGTGGTTTAGAGAAAGTGCGCATCAAAGATTTATTAACCATGAGCTCAGGCACGAACTATAAAGAATCGGACAAAAATTATTTTAGCATGAATGCATATGCTTATTATGGAGATGATGAAGAATTTATGGTGAATAAAATGGAATATAAAGAACCATCTGGTGAGCATTGGGACTACCGCAGTGGAGATACTCAAGTATTGGGCTTGATTGTTGAAAAAGTATTTGGTCAAAATATATCCACACTTGTTTCAGAAAGATTTATGCAACCCATGGGCGCAGAAGCAGACGCACTATGGCTATTGGACGGGGCTAAAAAACATGAAAAAGCTTTTTGTTGTTTTAATGGGGTAGCACGTGACTATGCCAGGTTTGGACAACTAGTTTTACAAAATGGAAAATGGGGCAATAAGCAAATTGTTTCAAGTAATTATGTTCAAGCAGCTACAACGCCAGCTACTTATTTAAAAGATGCTTTTGAAAATGAAAACCCAGTCGATTTTTATGGTTATCAATACTGGATGTTCAAAGAACAAGGGCATGATATAGTAGCACAAAATGGATTATTTGGTCAATACGTTTATATTATCCGTGATAAAAATGCGATAGTAGTTCGTTTAGGGGAATCTAAAGTAACGAAACCTATTCATCATCATCAGCCAGAAGTTTTCACTTATGCAGCAGCTGCTCTTTCTATTTTAAAATAAAGAATTCATTAAAAAAAAGACCCGTTCTAAAATATAGAGCTGGTTTTTTTTGAAATATATTGAAAGGACTCATTGAATGGTCTAGAAAAGGTCCATTGCTTTTGCAAAATAAGTTAAAGTGCCAGGTAGCGCTAACCAGAAAAATTCTCTATGTAAGGCAAAAAGGGTAAATAAAATAACAGTCCAAGTAAAACAAAGTGCCCAGTATTTTTTCGTGTTTTTTTGCGCTTCCATTTTGTATTTTTTTATTTATTGGTTAGTTGCTTGCGCAAATATACCATTTTATTTTTTATTTAGTTTTTTGGGGATAAGAATATTGTAAGTCCACCTTCCAGCCCTCGGGGGTGGAGACTACCATCATTTTTTGTGGAACTTTGTCCAATGAATTCTGATAGTCAAAACTACTATGGGTAGGGTCGATACTACGAATTTCATTAATTTGAATAGAGGCCTGTCTTAGTTGCTGCCTTCCTTCTTTGTCTAATAAAAAATAATGGGCAGATAGGCTATCAAAATAAGTATGATTTGCTGGGCTTTCTAGTAAATAAAGCTTGGCTATTTTAAAATTGCCCTGCATGCAATTTTCTATAAAATACCTGCCGCCGTCAAGGGCGTTATCTGCCTTGGATTCATTGGCCTCGATTCCGCAGGCGCTGAATAAGCATAACAATATAGTTGATAGATAAATAGACGCTTTTATATTCTTAAACATAAGCAAAGTTAATCCATAATTGGCATCTTGCATGCTTTTGGCTAAATTTGCAACAGCTTAAAAATACAGCATGACAAAATCACAATTGGTAGAGGAAATTATAAAAAAGCAATCTTATTTATGTGTAGGCTTAGATTCAGATTGTGAGAAACTACCCAAGGGTTTTTCAAAGGATGCCAAAGGGGTGCTGGAATTTAACAAAGCCATTATTGATGCCACAGCGGCTCATTGTGTGGGGTATAAAATTAATACTGCTTTTTATGAATCCATGGGTGTGAAAGGTTGGCAGGCCATGGAAGAAACCTTAGCGCATATTCCCCATTCACATTTTACTATAGCAGATGCCAAGAGAGGAGATATCGGAAACACTTCTGCGCATTATGCAAAAACATTTTTTGAAGTATTACCTTTTGATGCCATTACAGTAGCACCTTATATGGGTAAGGATAGTTTAGATGCCTTCTTAGCCTATAAAAATAAATTTACCATTGTACTAGGGCTTACTTCCAATGAAGGCAGTAAAAATTTTCAACAACAAAAATTAAGTAGCGGAGAATATGTATACGAATCGGTTTTAAAGCAAGTAGCTACTTGGGGAACACCTGAACAAATTATGTTTGTAGTGGGTGCTACTAAAACGCAAGAGCTTGAACATATAAGATCTATTATTCCACATCATTTTTTATTAGTACCTGGAGTAGGTACACAAGGGGGTAGTTTGGCCGATGTTACCAAGTATGGTAAAAATGAATCGGTGGGTTTATTAGTGAATGCAAGTAGAGCCATTATTTTCGCAAGTAGTGAAAACGATTTTGCTGAAAAAGCAAGTATTGCTGCAGCAGCCTATGCTACCGAAATGAAAGGGCTACTTTAAAAGACCTACTTCAATAACTGTACATTTTCACCTTCTGTCTTTGCTATAAATATAGTGGCAGCACTATTGCCAATAATATTGGTAATGGCCCTTGCCTCACTCATGAATTTATCGATACCTAATAAAAAGGCTAAACCTTCAATGGGAATTTTTTGCAAACTAGCTAAAGTAGAAGCTAATACTATAAAGCCACTTCCCGTTACACCTGCAGCACCTTTAGAAGTGAGCATTAAAATGAGTATCATAGTAACTAGTTCAGCGGTACTTAATTGAACATTGTACAATTGAGCAATAAAAATAACGGCCATGGATAAATAAATAGAAGTACCATCTAAATTAAAAGAATAACCAGTGGGTACTATTAATCCCACCACCGATTTTGAACAACCCATTTTTTCCAACTTATTCATTAGTGAGGGCATTGCAGGTTCCGATGAAGAGGTAGCAAATACTAGTAATAATTCTTCTTTAATATTTTTAATGAGTTGCCAAATGGATAATTTATAATACTTCAATAAAAGCCCCAATATTAGAAAAACAAATATGATCATGGTTAAATACATGGCACCCATTAATTTGCCTAGTGGAATTAAACTAGCTAAACCATATTTGCCAACAGAAAAAGCCATACCGCCAAAGGCTGCAATTGGAGCTAAGTACATCACATATTTTAGGCCAATAAAAACATAATGTGTTAGCCTGCCTAAAAAATGAATGTAGGTTTCTTTTTTATTTAAGAAATTTAAAACAAGACCCACCATAATGGCCAACACTAAAATTTGTAAATTAACATTGCCTTTTATAATGGTCCAAATATGAAAATTAGGCGCCGCTGTATATTTGGAAGGGTCCTGCATTTGAATACCTTCTTTACTAATACTACCCGGTTTTAACCATAATGCCATGACCACACCAATGGCTAAAGAAAGCGTACTTACAATTTCAAAATACACCAATGATTTTATTCCAATGCGGCCTACTTTTTTTAAATCGCCCATGGAAGCAATTCCCAGTGTGACTGTTAAAAAAATAATGGGGAAGGTGAATATTTTTATGATGCTAATAAAGTTTTTAGAAAGGGGCTCCAATTGTAAAGCAAAGCTTGGCATATAAAGGCCTACTAATACGCCAGTTATAATGGCAATTAAAACGTAAAAACTTAGATGGGTAATAATTTTTCGCATATTAATATTGTTATTGTAAATATACTTTTTTACTGCCGTTTCAGTTATCTTTGAGGGTGATTGTTTTCACACTAAAATCATTTTATGGCAGTAAGAACCGATTTGTTTGAGTCTCCCGATTATTATCAATTAGATGAATTATTCACGGAGGAACATTTAATGGTAAGAAAAGCCGTTAGAGACTACGTCAAAAAAGAAATTTCTCCTATTATAGAAGACTATGCACAGCGTGCCGAATTTCCCTCTCAAATTATTAAACAATTAGGGGATATGGGTTGTTTTGGTCCAACCGTTCCAGTTGAATATGGGGGTGGAGGTTTGGACTATATTAGTTATGGTATTATGATGCAGGAATTAGAAAGAGGCGATAGTGGTGTTAGAAGTACTGCAAGTGTTCAAGGCTCTTTGGTAATGTTTCCTATTTATGCCTATGGTAGTGAAGCGCAAAAGAAAAAATATTTACCTAAACTAGCTTCTGGCGAATGGTTGGGATGTTTTGGATTAACCGAGCCCGATCATGGTTCTGATCCTTCCAGTATGCTCACAAATATTAAGGATGCTGGGGACTACTATATTTTGAATGGCGCTAAAATGTGGATTAGTAATTCTCCCTTTGCGCAAGTAGCAGTAGTATGGGCAAAGAATGAAGCGGGTGAGATTGTAGGCGTAATTGTAGAAAGAGGCATGGAAGGTTTTTCAACACCTACCACTCATGGGAAATGGAGTTTGCGTGCAAGTGCTACTGGAGAGTTGGTTTTTGATAATGTGAAAGTTCCTAAAGAAAATATTTTACCAAATGTAAAAGGATTAAAAGGTCCTTTAGGCTGTTTAAGTAAAGCTAGATATGGCATTGCATGGGGCGCTTTAGGTGCTGCCATGGATTGTTATGACACTGCACTTCGTTATAGTAAAGAAAGAATGCAATTTGGTAAACCTATTGGTGCTTTCCAATTGCAACAAAAGAAATTAGCTGAAATGGTTACTGAAATTACCAAGGCACAATTAATGGTTTGGCGTTTAGGTGTTTTAATGAATGAAGGTCGCGCCACACCAGCACAAATAAGTATGGCTAAAAGAAATAGTTGTGAAATAGCTGCGCAAATTACAAGAGATGCTAGGCAAATGCTAGGAGGTATGGGTATTACAGGTGAATACTCGGTAATGAGACATATGATGAACTTGGAAAGCGTAATTACCTATGAAGGCACACACGATATTCATTTGTTAATTACTGGAATGGATATCACAGGGTTCAATGCGTTCAAATAGATTTTATAATTAGAGAAAAAAGAGGAAAATGGCTGCGGATAAAATATTTTTAATTGGAATGATGGGTGCCGGAAAAACTTATTGGGCACAAAAAATGGCTAAGTGGAATAAATGTGTGGGCTATGATTTAGATGCCTTAATAGAGATGAATGAAGAAAAAACAATTGCTGAAATTTTCAATGAAGACGGGGAAGATTATTTTAGAAAAGTGGAAGCGAAAATTTTAAGATGGTTTAAAGAGAAGAAAAAATTTATCATTGCTACAGGGGGCGGTACGCCTTGTTTTCATGAGAATATGTATTGGATGAAAAAAGAAGGAATTGTCATTTGGTTAGATGAACCAGTAGAGGTTTTAGTTAAAAGAGTATCTCCTGAAAAAAATCAACGCCCTTTAATTGCTAAACTAAGCGATGCTGAAATTGCTACTTTTATTGAAGATAAATTAGTAGAAAGGCATTCGTTTTATGCACAAGCCACCTACCGATTAACCAGCGATCTAATCAATGAAGCCGGATTGAAAAAACTAATTGCAAAACATGCATCGTAAAATTTTACTAGCAGGCTTGGTCTTCTGCTTATTAGCAGTGGTATTAGGTGCTTTTGGGGCCCATGCTTTAAAAGCCCTCGTAAGTCTAGAGAAATTACAAATATTTGAAACGGGGGTGAGGAACCAGTTTTTACATGGATTAGCCCTTATTGCTTTATCGCTTTATGGATCTCAAAATGAAGATAAGATGGGGGAACAAAAAGCAATTGGATGGTCAGCTCATTTTTTTCTTATAGGCATTTTCTTATTTAGCGGTTCCTTGTATTTATTAACGCTGCTTTCTACATCAAGTTATCCAATGGCCCGCTTGCTGGGTCCGATTACTCCTTTGGGCGGTCTTTGTTTTATATTGGGTTGGTCTTTTTGGATAAGGGTAGTTTTTCTTCATAAAGTGGATAAGTAGGCCGCTTCGTTTTCAATTTTACACATTTGCTCAAATTCCTTTTCCGTCCTATGGAGATAACTTATATTTGTTATCATGGCAAATACCCTAAAAAGTAAGAAACAATCAAAGATGAGTGAGGAGAATTTAAATCCTGATAAAGAAGCAGATGTATCGGTGACGGAGGTGGTGAAAGACGAAAGAACTTCCAAAATTATGGGCTCGGTAAGCTTACTCATTACCTTATTTCTTTTTGTGGCATTCACTTCTTATTTATTTACTTGGCAGGACGACCAGGACATGGTTCAATTTGGCGCACCCATTTATTTTCAACCAACGATTTAAAAGCAAATAATTTAATGGGTTATATAGGTGCTTTTGTCGCCTATCAAATTATGTTCAATGGTTTTGGCTTAGCCGCATATTTATTTTGTTCTTTCTTTTTTGTAGTAGGAGTGAATTTATTTTTCACCAAACCTATTTTTAGTGTATGGCGCAATACTAGATATGTAATTTTGGGTTTACTTTTAATAAGTACATGTTTAGCTTTTCTAACTGCAGGTGCTAATTTTTCATGGGGTGGTGCACTGGGAGAATACAGTAGCAGTTGGCTCATTAAATGGGTAGGTAATTTTGGAACAGGTGCTTTATTATTAGTGGCTGGTTTTAGTTATTTTATTTGGAGGTTTAACCCCCATTTCAATGTACCAAGTTTTAATTTTTTAATACCGAAGAAAAAAAATCCTACCTACGTAGGGGATGATATAGTAGATACCGATGAAACAGCCATTAAACAAGAATGGGATTTAAATGCAGCAGACACGCCGAATGTAGGGGGCAATAAATTAAATACCAATTCCGATTCTTTTGATGAACTAAGTTTAGAAAGTGAAAAAATAGAAGAGCCACAAGAATTAGCAGCAGCATTAGCCCCTAAACTTATTGATACAGAAGAAACGGCAATAGTAAATGATGTAATGGAGGAAGCTACTCCTGCACCTGAAAAAATAAATATCGAAGATTTTAATGGTGAATTATTAGAGGACCTTGATTTAGAAATTAAGCCAGTAACCAAAGAAGTAATTGTACCCGTTGGAGCTATAGGCACAGCCTATGATGCTACCTTGGATTTAAAAAATTATAAGTATCCATCTATTAATTTATTAGAGACACATGGCTCTGAAAAAATTGTACAAGACCCTGAGGAGTTAGAAACGCATAAAAATCAAATTATTGCGACACTCAAAAACTATGATATTGCTATACAAAGAATTGCTGCCACAGTAGGTCCTACGGTAACCTTGTATGAGATTGTGCCTGCGCCTGGTGTGCGTATTAGTAGAATTAAAAATTTAGAAGATGATATTGCTTTAAGCTTGGCTGCATTGGGTATTCGTATAATTGCACCTATTCCAGGTAAAGGAACTATTGGTATTGAAGTGCCAAATATTAGAAAGTCGGTGGTGAGTATGAAAACTTTACTCGCTAGTGAGAAATTTCAAAATAGTAAATTCTCTTTACCTATTGCTATTGGTAAAAAAATTGATAATGAAAATTTCATTGTAGACTTAGCTAGCATGCCACACTTATTAATGGCAGGTGCTACAGGTCAGGGTAAGTCGGTGGGATTAAATGCTATACTAGTTTCTTTATTATATAAGAAGCATCCTTCTCAATTAAAATTTGTTTTAGTAGATCCTAAGAAAGTGGAATTAAGTTTATACCGTGTGATTGAAAAACATTTTTTAGCAAAATTACCCGGAGAACAAGATGCTATTATTACCGATACTAAAAAAGTAATCAATACACTGAACGCTTTATGTATTGAGATGGACAACAGATACGATTTATTAAAAGAAGCAGGTTGTAGAAATATAAAAGAGTATAACGATAAATTCACGGCGCGTAGGTTGAACCCAGAAAAGGGGCATCAATTTTTACCTTTTATAGTTTTAGTAGTGGATGAGTTTGCCGATTTAATTATGACAGCGGGTAAAGAAGTGGAAATGCCTATTGCTCGTTTAGCGCAGTTAGCAAGAGCGGTGGGTATTCATTTAATTATTGCTACACAAAGACCAAGTGTAAATATTATTACAGGAACTATTAAAGCGAATTTCCCTGCGCGTATAGCCTTTAAAGTATCCAGTAAAATAGATAGTAGAACTATTTTAGATGCAGGTGGTGCAGAGCAATTAATTGGTAAAGGAGATATGCTGGTAAGTTATAATGGAGAAATTACTCGATTGCAATGTGCTTTTGTAGATACCCCTGAAGTAGATCGCATTTGTTCTTTCATTGCCGATCAGAAAGGATATCCTCAAGCATTTTTATTACCTGAATACGTAGATGAAAAAGAAATGGATGCGGGTAATTTTGATTCAGGAGCTAGAGATGTTTTATTTGAAGAAGCAGCTAGGTTAATTGTAAGTGCTCAAATGGGTTCCACTTCCTTAATACAAAGAAGAATGAAACTAGGCTATAATAGAGCCGGTAGGGTAATGGATCAATTAGAGTCTGCTGGTCTAGTAGGCCCAAGCCAGGGTTCTAAGCCTAGAGAGGTTTTATATAAGACCGAGGCCGATTTGAATACCTTTTTAAAGGGACTTGATTAATAGAACTTTGGTATGCCCGCTAGGCTCAGGCGTTTGTTTCTAACCTTAGTTCTATGTTTAAAAATTGGCTTAATTTTAATATACAGTTAAATATCGTTTCATTATTTTTGTTAAAACTCTATTGCCTCAATAATTGTTATATTATGAGAATCCCCTTAATTTTTCTCGCATTTTTGACCAGTTTGTCGACATTCGCCCAAAAGGATGCATCTGCCAAGGCTATTTTAGACCAAGTAGGGGCTAAAGTGAAAGACGCTAAAGGCATATTGGTAAGCATTCAGCTAATCTCCAAGAATGCTCAAGGCAAGGCCCTGGGAACCAAGCAGATAAATTTAAAAATGAAGGGAGATAAATACTATTTGAAACAAGGGCTGATGGAAATACTTTGTGATGGCAAAATTATCTACAATTTTGACGGGGCAAATTCCATTTCAAAGTCTAGTTTAGCAGAGTCGGATCAAACCCTAAGTCCTCAAAAATTATTATCAGGTAACTACGATAAAGACTTTAATTACAGCCTTTTAGCTCAAAATTCTTCCAATGCAACTATTGAACTAACCCCACTTGATAAGCGTAAGAGTTTTCAGAAAGTAACCCTGGTTATTGACAAGCTTAAATCGGCCCTTTCTTCGGCCTCCATATTAGATAAAAGCAATAATAGCACAGTAGTAAAAGTGCTATCAATTAATTACAATGCTGTTTTGGCCGACAATCTATTCCTCTTCAATAGGGCCAAATACCCAAAAAACGTGGAAATTTTTGATTGATTTACGCCTTTTTACACGTATCTTCGCAGCCGAAATAAAAAAATAAAACCGTAGTTAATAGTTAACTACAAAAAAAGAAGTTTTACAATGGCTATATTAACATCAGAAAAGAAAGCAAGCATTTTTGCTGAATTTGGCGGAAAAGCAACTAACACAGGTTCAATTGAAGGACAAGTTGCTCTATTAACCGAGCGTATTGCGCATATTTCAGGTCACCTGAAAGCAAACCACAAAGACCATTCAACTCAAAGAGGTTTAATGCAATTAGTGGGTCAGCGTAAGCGTTTATTGGTTTATTTACAAAAACATAACCTAACGGGTTACCGCGCACTAATTGAAAAATTAGGCTTAAGAAAATAATCAACAAAAACAAATTATAGGCTGTCCCAACTGTTTACCACGGTTGGGATTAGTCGTTTATATACTATCGATTCTATTAAAGAAAAGATTTAAAAAAATTAAAATGATAACACAACCTAAATCAGTCAAGTTTGAAATAAATCCAGGACAAGAGGTATTTATTGAAACCGGTAAATTAGCACGTCAAGCAGACGGTGCTGTTACAGTAAGACAAGGCAATTGTATTTTACTCGCAACAGTCGTTGCCAATAAAGATCCTAAAGACGGACAAGACTTTTTTCCTTTAAGCGTAGACTACCAAGAAAAATTTGCCTCTGCAGGTCGTATTCCTGGTTCTTTCTTCAAAAGAGAAGCGCGTTTAAACGATTATGAAATATTAACGAGTCGTTTAATTGACCGCGCACTTCGTCCTTTATTCCCTGAAGATTATTTATGTGATGTGCAAGTATTAATCTCTTTGATATCTAGTGATGAAAATGTAATGCCCGATTCATTAGCCTGTCTTGCAGCCTCTGCAGCATTAGCGGTTTCTAATATTCCTATTAAAGAAATTATTTCTGAAGTACGTATTGGTCGCATCAAAGGAGAATTTATTATTAATCCTTCTAAAGCACAATTAGCTATTTCTGATTTTGAATTTTTAATTGCTGCTACTGATAAGAATTTGATGATGGTAGAAGGAGAAGCAAAAGAATGTTCTGAAGAAGAATTAGTTCAATGTTTAGAAATTGCACATGAAGCCATTCGCAAACAAATTAAAGCACAAGCGGAATTAAGAAAAGTAGTAGGTATCACTGAAGTGCGTGATTATAAAAAACCAGAACAAGATATTGCCATTAAAGATAAAGTATATGCATTCGCCAAAGCGAAAGTAACTGCCATTGCTGAAATGGGTTATGCTAAGCTTGAAAGAAGCGATGCTTTCACTGCATTGAAAAAAGAAATCATTGAACATTTAGGAACTGAAATTACCGACTTGCAAAAGAAATTAGCAGGTAAGTATTACGAGGACTTAAAATGGGAATTAGTAAGAGATATGATGGTGGACAAACGCATTCGTTTAGATGGTCGTAAGTTAGATCAAGTACGTCCATTAGCCATGGAAGTAGATCCACTTCCAACACCGCATGGTTCTTCTTTATTTACAAGAGGAGAAACTCAATCTTTAACAACAGTTACCTTAGGTACAAAGTTGGATGAGTTAATGCAAGAGACTGCAGCAAGTGCAGAATACACAAAATTTTTCTTACACTATAATTTCCCTCCTTTCTCAACAGGTGAAGTGAAGATGATGCGTGGTGTAGGTCGTCGTGAAGTTGGTCATGGTAATTTAGCCATGCGTTCTTTAAAACAAATGTTACCAGATACAACTACTTTCCCATACACATTAAGAGTGGTGTCTGATGTATTAGAATCAAATGGTTCTTCTTCTATGGCAACCGTTTGTGCGGGTTCATTAGCTTTAATGGATGCAGGTGTTCCAATGCCTAAGCACGTGAGTGGTGTGGCCATGGGATTAATTTCAAGAGAAGATGGTAAGTATGCAATCTTAACTGACATATTAGGAGATGAAGATCATTTAGGAGATATGGATTTTAAAGTAACTGGTACACGCGATGGTATTTGCGGCGTGCAAATGGATATTAAAGTAGACGGTTTAAGTATGGATATTATGCGTGAAGCATTGTCTCAAGCTAAAAAAGGTCGCTTACATATTTTAGATGCGATGTACGAATGTATGCCAGCTGCACGTGCCGATGTGAAACCACATGCACCTAGAATGGTGAAGTTAATTATTGATAAAGAATATATTGGAGCTGTGATCGGGCCCGGTGGTAAAATCATACAAGAGATGCAAAGAACTACTGGTGCAACTATTAATATTGAGGAGGTGGGCAACCATGGTGAAGTAAGTATCTTCTCTGCTAACAAGGATAGCTTAGACGCTGCAGTGAAGTGGATCAATGGTATCGTTGCTGTTCCTGAAATTGGAGATGAATACGAAGGGGTAGTGAAAGGGGTGAAAGAGTTTGGTGCCTTTGTTGAATTCATGCCAGGCAAACAAGGTTTATTACACATTAGTGAAATAAGCTGGAAGCGTTTGGAAACAATGGATGGTATCTTTAACGAAGGAGATGTCGTAAAAGTAAAATTGGTTGGTTTGGATCCTAAAACAGGCAAGTTC
>Ga0114958_10002026_pt1 | contig 15500 bp, 36 predicted proteins | sample C_130208_EF_Meta_FD_89577 | JGI IMG/M metagenome (GOLD analysis project Ga0114958, IMG submission 89577) | Freshwater microbial communities from Lake Croche, Canada to study carbon cycling - C_130208_EF_MetaG | ecosystem: Environmental > Aquatic > Freshwater > Lake | place: Lake Croche, Canada...
AATAGCGCAAATGGTGGTACAATAGTATTTGACGGAACTGATGATTATGCTCCTCTAACAACTCAAATATTTTACAATACTTCTAATCCTGAGTTTACTTTATCATTCATATGCAAACCAAATGCTTCAACTATACAGCGACTTTATAGTGAAGGTGGTAGTAGCTTAGGTAGATTATTTTTTGGAATTAATGCTAGTGGTGTTATAGATTTAGGAATAGGGAATTCTACCTTAGCGGATGGAACAATAACACCCTCTCCAAACTTAACATTAAATATAAATGAGTGGGTCGCTTTAACAGTCACTAATAAAAACAACACTACTGTTTTTTATAAGAATGGAGTAGTATGGAGTACCAATACACATTCTATACAATCCAGCAGCCCAATCAATGCTGGAGAATCTAGAATAGGTAGGCAGTATGGGGGTAATGGTGAATATTTTAGTGGGAGTATCCCAATCGCTCAAATATATAATAGAGCACTCTCACCATCAGAAGTACTACAAAACTATGATGCATTAAAATCAAGATTTGGATTATAATAACATAACATGTATAATACAAGAGAATATATCATATTTCCCACTACAGAACTTTCTAAAGTTGATTTCAATCAAGTATTAGAAACATCTGAAGAAACTGTAAGAAAATCAGTTGATAATTTAAAAACATTTGTAAAATGGTCGGGACAACAACCAGAATTTATATCTACTTTAGAAAATACCGAAGGACCATATACACATGAAGAAATTTTAGTAATTCTCTCCACGGAAGAGTGGACTCCATCGATAGAGAATATTTAACATAATTTAAAGTCCTACATTAAATAAATTAATCGGTATATTTATAAATAAAATAGATGTTATGACAAAAATCGTTAGACTCACAGAATCTGATTTAATAAATTTGGTTAAACGTGTTCTTGAAGAACAAAACACAAATGAATCCGAAATTACAGAGAAGTGTTGGAAAGGTTATACACAGAAAGGAATGAAAACCATGTTTGGGAAAAAATACCCAAATTGTGTTAAGAAAGAATCTGTTGGAGAAACCGATGAAGCTTCGAGTCCCGCACAACAAGCAGCAATTGCAATTAATATGAAGAAGAGGGGTATTAAACCCAAAAATAAAACTTTGTATGAAGATGAATATGGTTCAGTTGAGGAAACTGAATTTGTTGTTGGTGACTTATTAACTGAGGCGGAATATCAGGGACGTAAAGTCACCCTTAATAAACCATTTTTAACACCAAATGGTCCAAAAAAACGTTCGGTATATGTTAAGAACGGAAAAGGTAATGTTGTCAAGGTTAATTTTGGTGACCCAAATATGAGGATTAAAAAAAATAGTCCATCTCATCGTAAATCATTTAGAGCAAGACACCATTGTGAAAATCCAGGGCCAAAAGACCGTCCGCGCTACTGGAGTTGCAGGGCGTGGTAGTAAAAACTATATTACCCAATTTTTATAAGACTTAAACTGACCTTTAATCATCCTTAAAAAAGATGAGTAGTCGTAATTTTCTGAAATACAGAAAGAATAGACCTCATCTTTTTTTAATATTTTTGTTTCTTGGGTAATTCGGTTATAAATTTTGTATTCTTTATTGTAAAAATCATCTAATTTCGATACAATATCCAATATTGTTTCGTTTGATTCCCTATTATCAATAAAACAATAATACCCATTATACCTTTTTCTATTTTTACCTTGACTTAAAGTTTTACTCATTCTTGACACATCACCTGTGTCCATCCTTAATTTTTCAAAATATTCTTCTTTACCCGTCATACGAATAATATTATTGTCTTTATCAACAACAATCCATTTTTTAGATGTGGATTTATTAAAATCTAATATTCTGGCTTTATTTTTTTCCCAAATTTTTTCTTTGTGTTCGGGAGTAAATTTTTTACCTTTATTCCATCCAATAAAAGATTTTTTCATTTTTTTCTTATATTCTTCACTATTTTTGGTTTCTTGCCATTTTTTAGAATTTTTTAATCCTTCTGATATTATTCTACTTAATTCTTTTGTTGTTTTTATTTTTTTACCTTGACCTCCACCAGTAACATTATAACCATTTGGGAATACTGAATCATAAAAATTAATCCAATAAATCTCTTTATCATTTAATTCATCTAAATTATTCGCAGAATCTATTAGTTCAAATGTAAAATTATCAATACCATGTTTGTTTATTGAGGACATAAAAGGTCTATTAGATTTTATTTTAGATTCTTTTATATGGTTCTTAATTCGTGTATCTAATGTGTGTTTTGTTTGTCCGATATATACTTTTCCAGTAATCTTGTTTGTTGATTTGTAAATTATCATAATAGTCCTTTTATTATAAATATCACGAAATTTATTATTGGGCATGTCGTAATTGGTAAATAATATTTGAACCCCTCCCACAAAGAGGGGTTTTTTGTTTATATTAAAGAGATAATTTGGTATATTTATATGTTAGTATGAAATATATTATTACAGAAAGTCAGTATAACTTTTTATTTGAACAATCTTATTTGGGTATGCCAACACAAGCTGAAAAGGTTGGAGCAAAACAAGTTGCAAATTCAAAATTGGATACTGATGATGTTGTAGATGTAGCTTCAGGTGCTTTGGACACAATACCTGGTTTAGGTAATTTCGCATCTTTGGGTGTTGATGTTACACATGCTGCATCCTACATGTATCGTTTTGTTAATAGTTCAAGTGTTGAAGAAAAAATAGAGTATGGTATTATGGCATTCATAACTCTTATAACATCATTTTTACCTGTTGGTGGTAATGTTGCAAACCTTGCAGCTAAAGAAGGTATTAAACCATTTGTCAGACGTACTCCTGAGGAGATTCTTTTTCTTTTGAAAAAGGCTGGTGTCTATAATAAAACCATATTCCCGTTCCAAAAAAATAAATGGACGTTTAATATTGGATTATTTTTATACAAAATAACCAGAGGTAAGATAGATGACGCACTTTCTTACATTTCAAAGACTTTGTATAAAATGTCAAATTTGTCCAAAGGAACCCCTTTGGTAAATCCTATTAATGATTTTAGAGAGATGTCGGATGATATACAAAAAAATAAAGAGGTTTATAGTAAAATAGTCCAATACGTGTAAGATGAAGTATATTATTACAGAAAATAAATTGGAAAAAGTTCTTTTAAAGTTTTTGGAAGAAAAAGACTTTATTAACGTTGTTAAAATACATAATGAAAGAATTTATATTTTGTTAAAACATTCAATTCCTTCTAATGAAAGTGAAAATTTGGCTAATCAGATACAAACAATGTTTGATTACCACGGAGAAATATATAGACCATCAATAACCGAACCCAAAAATATACCCGTTGCAAAATTTTAATTATGAAAATTATTATAACAGAAGAACAATATAAGAAATTAAATAAGAGCAACGAAGCCCTTAGCAATGCCATCATGAAATATATGAATCAATATATTCAGGGTGGTGATAGAAAGATTGTTCCAAAATCTCGTAATTATGGAAATCTTCGTGAAGACTGGTGTGTTGATGGAAAAGAAACAATTATCGCAATTTATTATTTTGAATATGAAAAATTTACAAATGGAACTTTAATAGTGTCAGAAAACCTTGTTAATAACCTTTCCAAATTATTGAGCATTAGAAGGTCTTATGTTTTACATATAATTGAAGAATGGTATGACGATATAATGGTCCCAAAGTTTGAAGAAATTACTGGTGAATCAGGATTAACCATTGACTCAATACATCTGCAAGAAAAAGAATATGATTGTATTCCTGAAGCGTTTAAACCTGAAGGAATTACAGATGAAGAGATGATTAATTATATTGTCAAGAATACTCTATACAATGAAGATGAAGTTATTAAAAAAATTGAATCGGGTGAAGAAGACCTTGACGATTTATACTTACACATTGTTGATATTAAGAATAGAGATAAAATTCAAGGTTCTATATTTTAATTATGAAATATATCATTACTGAAAATAGATTGGAAAAAGTTATCACAAAATACTTGATGGACAAGGATTTTATTGAAAAAGTAACGATAACACCTTCGGGACTTCATATACAGATAACACCTAATACTTCAATTAAACTTTTATATGATATGGAGATTGCCAAGGGTATTAAAAACATGTTTAATTTTGATAAAAGTATAGTGTTCCACAGATTAAATAACCAAGGAAAAAACGAAATTGTGTCAGTATCTTAAATATGAAATATATTATAACAGAAAGTAGAATTAATAGTTTGATATCCAAGTATATGGATAGTATCGATTGGCGTTTATGGGATATTGGTGATGGTGAGTTTGACCTTTCCGATGGATATATGGACAAAAATAAAATATATTATAGAATAAAAAGTTCAAAAGTTTTTGTTCATGATGATTATGATATAATTTATTTGGATTTTGACTTTGTTGCAAAATTGCGTAGATTATTTTCTATGAATGAGACTGTCGTAATAGTAGGAATAATTGATTGGTTTAATAAAAAATACGATAAGAATCTTCAAATTACTGACTGGCAATACCAATTAGAAGATGATGAGGAATATGATGACTTTGACGACTAAGATGAAATATATTATAACAGAATCTAAATTGGACACAACCATAACAAATTATTTGGATGAGTTGTTTGATGTTGAAAATACAAATGTTATCCACCCTGTTGAAGATGACGATGAGGATGGTAATTGGCATGAGGATTTGGATAGAGCAGTTTTTTATGTTGGGGAGGATTATTACGACGTCGTAGACGAATATTTTAGATGGTATGGTATAACTTATTTTGAAAAAAATAAAAATATGAGTGATAAATGCCCTGTTGTTGACATTGAACCAGAATATTCTAGTAGGTTGAATGGATACTTTGGTAACATGTGGCATGAACCTTTTAAAAAATGGTTTACCAAGAATTTTAACTTTCCAGTTAAAACTGTAGAATAATATAATCCCCTCCAATAGTGAGGGTTTTTTTTATACCAAAAATTTTATGTATCTTTACTGTATATGGAAAAGAGTATTATAGCGTTTCTTGATTATAAGCTTGGTGACCACAAACTGGTCTCACACGAAACACTTGATGAAGTATACTATCTTTTAAGAGATGAGTTATTTAATGCTGTGATTGATAAGAACAATAAAAAGTTTTATGTTAACAATAAAGTGTTCAGTGTTTTTAATGAAATGTTCAATTTAGACATGAATGAATCCAAAAATTATATTAGTGATTGGGTTGAATTAAGATTTGGGATTAAAGATTGTAGTATTCGTAATGTAAATAGGAATTCATGGTAAGGTTAATATATAAATTTTTGGATGAGTCGGCAGGACCTGGTGTTAGATTAATAAACCAAAATGAATATTATGCGGTTTGTTCCGATAATTATACTCATATTTTTTCTTTTAGAATGAAAGATGATTGGACGTGGTTTAAAATTTATAGGGAGAAACCATTATGCCGTACGATTAGTGGGTTATTTTCTGTTACTGAGGATGAGGCGGCAAAACATGTTAGTAGTTGGTTTGGAAATAGGAATAATATAATTAAAGTTGAAGACCTTAAAAAATTTGTATGAGAAATCTGAGAGAAGAAGTTGAGCAATTATTTGCGGTTATTTATAAAATTCATCCTAAACTTAAGGATATGTCCCATTGGTCATTTAAAAAATGTGAGGAGTATGGAATTAGGTTTTTTTCGTTACATTTTGAATTTCCAAGTGAATATCGTGACGAAGTAATATCAATATCTAAATTTTGTGGAATTAATTTTGAACATGAGTTTTTTAATTTGAATGTGACAACTTTATGGATAAACTTTATTTAATCTATTAAGATGGTATTTATATTATATGAATTATATTTTAACAGAATCGCAATTGAAGGTGATAGTTGAGAATGAGGCTCAATTACAATATCTTAAAAGAATTTTGCCAGAAAAATTTGTTGAAGTTGTTCGTTATGTAAAATCCCGTAGAAATTATAGAGAATTATATAGTTCAGAATTTATCAGACGATTTTTTTCGGTATTGATGAATGTTATTCAACCATATATGATAGGTAGATACGGTATAGATTGGAACTATGAATTTATTTTAGAAAAGATAAAAGAAGGATATCTTGACAATGTCATGGAATTATGGGAGAAAATCCACGAGAAATAAAAATACCAAACTATTTATAATTAAATCAAACAAAAAATGAAACACATATTAAATAATTTATCGGAAAAAGAAAAAAATGCTATCCGTGAACAACACACAGATACATTAAAAATAGTAACAGAAAACTTCTCAAAGTTGGTTGAGTCAAAACTTGGTGATGTTAAACCAATCCTTTCTGAACAAACAGAAACCCCAAAAACAAAATAATGAAAATTATTATTACAGAATCCCAAAAACAAAAATTGAGGGAAACTATTATTAATTATTTAAATGGCCATCTTACTCCACCTGATGGATGGCAGACACCACAATACTATGCTGAAGAAATTAAGGAAGAAGGAGAACTTTACATAAATTATAGTAATGATGATGAAGAATTATCAGGACTTGATTTGTGGTATAGTACTTGTAATAACCAATACTTAAGCGAACCACTACCAAAAGGAGATTGTCCTTTGGTTACTTTACCAAATATAAAATACGACTCCCTTGAAGGATTTTTTGGTAACGTTTGGAAACCAATATTTAAAGAATGGTTCCAGCATCATACAGGTTTACCTGTTAAACAAGTTGACTTCGACGCATAGTTTATGAAGTATATTGTTACAGAATCTCAATATAAATTACTAATGGAATCTGATTCCAATGAGAAAGGAATGTCTTCAAAATTACGTAGAAGACTTGCTGGCTCAATACTACATGCTAAAGATGATTTAGAGTGGTACGTTGATGATGAAATGGACCCATGCCAATATTCATCTGTTGGCGATTTTGTTGCCGAAGCCTGTGATTTTTTGAAAGATTTATATATTGATAATATTAGAGATTTTAAAGTAAGTCCAAAAGATAACGACGCATTGTATTATTACTTTGTTGACAATTACGGCAGTTTACTTTACAAGATTTATCATAGAAGATGCGCTGGTGGGAATATCACAGAATCTAAAGAAAACAAAGTAGAAAAACATCTTATAAATTATTTGGATTCATTAGATTATCCAAAAATTGAGTATGATGGTACAAGAATAGATGTTTATGTTCCAGACGAAGAAAGCCCAATTTATGTTGCTTGGGATGAAGATTACGTTGATGAAGAAAACAATGTAACTGAACTAAGATTTTTATCCCTTATACCTAACGTGTATCAAAAACTACTAATGATGTTTGGTTTATCATCAGATGAATTGAGTGAAATATTAATAAAATGGTTTAACAATAAATTCAACGATAATGTTGATGTAGTCAGTAATAATATCACTGTAGATTAGATTTTCAAACCACTTCTTTTAGAATTGGTTTTTTTATTTCAATATTTTTTCGTATATTTGTGAGTAATAACTATAAACCTTTACCCACATGGATAACACAGACCTAACAATCAAATTTTTTGAGCGAAGAGCAAAAGCATTACAAACTGACATTGATGACTTTACAATAATGTTAAATGAAAGTAAGTCAGAATCTGATGTAAAAATGTATACAGAGGCTTTGGAGTTAGCGAAAGTAAAATTAACTACCACAAATGTGTCAATACACCGTTATTTGAGTGGTAAACTATTTTATGATTATCAAGACAACAAATACAAACAACATAATGAAAGCAATATTAGAATTTAATTTGGATGAGGTTGATGATTCAATGGCTCACAAAAGATGTGTAATGTCTTTGGATATGGCTTTAGTTTTATGGGAAATGGACCAGCATTTAAGGTCAATGACTAAACATGCTCCTGACACTATGAGTCAAGAAACTTATGACGCTTTAATTAAAGTTAGAGAAAAATTAAGGGAAGAAATGGATGAAAGAGGTTTAATGTTTGACAATTTAATACAATAATGAAAGATACAAAAGAATATATTCTATGCGCAGCAGTTTGGTATTTGGAATTACCAATGGTAAAGGGTGATGTCTTAAATAATCGTGGATTCCGACCATACAATGTTGATAAGGGTATTGTATTTAGTGGGTGGAGACACGGCAATTGTATTTATCAAATGGTTGCAATTACGGGTCTTAAGTCTAATCCAAATGAGTCAGGGCCCGAGGTCCAAGGTTTCCTTACAAACAAGAATAGATTTGTTGATAGAGAGGAAACGGCACAGATTGCATTTGATGCTGGACAAACTGAAACTTTATTAGTTAGATTATTTTCCGAAGATTTATACTAATTATGAAAGAAAAAAAAGATTCACTTATTTTACTTAAAATTAGCTCGCCAGAATTTTATAAAGAGTCTGACTCTGATTATATTACATATATTAAACAAAGTCAGAAGTATCTAAACTTAAACTATAGAATAAAAGAAGGATATGACGCAAAAATGTTACATCCATTATCTAAAGACAAATAACCCATGGGACTAATTACAACAATACCTTATGAAGAAGTGGATTTTAACTTTGTAAGTAATCATTATGATATTCACCTTCATGGAACTTGTATATATAAAGGTGATTTATGTGTATTTTATACTCATAGAAAGTATGATGATGATATGGATGACTTTATTGACACTGTTAGTATCTATGAATTATCATTTATTGAAAAATTAAGATGGGAATTAAAACAATATATGTTTGAACTATGTGTCGGGACTCATTGGTCTTATATTAATGGAAAACCAAAAGGAGAATATCGTACTCGTAACCCAAAATGGTTATATGAGTTACTATGGATAATATATTATAAATCAAAGTAATGTAAAAGATTATTTTATATTATCTTTGTATTTATATACATGAACATTGTACTTAAAAGAACAATAAGAACTATTTTGGAAAATATGGAAAATTTACCAATTATTGATTTGTCAGAATATGACAATGAGGACTTTTTAGAGGTATTTTTCGTAAAATTCAGACCATGGATTAAGGCTACTCATGGTGATGAGGTGGGAACTATGCCAATGTCTTATTTGGTTAAAAAATATATTGATGAATTCTCACAACTTTATATGAGAGGAGGACTTCCATTTGGTAATTTTTCTTCAAAAGCAGTAAGATTAGGAAAAGAAATAGTAAGTAAAGGAGAACATCAATTAACAAGTCTTAGACCTCAACACAATTTTTTAGAAAAATATACAAAACCTCTTAAGTTTTTTGTCGAAGATTTAAATTTGCCTGATTTTATTCAAATAAAATTCAATGAACCTAAACCATATAGAGCGAATATGGAGGTTATTGTTGATTTTGAAGAATTTTTGAAATATGATGGTGATGTTCCAAGTTTAGACTTCATTAATGGTAAATTCAGAAATTTTTTAACAAATTATTTGGGTATAGATTTTGGTAAATCAAGTCATGGCGGGTTGAATTTTACATTCCCTACAGCAGTTTTCAACAAATATGAGGAAAGATGGGTTAAGGATGATTTAAATAAAATAATAAAAAAAGAAATAAAAAAATTACCAAGTGCTTCTAGTCTTAGAGGGATTAAATTTATTCCTAATCATAGTTTAGGTTCATCACAACTTCAAATGTTAAGAAATAGCGGGAGTTATAGATTAGGTAATATTAAAACTGAAATTGAAAAACTTCTTTCAAGTTTGGGATATAGTGGAAAATATTTACGTGTAACAAGTTAATTTACAATCTATGGCATCTTTAAATTTTTCAACATCATATTCGCCAAACGTAGAAGACGTAACGACCAGCACAATAACACTAAAATTGTATGTTGAAGATAAAGGATTATGTTCGGAAATTGTTAAAAAATTTGATGTTGGGCAAGTATGCGATGGAGGTTCCCTTGTTATTTACATTGATAAAGATTTATCAATCATAGCTCCTGACGGATATTACTACTTTGAGGGATTTTCAGGAATTACCTTACAAATAATTGATGGATATATACAATAAATTAGTTTTCATAAAAGATGGATACAGAACGGCGAGAAAGAATTATAGAGATTATTGACGAAATTAAAACTATTCAATCAAGTAAATATCAAAATTGGATATCTGCATTATCCAAAAAACACAAAGTAGATATACTCCAAGAAGAATTAGATAAAATGAACTATGGAGGTGAAAGACCTCCAAGAACATGGAATCAGATTTTCAAGTAGTAACAATCGTATTAGAGGCATTTGTTTTAATCGTCGGATTTTTCTTAGGGATTTGGTTTTTTATTTGAAAATTTTTATTATACTTGGTTTATAATTAAATAATATAATGTCAACTTTAATAGATAATATAACAAGAAGAGTTAACGTAGGAGGTCCATCACTGACAGAAAGAATAGCATCGCCAATCGAACCCGTAAAACCAACTCAAACTACAACGACTACTTCGTCTTCTACTGGTACAATAAACATTAACAATTTATTGGGAGATATAATTGGGGGTCCAACAACTTTAACAACTACAGGAACTAATACTACTTGGATTGGTACGTCGGGTACAGGTGGCACAAGTGTTACACATGGTACGTCTATAATGTATAACCCATATAATCATTCATTTAATGGAAAATACTACAATATTGAGAACATTAATATTGATGTGTTAAGAAAGTTTATGGTCAAAGAAATTTCGTTTGTTAATGATTTAATTGAAATTGATGATTCAGAGTTGAGTTGTGCAACACTTATTTTAAGTGTTGATTATGACGTATATAAAGAATTAGACGCAGAATATATCCTTGAAAAAGTAGAAGATTATGTAATAGGAAAAATAAGTGGATTAATACATTGTATGGACCCAGATTTGGAGATGGAAAGGTTACATATGAGATTTGTTCCTAAGTCTACACTTTTAGATATTATAAAAAACAATAAAGAAATTTAATTTGTAATTCTTGGTTAATAATAGTATCTTTATACCATGGCACAATCAATTATCTCCCTGATTTACAAGTTATATGACTTAAATATCATTAGTCAATCACATCGTATTAATGATGATGAGGTTAATATCAATATTGACCTAAATTTCACCCCAAAAAGAACTTACTCAACATCATCTGATATGGTGACAGTATCTCGTTGTTTTAAATTAAATCAAAAAAACAATATTGTTACGGATGAATTCAAAGAAAACACGCTTCCTTGTGTTAAAGATGACTTCAACGATTTCAATTTTTATTGTCGTGAACTATGTTTACAAGAGTTTAAAAAACTTAATAAAAAATTAGGAAAAACCAAAAAATTTACATAATTTTATATATTATGGATAAGAAAACAAATGAACCTGAATATAGGGATAAATTTTTAGAACAAGCAATTGCAGAATTTGATGAAATTCAAATTTTGGAAGACTTTGAAGATAATTGGACAGAAGAATTAGAAAAACAATTTTGGGCAGAACAACCACCCGAACCATTTGCAACACCAGAAGAACTTAAAAGAGATGGAAAACTTTAGTCATTTAATTGGAAAAAGAATTTCAGTACCAGACCCAAGAGGAGGTACCAATTTAGTTGGAACGTGCACTTACGCACAAGTCAATTCATTACATGGTAAGTTCCAAGTAACTATTGGCAGAACACCAGTATGGCCTGTTGACCCTAATAGAATTAAAATCCTTGACAATAATTAAAAAATGAAACCCCTAAAAAAAATTATCAGAAATATTGATTTGTTTATTGATATCTATATCGTATACTTTACGTATAAAAGAACAGACAGGTACTATGACTATCTTCGTAATAAATGGGGTGAAGACCTTTAATAATACATTATGAAAGGAATATTAGCAATCAACAAAGCTGGGTACATAGGGTTAAATAATAACCTCCCGTGGAAATCCAAAACAGATTTTGCTCATTTTAGAAAAATGACATTAAATTCTAAATTATTGGTAGGATATAGAACTTCTTTAACTCTACCACATTTGGACGCAAGAGAAATTATTATTTACGATAAATTTGATATAACAACTAATTATAATCAAGCGGATTGGTGTATTGGAGGTAAGGCCACATATGAAAATTTCTGTGATAGATTTACTGAATTACACATTTCTCATATTAATGACGAAACTGAAGGAGACACTATGGAGCCTGATTTTAGAAACCTAAACTTTAATTGTAGAATATACCATTATTATTTTGATGTTGATTAATAATATGAGAAGAAGTTGCGAAAAACATCCTGAAATATTAATTGATGGAAATGGTGTTTGTTGGAAATGTATGGGTGGTGAAGAAATTAAAATAGCAAATCCCAAAAATTATTCGTATATTTGGGATGTTCAAAATATAAAAACAGATGAAAAAAAACAAATTAAGAGTCAAACCAAGTAATTTTGAATCAGGATTAACATTTAACGAATGGGTTGAAGAACTTGGAGTTTCAACAAAATGTGATTACTTAAAAATGGAGATTCGTGAATACTTAGAAAAACGTGATTGTGCAGAATTTGCAATTAATAATAGTTTAATTTATAAAGATAAAATAAAACCTGTTAATTTTAGACCAACATTTAGAGAATTAATTGCATCTTGTGCTAAAAAATATCTTTAATTGTTCATAAGATATTTATATCATATGAAAAAGAAAGTAATACAATTAACAGAATCTGAAATTATATCTTTGGTAAAAAAAGTTATCAAAGAACAAATAAAATCAAAGTTAAGGAGAAGAAGCGCTGAAATTTTAAATTTAGTTCATGAGTTCATAAATAGTGAAGACCCAGAAAATTTCAACGATGAATTTGAATACGCTGACAATATTCTTTATGGTGTATATGAGGATTTAATTGAGAAATATCCTGATTTAGATGAATACCATGAGGATATTATGGACTATCTAAAAGAAACATATGGTCACCAATTATTTGACTTATGGTACGATGTGAATCCAGAAGAAGATGAAGATTAACAAAAAAACCCTTTCTTAACGGATGGGGTTTTTTATTTGTGTATTTATGACTATTTATAAATAAAAAAATATCGTGAAAAATATTAATATAACAGAACAATTGAATAAGTTTAAAAATCTTATCAATGCCAAATCAGGAGAGGTGATTTCCGAACAAGTCAATAATATCAATACTGATATTGAATCGGTCAAAAAAGAAATGACAAAAGGTGCTTTAGTAAACACAGATGAACAAAAAGTGGTTGATGTATTAAAAAAATATACTAAAGACAAAACAACTTTTCAGAATTTTTTAAATCAATACAAAACAATTACGGGTACCGAGTTAACTGACGTATTACCCGACCATTTTCAATCAGCTACAGACAAAGCTGAAATAACTGATTTGAATTCAGCTTTATCCAAAATAGGTATTACATTTGAGGTGGGAGTTAGTCCTGACCGTAGTAAATATGTCGCATCCTTCAAAGGTCTAAACACACCAGCAAGTACTGACCCGATGACAAGAGAACAATTATGGAAAACAACATTTATTTGTGCAACACAACAACCAGGTGCTAAAGCCTACAAACTGAAAGATGGTACTACTGCGTATAATGTTGGAGGTATTTTTTACTACAATAATGGTAGAAAAAAATTAGCAGACGGGACTGTTGCGAATTATAGTTGTGCAACTGAATTTAAAACTAACTCAGGTACTCCACAAAGAAAAAGTGAGAGTTTAGCACAAAAATTTGCAAAATCAACTCAATCTTTAGGAATACAAAATGGTAAAATGGACGTTGGTACGTTACAAAAAATATTAGCGTATTTAGAAGGTCCTGCAGCAAAACCTAAAACTATAAATGACTTTTTACCACAAGGAGTACCTAACGATGTAAACCCTAACGAACTTCAAGGAGAAACTCCTCCAACAGTTGTTGCGCCAGATTATGAAGGTATTCAACAATTTGTAAATAAGTAATAACAAGTTTATCGAAGTATAAAAAAAATATATCAAATGAGTAATTTAGTTAACGAAGAATTAGAAACAATGAAATACCTTTTTGGTTATCAAAAAGGGAAAGTAATATCAGAACAAGAAAAAGCCGTAGCACCCTCAACTCTTACGGCTCCTGATGTTATTAAAAAAATTCAAACTATTTTGAACACCAAATATGGTGCAAAATTGAACATTGATGGTAAATGGGGAAATTTAACGCAATCAGCATTTCAAAGTGCAATTAATCAATTGAAAAAATAAATAATGATTTTATGTCAAAAGAATCATTAGAACAAAATGCTGATTCACTACACAAACTTTTGAATCACAAGATATTCAAAGAAAAATTCCCTGAAATTCATTCGGTTGATGCCCGTCAATTTGGGGATGGTATTGATGTTGTTTTTTTTCTTGACGACCCCTCCGAATATACCAAAAGTTATAAAGACTTTGGACCTAAGGCGGCTGAAATGGTGAGATATTTGGCTCGTATTGCAGGGGCAGGTAATGATAGAATAAATATATATCCATTAATTCCAACCAAATGGTAATAATTAAATTTTGAACCCTTTTTTAACCGAAGGGGTTTTTTATTTGAAAGATTTTTACTATAATTTTAAAAAACAAAATTATGAGCAAAGTAAAAATTTCTACAGACAAAGGTGATATGATTGTCGAATTATACGACAACGAAACTCCAATCACAGTAAACAACTTTTTAAGATTAATTGAGAAAAAATTCTACGATGGATTAAACTTCCATAGAGTTATCCCAAACTTTATGATTCAAGGAGGATGTCCTAATGGTCTTGGTAATGGTGGACCAGGTTACACAATTAATTGTGAGGTAACTCAACCAAAACAATTTCATGATAGAGGTGTATTATCAATGGCTCACGCAGGTCGTAATACAGGTGGTTCACAATTCTTTATTTGTCACAATAGACAGAATACACAACACTTGGATGGAAACCATACTTGTTTTGGACAAGTGATTGAAGGGTTAGATGTTATTGACCAAATACAAGGTGGAGATAAAATTAACTCAATCTCAGTTATTTAATTAATTAAACCCCGTCCCATAAAGATGGGGTTTTTTAATTCCTTGAATATTTATCGTTATGAAAAAGAAAAAAGTTATTAGACTTACAGAACAGGGTTTGGTAGATGCTATTAAAAATACAATTGCCAAACTTGCTGGAGTACCGTTAGATGATTTAGGGAAAAATAACACAGACATCTCAGATACAACCTCAACTAAAACAAAAACATCATCTTCAGGTGTTCCATCTAACTTTGGAAAAGTTGTTGATAAAATTATTGATGAATTTGAAGGTGGATACTATCACCCTGATATGTTAAAAGATGGTAGAGTGAAAGATAGTAGATATGGTGGTTCAGGTGAGACAATGTTTGGAATGGACAGACAAGCGGGTAAACAAGAATCAACTTCAGCGGGTAAAGAGTTTTGGGATATTATAGATAAAGAAAATGCTCGTAGTAATTGGAA
>Ga0114958_10002027_pt1 | contig 15500 bp, 8 predicted proteins | sample C_130208_EF_Meta_FD_89577 | JGI IMG/M metagenome (GOLD analysis project Ga0114958, IMG submission 89577) | Freshwater microbial communities from Lake Croche, Canada to study carbon cycling - C_130208_EF_MetaG | ecosystem: Environmental > Aquatic > Freshwater > Lake | place: Lake Croche, Canada...
GGCGATCGGTGAGCTCGGCTTGGGGTGCGGCCGCTTGGGTCGCGGCCCGGGAAAAGACGGCGATGAGTTTTCCGGCGGCATCGACCTCGGTGATGGTGGTGTGAACCCGCCGCAGTCCCTCTCCCAGAGCTCGTAGCCAGAGGGGGTGGGTGCCGGCTTGAGCTACAAAATCGATGAGGGCGGTGCGGTCAGCCGCAGAGCCGGAAGCGGCCCGAATCTCGATCAGTTTGGCTACGAAAGGTGCGGCGCTCTGTGCGGTGGCCAGATCGCGGGTGAAGGCGGAAAGCAGCGAGGCGTTGAGGACAGCGGGGGGAGCGCTTAGAATTGCGGCTGAGATCCATGGGTCAGCGTGGTCGCGAGCGGCGAGCTGGACCAAGGCCGGAGCGAGGGCGGGGGTAATAGGCAGGCTGAAAGCGAGTTGCAGGCGCACCCGCGGATCGGAGTCTAGGACTAGGCTCGTGAGTTGGTGCACCAGGGCCGGGGAGGGTGGTGCGTGAGCGGCAAGTTTCTCGGCGTAGATAATAGCGTGTTCACGCAGGCGGGCGTCTGAGCTTTTAAGAGCACTCAGCACGGGGGCTTCGGTGAGGGCCCCGAGGCCGTCGAGGACCCCGAGGCCGTCGAGGACCCCGAGGGCGTGGTGTTGAGCGAGGCTTGAATTTGAGGGGCGAAAAAGTTCTACGAGCAAGGGGACGGCCTTGGCGTCTTGGCGTTCGTACAGCAGGCGCGCTGCGGTATCGCGGTGCCAGCCGTTGGGGTGGGCGAGGGTGGCGACGAGTTCGGCGGTGGAGGCGGAGCCTAGGGCCACGTGCGCCCGGCGTTGCCAGGAGGGATTGTCCGGCACTAAGCGGTAGATGCGCCCGCGCTCATTACCGCTGTTGAGATCGAGGTGTTGCTTAATTTCTTCCGGTAGACTCCAGGGGTGCTCGATGACTTCCCGGTACATATCGCATAGGTGCAGGGTCCCATCGGGCGCATTCGCAAAATTAACCACGCGCACCCAGGTATCTGTGCTCGCGGCGAATTCGTACCCGTGTTCGTCTTCGGGGCGGCGGCCGATCAGACTCACGCCATCTGGGTAGATTTTTTTGCGGTGAACCAGTTGACCGCCAGCGTCGCCGCTGAAGGTGTTGTTTACAAAATCTTCGCCGTAGGCGTCGCCGCGGAAAACGGTGGTGCCGGTGGCGCCGGTGAAGTAGCCACTCACCCGGCCGCCGCCTTCGACCATGCCTTTGACCACGCCGCTGATCCGCCAGCGCGTGCGCACAATGCGCCACGGCTCATCGGGGCTGATGCGGAATACCTCGGCGGCTCCGCCATCGGCGGCGATACTTTGCCGAGCGGGCGGAATCGCAAAAAATGGGTTACGCCCCGCGTAGTGCTCGTCGTAGAGGAAAAACTGGAGGTGGTCGGAGTTGGAGCAGGCGAATTTGCGGCCGTAGTCATCGAAACTCATTCCGTATTGGGCGCCTCCCGCTTCGAAGCCGAAAGCGTAGGTGCGAGGATCGAACCAAAAATCACGAGAAGCGAGTTCTTCAGCGGGTAGATCTGGGCGTTGCGGGCTGCTGATGATCCCTCGGTTGCCTAGGCCGCCTTGTAGATGGATGCGGTTATCTTGGCCCCAGACCAAACTGTTGAGCATGGCTTGCACGTTAAGCGCCTTTAACCCGGTGCCAAAGCCGGTGTACACCACCTGGCGAACCTCGGCGTGACCATCGCCGTCGTGGTCCTCTAGGCGCCAGATATTGGGCGTGGCGGCGACGAAGAGTCCGCCATTGGCCCAAATAAGACCGGTGGGCAGCGGGAGATCGTCGGCAAAAACCGTACTGGTTTCATAGACCCCGTCACCGTCTTTATCCTCAAGCATGGAGATGCGACCTAGGTGCGGGGTGGCGTCTCGGCGCTCGGAATAATCGATCATCTCACAAACGAACATGCGGCCATTTTCGTCGAAGGTGATCGCGATGGGATCGCGGACTTGGGGCTCGTTAGCGGCCAGTTGGATTTTGTAGCCAGGTTTTACTTTCCAGGTGGCGACGGCCGCGGCGGGCTCAACCGGAAGGTAGCGCGGGAGTTCTTTAGCGGCGTCAAAGCTGTTGGCGACCTTCGCGCTCGGCGCGGAGGGGTTGGGATTTCGGGTGGTGAGGGTGTCGGCCGCAGAAGTCACGGCACACACGGCAGAAAAAAAAGCGAAATAAAGAGGTTTCATCTTGGAAAGACGTGGTTTTGGGCTAAATCTGTCTAATCTATGGATAACAGCCAAGGCAACTGCGCTAAGGGTTAAGTTGCAGTACTTCTTTCGATCATTAACTGGCATTACCATTCATCAACATTTTACACCTAGCTAAGATTATATTTCTTTTGGTTTTTTACCATTTAGATCCTCGTCTTGGGCCAGTTAAGAACTCCCTTTTTTTACCATGTCTGCACTCCCTACACCCTCCTCCAAAATCCCAAGCCTACTGACTATTTCGGGATGTGCGCTGGCGATGCTATCTATGGCAATCGGCCTTGTTCGCGCCGAAGAAACCGTGCGCAAGCCCGCCGAGTCTGCGGCTAACGCCTCGCCCAAGGAGCGGGAAGAGCCGATATCGCTGAATGTCTTCGAGGTCCGTTCCGACTCGGACTCCAGCTACGGTGCGCTTAACTCCAACTCGATCACGCGTTTCAACACGGACCTTTCGCGGATGCCGGTTTCGGCAGATATTTTTACCGAAGCGTTCATGGCCGATATCGGCGCCCGCACCATTGAAGATATGGTGATGAATTATGTCGCCGGTGCTGGTTTCGATTCTGAAAACAACACGACCGTCGGCAATACCCAGCCCGGAGACCGCAACGCGGGTTCCAACATTAAACTGCGCGGCCTGTCTACGCCCACCCTCCAACGCGATGCCTTCATGCCCAATAGCGGCATTGGCACGGGTGTGAGCAGCACCTTCGATGTGGAGCGCGTCGAGGTGATTAACGGTCCCCAATCTTTGCTCTACGGCAACGGTGGCGCCGGCGGCGTCATTAACACGATTTCAAAACAGGCCCGTTTTGGTCGTAAACTCTCCGGTTCGATCTCGGTACGCTCCGATGAATTTGGCAACGCCATGGGGCAAATCGACTTGGGTGCCGGCAGTAAAGACCTTGCTGTCCGGGTCGCCGTCACGCGCGAACGGGTGGGTGGCCGTCGTGACAACGTGTACGGTGATCTCAATGCCGCTTACGCTCAATTCGCTTTGCGAGCCGGCGGTACGGTTTTCCGCCTGAGCGCCGAACACGCTGACTATAACCGTCTTATTTCTGGCGCGGCTACGACCTATACCGCCAAAAGCGTGACCGATGACGTGCGTAACGGCCAATATCTTAGTTACTTACTGGCTACCAATCAGCTCCAAAAATCCGCCACCGGCGTTAGCGGCGGCGGCTTTATCGGCAACGGCAAACTAAACTGGCAGACGCTTAATTCTTATGAAGGTGACCTCAAAGCGGAGCGCACTATCGCTCATTTCGTTACGCTCATGGCGGAGAGTCGTTGGAATAATTGGCTCTCGAGCGAAGTGGCCGTCGGCTATCGCAATGAGCGCCGTACGCTTCGGGCTAGCTCTGGCATCACCATGCTTGCCCCTAATAACGCCACCAACCCCACGGGCGACTGGGCGATGACCCAGGCGACTTCACTTAACGACCGCACCACCGATGGCCCCGCGCGCATCAAAGCGGTCCGCGCCTCCCTCATCGCTAGTAATCAATTTTTCCAAGGTGCCATTAAAAGTGAAACCATCTTTGGAGCGGACTTTAACCGCCGTGATGATGCTTCGATTGATTACTATTATTATCAAACCGACGCTTCGGGACAGATTATCATTAACCCGGCCACAGCCTCCAACCTGGAATTTGGCCGCACGGTGCTCGGCACCCCTACTCGCCTGATATGGGCGGTCGGCGATGGGCCTAAACGCAACCCGTTCTGGCAGCCGTTTGCCACGCACGTTTCCTATAATGGCGCCAACTGGGCCAAGGGCCTGGCCAACTTCTCCGATCCTGCGCTGATTTCTCCCAGCAATCCCCTCGGTTTGCGTCTCGGTGGCCGCCAATACTTAAATCGTCATACGATCAACAAGGGCATCTTCGGCGCTAACACGCTTTCGCTCTTTAAGACCCGCCTGGAGCTGCTCAGCGGCTTCCGCATCGCCCCGGTTTACCGCGTCCAATACAATCAAGGTATCGCCACTCCGATCAACGGGGACTATCAGACGACGGCGCTGATCAAAAAGACGGCCGCCAGCTTTAGCGTCGGCGCCAATTACGCGCTCACCTCCGCGCTCCGCGTCTACGCCAATGTTTCGGATTCCTACAACCCGCCCGCTGCACAAGCCAACGATCCCCTCGGTGCTGGCCCCAAGGTCGCCCATGGCCTTGGCAGCGAAACCGGCCTGAAACTGACGAACGCCACGGGCACGCTCTCGGGCACGCTCGCCTACTACCGGACCAGTTCCAAAAACGAACAATACGCGATTACAAGCACCCTTCAGCTCGCGATCAACCCCACCGGCCTCAACGGCCAGTACAACTATTCGAGTGTTTGGATTAACGTCGACCGCAAGAGTGAGGGCGTGCAACTCGCCCTCACCGCTGCACCCACGAAAAATTGGCGTATACGTTTCTCTGCCTCCGAAACGCTCGGAACGATTGGTACGAGCAAGAGCTACGGCCAACTCTACAACGACCAATTCTACGCCAACAGCGCGGGCCAAGTGACCTATAAAAACGGCACCCCCGTTTATGTTCTGCCGGTATTTAATAAAGCGACTCCAGTGGTTGCCTCTACAACAGCTGATGCGATTCCGCTGACGATCGCGATGATGAGTGACCGCACGAACACTTACTACGCTAATCCGGCCCCCATCACCGGTTTGATCAACAGTGCCTCCAATGTGGCCTCCGTATTACGTAGTTCAGACCCCGTCGGTGGACCCATCTTAACAGGTGTGACCGGTCTGCCGATTTCTGCGATGCAGATCAACCCCGGTTTTGCCCTTCCTGGTGCGATTCCGGTCGCAGTCGCGGGTGAACAGACGGTTGGTTATCCGAAGTTCAATTTTAACCTCACGCAGATGTATACCTTCAGCACGGGCCGTTTGAAAGGTCTGCGTCTGGGCGGTACCGTCACGCGCACTTGGAAAAACGCGGCGTATTATTATTTCCCCACGGGTGTCGCCGTAGGGGCCAAGCGTGAAATCTATTATCGTCCTGATTTACTCCAGTTCCACCCCGTGGCTGGATACAGCTGGAAACAAGGACGCTTCCCCGTCTCGGTGCAGCTTAACGTGAGCAACGTGTTTAACACCTATAACGTGCTCGTGATGCCTAACCCGACCACCGGCTTCAACGGGCCGATGATCGCGACCTTAGACAATCAACCGCGCGCTTACACGCTCTCAACCACGGTCAGTTTCTAAACACCACGCGGCGCGGGTGCGAGCCGAGCGTTCAGCTCTGCTCGCATCGATTCGGCGCTTCTGCCGGTCGCGCTTGGCGGCTACATCACACGACCCAGCCGCCGCGATAGGTGTCGCGCGTGAGCCACTTTGAGCTGCCGCCGCTGGCGAATTTATTTTTCTCCGGATTCCACTTAGCGTTGGCGCCGTAGTGGTAGGCGAAATTCATGACGTGACACGCGATCGCGCTGCGGGCGCCGATCTCGACGTCGCAGATCGGGCGCTGGCGCGAGCGCACGCAGCTGATAAAATCATCGAAGTGGCTCTTGCTGTTGTAGAGTTTCACTTTCGCATCGGCCAGAAATTCGCGCTCGGTGAGGGTGACTTCGCGTTCCATGGACGTGCCCTTGTCGGTTTCTTTGTCCCAGAATTTGTGGACGGTCTTGCCGTCCATGATCAGCTCAAACTTACCCCGATTTACGTGGCAGACGCCCTCGGTACCGTAGAAGGAGACGCCTTTGCCGCGGACGTGGGTGAGTACGGTGCCGTTGGCGTAGACGAGTTGCGCGCCGCGTTTGGCGATGGCCCAATTTTGCGGGGCCCGGACTTCGATGGGACCGCTGGCATCGGCGTTGAGGGCCCATTGGGAAATATCGATATGGTGTGCGCCCCAGTCGGTGATCATGCCGCCGCCAAATTCCCACGTGAGGCGCCAGTCGGGATAATTATTGTGGATGCCGCGCGGGCTGAGCGAGGGGTTGTAAGCGACGAGTGGGCCGGGGCCGCACCAACGATCCCAGTCGAGGCCGGGCTCCATCGCTTCGGCGGGCAACGTGTACGGCTTGGCGGGATCGCCGAAGGAAACATGGATCGAATCGACGCGACCGAGGACGCCGTTGCGCACGAGCTCGGCGGCGATGCGGAATTCTTTTGATGAGCGTTGTTGGGAGCCGACCTGGAAGACGCGGTCGGCCTTGCGCACTTCTTTCACGAGCTCGACAGCTTCGTGGACATTGTAGGTGAGCGGTTTTTCGCAATACACGTCTTTACCGGCGCGGACGGCGGCGATGGCGATGTAGGCGTGCCAATGATCCGGCGTGGCGATGATGATGATATCGATATCTTGGCGGGCAATGACTGCGCGAAAATCATTGTACGCGGCGCAGCCTTTGTAGTCGGCGCCCGCTTTGGCGGTATAGGCGGTATCGACGCGTTTTTTGGCGTGCTCGCGGCGGGTGGTGTCGACATCGCACACCGCGAGGACTTCTATATCATCGCGATTAAGACAGTTACCCAAGTGACTGCCCATTTGTTTACCCATGCCGATACAGCCGACGGTGAGGCGCTTGCTTGGGGCGCTCTCGGCCGACCAGACCCTACGGGGTAAAATCAGGGGTGCGGATAACAGCACGGCCGAAGTTTTAAGAAACGAACGGCGGTTAGTTTGGGGAAGATTCATCTTTGGGGTAATTTAAGGGGTAACAGAATTTGGCGCCGTCAGCTTAGTATTCGCGGTCGCGTTTCCGGCCGGGCTCGGGGATCGGATAAATTCCCTGCGCGTCGGGCATGAGGGGCGAGGCGCTATCAAGCGTGAGTTTGTCGACGCCCGGTGCGAGCTCGACGGTGCTATTAAAAAACGCATCCCAGGTGATCTCTTGGCCGGTGTGGGCGGCGAAGCGACCCATTGAAGTGGCGACGCTGGCCTCTACGCCGCGTTTCACTTCATTAAACGGTGTGTCGTGACGGATGGCGTGCGTGAGGGCGTTCCACTCGTTTTGGTATGGGTCGCGCTCGGCGGGTGCGACCTCGGAGGTCCACAGCATGCGCTCGGGCACGGGTAGCTGTCCGGAGTAAATCGAAGACGGCAGACCGCAGTCGCCGTTTTTCGCGGCGACGGCCATGCCTTTGCTACCTTGGACGTGACTGAAATACATGTCGTTGCAGCCCGTGACACAGCGGCCGTCCATCAGCATTTTGCCGCCGTCGGCGAAGGTGTATTCAACGGCGTAGGAATCAAAATTCTGGTCGATGTAGCGCTGGCCTTTGGGGCTTTGGCGGTAGTGGCGGCCGCCGAGTGCCTGGGCTTTGACCGGCCAAGCATTTTTCATCCAGCAGAGGTGATCGATGTGGTGAATGTAGAAATCGCTGTAGCAACCCCCGCTTAGCCAGATGAAGCTGTGGAAGCGTTTGATTTGGTACATCAAATCGGTGAGCGGGCCGGGGTTAGCTTCCGAGAAGGCGGAGGCGAGGGGGCCGGCCATGCGGTAACCGCGCATGAGGATGACGTCACCGATTTGGCCGTCGCCGATGCGTTGGTGGAGCTCTTGCATCGCGCGGCTGTGGCGTGACATCAGTCCGACGCCGACTTTGAGATTTTTCGCGGTGGCTTGCGCGGCCAGGTCGATCATCCGGCGCGAGGTCGGGCCGTCGGCCGTGAGGGGCTTTTCCATGAACACGTTGAGGTTTTTCTCAATCGCGTACGCGAAATGCACCCAGCGAAACGCGAGTGGCGTCGTGAAGATGGCAATGTCACCAGGCCTCAGGCAGTCCATGGCGTTTTTGTACGCGTCGAAACCGATAAATTGGCGCTCGGCCGGGACATCGACGTTGGCGCCGTGTTTGCGCTTCAACGCATCGTAAGCGGTTTTGAGCCGTGGCGCGAACACATCGGCCATGGCGACGAGTTTGACGGGGCCGGTATTGACGGAGAGGGCGTTGGACGCCGCACCGGCGCCGCGACCGCCGCAACCGATGAGGGCGACCTGGATCGTGTCGGTGCCTTGTGCGTGGACGTGGGGCAAGGTCACGCCGGCGAGGGCGGAGACGGCGGCGAACTGGGCGCTAGATTTCAAAAATTCGCGGCGGGGATTGAGCACGTGGGTGGGTGAGGTAGGGGTTAGGGGCATAAGGTTAAAGTTTGAGGGGAGTAACCTGAGGTCAACCGTCGGTTTGAGCCTAATTTTTTCGCGGTTCAACGGTTGGTGGTTAATCAAAGATCGGAAAAAAAGTATTAAACGCTTTTTCGCCAAAGTGGCCGGGATCGTTGAAACGGCGGTGGCGGTCGAGGCCGTCGATCGCGGCCATCTCGGCGGAGCTGAGCGTGAAATCAAAGAGCGCGAGATTTTCCGCCAGCCGCGCGGGCGAAGCAGTTTTCGGGATGACGGCGCAGCCGCGTTGCACGCCCCAGCGGAGTGCAATCTGCGCGGGGCTTCGGTCGTGGGCCGTGGCAATGCGCGTGAGCACGGGATCGGCGAGGACGTTTTCCGCGGGGGTCGCCATGCCGAGCGGTAAATACGACGGTGCGCCGAGTGGCGAAAAAGCGGTGACGGCGATATTTTCTTGGGCGCAGTAACGCAGTTGGCGGGGCTGCGTGAGGTACGGGTGCAACTCGATTTGGTGGACGGCAGGGCGGATCGAGCACGAAGCGAGCACGTCGCGTAGCGCGGAGATATTCAGGTTACAGACGCCGATGTGCTTCACGAGACCGGCGCGTTGGAGTTCTTCCATGGCGCCCCAGGTGTCGGCGTAGGGCACGGCGATGGGCTGCATCGCGGGCTGGGCGGCCTTGGGGTCGTGGAACCATTCTGGCGGGTAACGCACCTCGAACGGCACGTACGCGAGCGCGATGGGAAAATGCACCAAGTACAGATCAAGTACGTCGAGCTTGAGATCGCGCAAGGAGCGTTCGCAGGCGGCGCGCACGTGTTTCGGTTCATGGTAGGTGTTCCAGAGTTTGGAGGTCACCCAGAGTTCGTCGCGGCGACAAAGGCCATCGCCCAACGCGGTGTTTAAACCTGCGCCGACTTCGGGTTCGTTGCCATAATCGCACGCGCAATCAAGATGACGGTATCCGATTCGGATCGCCTCGCGTACCAGCCCGGGGAGTTCAGGTTTAGGCATTTTCCACATCCCGAGACCGACGGAGGGAAAGTGACCGCCATCGGCCAAAGTGATCGTAGGGGCAGAGCCAATATCTATAGTGGGCGAGGGCATATCAATGGGCGATGAATTTTATGAACCTTAAGGGGCTCGGGGTGACTTGATGCTTTTAGGCTTTGCGCTGTAACCAACCGCGTCGGGCGAGCCACGCTTCGGCGCGTGCGGGCCACAAGGTGACGGGTTGATCGGCGACGGGCCGCAGGCCGTAACCGTGTCCGCCTTTGTCGTACACGTGCAACTCGGCGGAGCCGCCCACTTTTTTTAGCTGGGTGGCGACATGCAGGCTATTTTCGACCGACACGCCGTCGTCAAACGCGTGGACGAGAAACATCGGAGGGGCTTCTTTGGTGAAGTTAATTTGATTCGTCATCGCGGCTGGGTAGCGCTCAAAAAATCCGCCGGTGTAAATCAACAACGTGAAATCCGGCCGGCAGGGTTGTTGGTCGACAAGGTCGAGGGCGGTGTAGCGGCGGTCGTTTAAAAATAGCGAGGTATAAGCCGCCGTCGTACCGCCGGCGCTAAAGCCGAGGATACCGACCCGTTGCGGATCTAAGCCCCATTCGGCGGCGTGGGCGCGGACTAAGCTCACCGCTCGTTGCGCGTCTTGCACGGGTGCGAGCCAAGCTTGCTTCGGGTCGCGGGACGGCACGCGGTATTTTAAAATGATGCCGGTGACGCCGAGCGCATTGAGCCACGTGGCGACTTCGGTGCCTTCCAGATCGTAGGCGAGGATGTTAAAACCGCCGCCCGGGCAGATGATGACGCTGGTGCCGTTGGCTTTTTCGGGTGCGGGTCGGTAAACGGCGAGTTGGGGCGTGGTGACGTTGCCGAGTTTGATGATGCGGCGACCGGCGATGAGTTTGTCGGAGTCCTTGGTGAGATCGGCCTCGGGCGGCAGTGTGGCGGTGTCGCCGGGCGGAGTGGCGGGCCAGACGTTGAGGACGAGGGGTTCGGCGGCGGCGAGGGGGAGGGCGACGAGGAGAAGGGGCAGCAGGTCGTGAAGGAGGGTGAGCCAACGGCCGCGTTCATGGCGGGGCTGGAGGAGGAATTTGATTTCGTCGCGCGTCATGCGTGGGGCGGATGGTTAAATGAGTGCCCGGTGGGCGTGGAGAAAACGGACGGTTTCGGGTAGTCTTTGCGCGGCCAGGGTGAGAATGTAAGCCTCCCCTGAAACGGGAGGATTTTTGAGGCGGTGCCGGCAGGATTTCGCTGCCCAGCAAACGGCCGCAGTGTGAAGGTTTATCAGATGGCCGATAAACTCGTCGGGGTGCTGGGCCTCGATGTCGTCTTCGCTGAGGATTTTGGCGGGGAAATCCTTCAAGTTATAAGTGACGACGACATCGCAGCGGCCACGGAGGGCGGCGGCGAGGACATGGCGGTCATCGGGATCTGGCAGAGTGAGGGATGGGATGAGTTTTTCGTAGCCTACAACCAAGGCATCGGGAACAGCGGCATCCATCAAGGCGCGGGTGTGTTGGAGTTGGGCGGCGGTGAGGTCGGGGCGGTCGAGCAGGACGTTACGCGTCCACTCGTCATGAATGGTGGCGCTCCAGCGGGCACGAAACAGGCCGGTAAGCGCCAGCTGGAGCAGCAGGTCGCGCAGGGGAGCCGGATAGAGCACGCAGGCGTCGTAGAGGGCGGTGTATCCGGACATACACGAGAGGGCGAGAGTGAGGTGGGCGCTAGTAGCCCAGGTGGAGCTCTTGCGCCAGCTGGGCGAGGGCGTCGAGGGCGTGCTGGCGATCCGCATTTAGGGCGGCCTTGTAAGCCTGCAAATCGGCGAAGCGGATGCGGCGATGGGTGCCAACTTTGCGGGCGACGAGTTTTTTAGCCTTGATGAGCGAGACGACGAACGGGCGGGAAACGTTGAGGAGGTTGGCCGCCTCCTGGGTGGTTAATTCGGCATGAACGGGGATGAGGGTGACGGTATTGCCCTTGGACATCTCGGAGAGAAGATCGACGAGCAAACGAACTGCCATCGGGGGCAGCGTGGCGGTCTCGATCTTACCCCGGGCACCGTGGATGTTCACGCTCAGGCTGCGCGGCTGCTTGAGCAGCGGGGCGAGCAAACGGCTGGTTTCGCGGGCAACATTCCGATCTTCGTCGGACGGGAGGCAGTCGAACGTGGAAGTGGTGTCGGCGAGTTTCATGGTTTCACGATGTTGAGTACCTTATCGGCACTCCAATCAAACGAAATAAACGAAATATTCAAAATAAACAAAAAAGATCAGGCGTGGGGCGGATGATCGAAGGATTCGGTGATGATGATCTCGGGCGCGGTCTCGACGCGCGGAGTGGAGTCGGCCGGCGTAGGCGAGAGCGAATTTCTCGACGGCGATGGGGAAGCGCGCGGCGGCGAGTTGATTTTTAACAATCTGGTAGCCAGGGCGCACGGAGATGAAACGGTCGCCGGCGGTGCAGAGTGTCATCGCAGTGAGGGCTAAGAGGCCGGCGAGGGTTGATTGCATGGCGAGGGATCAATTCGTCAAAAACGTCACGTCGCGGGAGCGCAGGCTGAGTTCGGCGGGGAGATTTTTTTCGCTCAGTTGGAGGACGATGACGTTGGCGCCGGCTTGGGCGGTGACGGTGAACGTGTCGCCGGGTTGGAGCAACGTGCCGTTGAGCCACGCGGCTTGCGCGGGGCCGGCGAGCGTGAATGTGACGGGGCCTGCTTTCGCGGATTCGAAGCGCGTGGCGGCGAAGAACCCGCGAGAATTGATAAACGACGGATACGGTGCGGCGATTAAGTCGCGTGGCAGGGCGCCGCTCACTAGCGAGAATGTGGGAATCCAGTCAGCCAGTTTCGCGTCACCGCGGATGACTGGTTCAATCCCGATGGGTTCGTTGCCGGCGCCGATCATGTAAAGGTGCCAGAGACGGGCGACTCCGCCTTGCGCAGCGTCGTAAGCGCCGGGGCGGCCGAGTTGCGCGAGGAAGTTGATCAGATCGAGGCGTTCTTCAGGCAAGAGGCTGTCGATCAAGCCGGCGGGCATGAGCGAGCCGGAGCTCGCGCGCTTGGCGATATTTTGAGTGGCGACGGAGATTTCTTGGTTGGCGGCGTCGCGGAGGATGATTTCGGTGGCGGTCTCGCGGGCGATCATGCCGCTGAGTTCGCGACCATCTTTGGTGGAGAGAACGACGGCGTGGTAGCCTTCTTTGATTTTGGCGCTCGGATAAAGAAGTGATTCGACGAGGTAATCAGTGGGGGCACTAGCACCGATACTAGTCAGGTCGGGTCCAATGTGGGCGCCGGCGCCGCCGATGGCGTGGCAGGCGGTGCAGGCGAGCTCAGCGCGGCGATAAATGCGTTCGCCGCGGGCGGCGTTGCCGGTGGCGAGGGCTTGGCGACCGAGGGCTTGTAGTTCAGCGGGTGTGAATTGGACGGAGGAAAGCGTGAGGCCCGCGGCATTGATGAGCACTTGGACGAGGTTTTGATTTTGACCGCCTTCGCGAGCCGGCCGGAGACCAGCGCGAGCAACTTCGATAGGGAGTTTGGTTTTAGGAACTTCGAGGGCGAGTCGGCCGCTGGCGCCGCGGATGGCGAGAAGTTCGCGCCAGAGACTCGCCGCCTCAGCTTCGATGGTGGTGGCGGCGAGTACGGTCATGACTTCGGGCAAGGCGTTCGCGAGATCGGTGCCGGCCAAGGCGACGACGGCTTCGCGGCGGATCAGCGGCGAGGTAGCCGTGCGGGCGAGGCGGCGAAGTTCGGCGATGACCGGCGCGCCACCGAGTTCACGCAGCGAGGTGAAGGCGGGGGTGCGATCGGCGAGTGACGTGGCGGGCGCTTCTACGAGTGCGACGAGCGATGGGGCCAGAGCATGGATTTTCCAGGCGCCGACGAGAGGCAGGGCACCGGCGCGGGTCGTGGGCGCGTTAAGAAGTTCGGCGAGAGGCGCGAGGTCGCCGGAGGGGAGGATTTTGCGGAGGCGGGCGGCCTCGTTGAGCGCGGCAAGGGCGCGGGTGGAGGCGGGCCCGTCAAAGCCGCCGGCAAGGAGCGTGTCGAAGAGCAAACGCTGTTCGCGCGGGCTGCCGGCGGAGGCAATTAACTCAATCCACGGACCGGAGCCGTCGCGAGGGAGCGGGCGGGTAGCCAGAAGTTGAGCGAGGACGTCACCGGCGAGAGTGGGCTCTACCGCTTTGAGTCCGAAAGCAAGTTGGGCTTCGCGAGTTTGGAAACTCCACGAGCCATCGCGCACGGCGGCGAGCCAAGGGGTGGCGAGTTCGTTCATGGTTAGCCAGAGCGCGTAGTCGAGAAACGGGTCCATCGGGCGATCGAGGACGGTGAGTGCGAGCGCGGCGGCAGGGGCGGTGCCGAGGCGACCGAGGGCGCGCACGGCGGCGAGACGCACACGGGGGTTTTCATCGGCGATAAGTTTTGTGAGCGGAGCTAGGGAGTCGGCGACGGGAAGTGCGCGAATTGCGGCGGCGCGGAGATGGGCGTCGGTGGCGGTGAGCTGTTCCGTGAGCAGGGCGGGCGAGGCGAGGTTAAGGGCTTCGTGCATCCAGAGCGCTTGGAAGCGAGCGAGCGGGTCGGTTTGGCGCTTAGTCCACGCGGTGAGATCCGCGGCGACGCGGGTGGCGCCGCGCTCGGTGAGGACGCGCTTGGCCATGGCTTGGTCGTAGCTATTGGGCGAGAGGAGAGCGTCGAGGAGCTCGGAGTTATCGAGCCGGGTGAAATCGCGACGCGGCAGAAGCGCGTGACCTTTGGCGGTGATGCGCCAGATGCGGCCATGTTCTTTGTCGCGGCGGGGGTCACGGAAATCGACTTCGCCGTGCTGGATGATGGGGTTACTCCAATCCGCGAGATAAAGCGCGCCATCCGGCCCAAGTTTAGCATCAAGCGGGCGGAAACTGGAATCCGTCGAGCGCATCACGTCAGGCAATTCACGGGTGACGTAGGCCGAGCCTTGGTCAGAGGCTTTGAAGCGTACGACGCGGTGGGCGCGAAAATCCGAAGTGATAAAATCGCCCTGCCAATCGGCGGGAAAGTGTGCGCTGTGGATAATCTCTAGGCCGGAGAATTTCGGGTAGTTGCCTGGGCTGATGCTCGCGAGTTGGCGGCGGGCGGGAGCGAGGGTGAAGTAGGTCGCGCCGGGAATCGCCCAACTGATGCCTTGGAAACCGGCGCCGTCGGTGACGAAAGATTGGCCGAAGGGATCGAACTGGTGCCCCCAAGCGTTGACCCAGCCGCGGTAAAGAATTTCCAGGCGGTTATCCCGCGGATCGAAACGGAAAATGCCGCCGGCCGAAAGGCGCACGACGCCGTGGGGCGTCTCGGTCTGCGTGCGGGTGTAAACCGATTGGTTGAAATAAAGTCGGCCATCGGGGCCCCAGCGCAGCGTGTGGACATTGTGGTGGGTGTCTTCGGTGCCGAAGCCGCTGAGAACAATGCGCCGCTGGTCAGCTTTGCCGTCGCCGTCGGTATCGCGTAAGTGGAGGAGTTCAGTGCTTTGTGCGACGTAGACCCCGCCATCGCCGGGGGCAATGCCGGTGGGAATAAGTAAGCCCTCGGCGAAGACGGTGGCTTTGTCGGCGCGGCCGGCGCCGGTGGTGTCTTCCAGAATAATGATTTTATCGGTGGCCGCCTGGCCAGGTTCGATCTGCGGATAGACTTCGGAGCTAGCGACCCAGAGGCGGCCTTGCGGGTCGAAGTTCATCTGAATCGGTTTATTGAGCAGGGGGTTTTCGGCCCAAAGTGTAACCTCGAGGGCGTCGTCGACGGTAAACGACGGGATCGGTTGCGGCGTGGATTTGGTGATGAGGTTGCCGACGCGTAGGGGAGTTTCTGGTACAGCGGCGGCAGCGAGGGGATCGAAGCTACGCAGCCGGGCGATGCGGGCTTCTTCGGCGGCGATGAAGGCGTCGAACTTAAGGACTTCGACGGCGTTTTGGCCCTGCTCTTTTTTGCGGAAGCCAAAAATGTAAGCCATGTTGGCGGGGCGGGAGCGGTGGAAGAACCACTCGTTTTTGCGTAGAATAGCTTGGCGAAGCGGCTCGGTGGCTGCGCTGGTGCGCCACGTGCCGGCGGGACCCGTGGCGCGCTCGGCGCCGAAAAGAAAATCCTCAAGTGCGAAGCCGGCGGCGCGGTAACCGGCGGCGTTCAAATGGATGCCGTTGTCGGTGAGAGCGGTGGCA